>Ga0210043_1000038_pt1 | contig 150131 bp, 199 predicted proteins | sample CryGeymet201501t_FD_183990 | JGI IMG/M metagenome (GOLD analysis project Ga0210043, IMG submission 183990) | Groundwater microbial communities from Crystal Geyser aquifers in Utah, USA - Crystal Geyser metaG 2015-01t (SPAdes) (version 2) | ecosystem: Environmental > Aquatic > Deep subsurface >...
AAGAATAGGGCCCGCGATATCGCGGATCGTGCCAAAAATCGGCACGCCGCGGAAGTGGACTCTATGCGTGCGGCCCGTGCCGCACTAGCAGCCACGATCGACGGGTTTCAGCGCCTCAAATCCAAGGCGCAGAAAGACGCAGCACGGGCCCGCTGTGTCGCGATTTGTGAAGGCAAACTGGGCCTAACTCGGGCGGAGGCGCGAGCACACATCGCGGGCCTGGTTGCAGCTAGCAAGACCCGATAGGGCCGCGCCCTAGGGCGCTGGGTAGGGCTCTAGTGAGCTTCGATAGGGTGCGATCCCCTATCCTACCCCCAACGATCTTGTGAGACACGAGTCCTTAAGGACTCATGGCGACCGATTCGGCGCCTTTCCAAAAATCGACCCGCACAGGCGCATTGTTGCGTCCGCGGTACAGTCGAGCCCTACCAGGCCCGATTGCGACTTTGGAAAGGCGCTCGCGTCAGCTAACTAACCTCACCCGATTGGCATATCGCCGATCGGGTTTTCTACATCTAGCGTCATAGGACGCGAAAGGCTCATGACATGACAACGAAAAGCTATTTCTTCACCACGGCCCCTGCGTCGTACGACTACGGGCGGACCACTACGATCGCCGAGGGCATCGTTAGCAGCTTTGGCGACGGCTATAGGCTGGTTTGCGTTACGGAACGCGACCCGCAAGGAACATTCTTGGCGGACTACCAATGCGGGCGATACTGGAGCGGCATGCACCGGCCATGGCCGGTGGATAGCGTCGACGCGTCCAACCTTGGCCTGCCTCCGCTTTCCGACTTCATCGGCGCCGATGGTCAACTGAAACTGCGGGGTGCGTCGTGAGTGACCCGACCCTGAGCACGGCTCTAGCCGTCTCTTTGAGCGTGCGAGCTGCGCTCGATTCACCATGGCACGCCGACTACTTGATCGAACTAAGCCGGCATATCGTCGGCTTTGCTCCGAGCCTTGACCGTCGCACGTGCGAGTGCATCATTGCGACCGCTGCCTGCGTTGCCGAAGATCACCCCGTGCTTGCGCCTAAGATGCAAGTGATCGTTGACGCGTGTTGGGAGCGCTCAGAGCTGATTTGGCCCGGCCATGCTGGCGAGCGCCCCGTTTTCCCCCGGCCCGTTGTAGGCCCACAAAAGAAGGTTTTGTCATGAGTGACTATTCAATGAATGACCCCAAGGGCTGGTGCGGCGATCCGCGTCGAGGCGCAGCAATGGGTCGTGCAAGCGTCACCGATGCGCCGAAGGACTATGACGGCAAGATCGGCTTGCGGCGCGTCTACCTAAACACCGGTGGCTACGATAGCAACGGGACCTACTTCGGCCACGGAGATCCGCTCTTTTGGGCGGCAAACGAGGATGGCGATATTGACTTCATGTTGCGTGCCTACAACCGGGACAAGGCTCGTGAACTTGTGCTCGCAAAGTTTCCCAAGGCGAAAGTGAGGCGATAATGATCAAATGGCAAAAGGCAAGCGAGCATGTCATGACGGCGATCGTTGACATGCCGTGCAAGGACCAGAAACTCCGGACGATCGCGTTGCGCATCGACCGGCGAACCCAACCCTATCGTGTGGACATGCGCGACCTTGGCCCGTGGGAGGCAATCGACCGGGGCGATGGCGTGCACTCAAACTCTGAGGCGGAAGCCTTGGCCGCCTCCTTTGTGCGGGCCGCCATCGCACAATCCACCTACCGCCCGAAAGGCTACTAATGAGCTACTCAAACAACAAAGACCAAGCGCCGTATGCGTTCCTCAACGACCCCACGCATCCCCAGCGTAAGCAGTTTGACGCGATGCACGCGTTCAACGACATTATGAGCGGGATCGGCTTGGCTGCATGAGGAAGTGCCCTCGGAAGTCGTCGAGTACCTGTTTAGCATGAAGGAAACCCTTCCGCCTAAGGCTTGGCAATGAGTATTTATCTCGTCACCGTGGGCCCAAGGTCTACGCGTATCTATCTCACGCCCAAACGGCTAGAAGCCTATCGTGATCAAGCGATCGGGCCCGTGAGTGAGGAACACGAAGCGCTTGCGCTCGGCATCAAGAAGTTGTTTGGGGCCAAAGCGTCTTTTTGGAGCGTGAACGGCCACCTTGGCTCGCTTGGCTTTGGCCAAGTGGTCGAGCCAATGCCTCGCAACCCTGGGGCGTATAACTGCCTCACTCCACAAGTTAGAGCGTCAGCCGAAAAGGAGAGCCAATGACCTACGATATCTGCGAAGAATGCCACACCACGATCATGGTTGGCGACTTGACCCACTTCGACAACCATCTGCCCGACGTTGCCGACGTACGTATGCGGACAGTGTGCGAGGCCATAGAGGAGACTTTCCCCTCCGGCACATTTGGCTTTAGCAGCCTGGGCGAGACTGAGGAGCACTCGGTCTATGCGTGCGAGTGCTGCGGTACGCCTCTTCACGGAAACCGATTCACCATCTACAAGGATTGAGCAAATGAGCAAAAAGAAGACAAATGCACAGCAAGCCGTCAAGGCATTTGACCGCGACGACTGCATCCCCAACCTTGGTCAAGTGGTGCATCGGGCATCATTTGCACATGGAGACGTACACACGTTCCCGGACGGGTCCATTGCACTTCACGGGGATGACTGCACTTTTACTGCCGTACTAGGATCGGATGCCGAGTGACTATCACCCCCATCTTTCATAGGAGAGACTCATGACCGCAGCTATTTTCGTACCCAAATCAGGCAACACCAAGATCCAAGGCAAGGGCCGGGTGGCCGCAACCTACGCGAGCATCAAGGCATCGTGCCCCAGCACGTGCAGTTTCAAGGGTGACTCGTGTTATGCCCAACACGGCAAGGTCGCGATGACGGTTCGCCGGCTTGACGCTGGAGCAATCGACAAACGACCCGAAACCGTCGCTCGTGAAGAGAAAAACGCCATTGACGGCGCGTTCCGAGGCGGCCCCGTGCCTCAAGATGGCGAGCGAGGCGGTCGGGACCTTCGGCTGCACGTATCGGGCGATGCACGCACAAGGCGCGCCGCTGAACACCTTGGCAAGGCTGCCGATGGTTGGAAGGCCCGAGGTGGCGGCGACGTGTGGACCTACACTCACGCATGGCGCACGGTTCGGCGTGAGTCCTGGGGGCCTTCTGTGTCCGTGTTGGCGTCCATTGAGAACCCAGCGGACACCAAGAGAGCGTCTGCGCAAGGCTACGCCGTGGCGATGGTGGTGGGCAAGCACTTGTCTGACAAAGCATACACAGTGCCAGGGTCTGACGTGAAGTTCGTTCCTTGCGTGCAACAAACGCGAGGCGTACCGTGCACGACGTGCCGGCTCTGCTTTGACGCCGACCGGCTCCACAAAGCCAACATGGGGATCGCCTTTGCTGCGCATGGTGCAACGCAAAAGATCCGCAAACACCTTACCGTTCTTGGAGACTGACGCAATGATTACCTCAATCGACCCACGCAGCGGCTACTTGGTGGAGGTGAAGCGTGCCTAAACGGTGGGATTCCTGGGGAGAGAAGGAAAAAGAGGAGCAAGCACACACCAAGCTTGCTGAGCGCATCTATGCTGGCACGTGCCAGCGTGATGTGTGGCAGAACCTGAACCCAGAAGAAGCCGCGAAGGTCGCTAAGGCCTTGGCGTGGCTTGTGCAATGCAAATACCCCGACGACGTCAACCCAATGGCGGAGTCAGACTAGGAGATACCATGAGACTAATCACCACATTCGCCCTCGTATTCTGCGGGGTGCTTTTTCTCTCAGGCCTTCTGGGCCTGGAGGCTTACAACGTGCTCACATTCGCTGGGCATTCAATCAACGGCAGTACGCTGGTCGGGATCGTCCTCGGCTTGCTCATTGCCAGAAAGGCATGAGCCATGACAGGAGGAAAAGCGATGAAGTTTACGATCATTCATACGTCACCCGCCCCGATTATTGAGATCTCAAGACAGGGTCTCTTCGGGGACTCGTTGTGCTTTAGTGATAACGAATATTGGATGGGTGACTGTAGACGCGATGGCGCGTGCGTTTACGAACTCAGCGTCGAATCTGTCGCGACGGGCGGTCAAATCTACTACCATGATGACGTGGAGAGCGACGAAGTCATGTCGCTCATCCGTGGTTTTGCTGCGGAGTGCGACATGTCCGAAGAGGCCGCGCTTGAGTTTATCTGCGAGCGCACTGACTATGACGCGCTCGATCACCTGGATGCGGATGCAGCGGCGGAGGCTAGCTGGGCAGCGCAGGCAGTAGCAGCGAAGGTCGCGGTTTGTCTCGGCTACGAAGGGTTCAAGGGGCGGGACGAACAAGGGACCGTCTACATCATTCCAATGACCGGTAGAATCGGCGAACTCGTGCTCGTTGAAGCGCGACCGCGCGCATCATCCGCGAGACTGATCCCCAAACCCTCGCCGAGTCTAAGATGATGCCTAACGAGAACGATTACAAACAAGCTCTACGTGAGTTGGTCACGGCCTATGAAGCTTTTGAGGCTGCTAGGTTGCGCGTAAATGACTGTGTGGTTAGGGTTCTCAAAGAGAGATATCTTTACCCAGACACCAAAGACATCAAAGCCTGTTGGCTAGAACTAGGACTAACACCATGAAACATCTAACTATCATTCTCCTCTGTCTTCTCACTTCCTGTACAACGATCATCGTCGAACCTGGAGCCGACGCTGGCCCCGGATTCGACGCAGGCTCAACGATGCCTGATGGCTTCACCCTGGACAGTGATCCGACGGACGCGCCCATTCGCTACGACGTGGGCAACGACGCAACTCCCACCATGATCGAGATCACTGTGTGCGACGACGCCGTATCCTTTGACTCTGCCTCAAACTTCTGCCGCGCATTCTACAGCGTGCTGTCTCAGGGTCCGTGCGCAGATCAAGTGGATCGCACGGAGGACAATCCTTCTCAGCAGGAGATTCGATGCCCTTGGATCGACTTCTTGCAGTGTCGGCAGTGCGACTTCTCTCAACTAAACGAATGTGTCCAAGCGCTGAGCGAAGTTGGTAATCGACCGAGTGCGACGTGCCAAGCCGTACTCAACGAGCGCGACAACAACATGGCCTGCGCCTACACAGCCTGCGGGTGGTACGAATGATTCAACTCATCACCTACTTGGCCTTCGGGTTACTGTTTGCCTACGCCGTCGTGGGCATGATTTAGGAAAACGCCATGAAGGCGAAACAAATAGTAGTGTTAAGGAGACAAGCAATGACTAAGACGATCACTGACGAACTGCTGGCCAAGGCTGCCCCAGATGCGGAGCACTACGCTAACGAGATCATCGAGTGCTGGACGGAGCAAGCTGCACCGGGGCAACTCATGATCGTGGGGTGTGCCGAGGACATGGGCATCTGGGCAGACATGAAAGATGCTCCCGTGCACCTGCACGATGAGATCGAGCGGCTAGTGCGGGATGGATTCCGAGCGTACAACGCGACGGTTACCCTGTGCTACGAGGATCTCACGGACTGGTATGACGGGTGGGAAACTAACCGAATCACGGAGGCCTACGAGAGAAGCGGGTGGGATGTGTCCGAGTACATCCGTCGGACGCTGCAAGACGAAGTGGCTTACGTTCAAGAAGAACTTGGGTGCCAAGTCCTCCCGGAAGAAGTGTGGGCGATCATGACCGAGATCCTGGAGGATGGACGATGAGCGAAGAAATGTTTTTTGACGCGATAGAGCGTGGATCTCTGTCTACGGCGTGGTCACTGCTAGACGACCTGGGGTCAGTGCGCGTAGGGTACGACTGGGCAGAGCACTACGAGCCGGAACTACATACTGCTGGAATCATCGTAGATACGTCAGATACAGAGTGGGTTACGCTTTCTGTAGACAGCTAGCGGCTAGCGCGGCTAGGAGCGAGGATGGACAATGACCTGCCACAACTGCGGCTGCGCTCGCCACGAGTGCGAGTGTGCGTGCGATTCCTCAACCCACTTTTGGTATGAATGTATCACGTTCAAGATCTGTCGCCACTGCGGCAAGAAAGAAGACCATGGATCGAGAGACGTTCAAAAACACAGCAAAACTGCTAGTGGAGACCATGAATCGCTGCTGCGATGACGATTTCACCTTGCAGTCCGTTCGAATGGAACTATTGTTCATGAAGGAGCTTCCGTTCTTCTCCGGATCAATCGGAGACCTAAATGCGTGGGGTAACACCCCACCAGAAGTGCTTACTAACTTACTCAAGCAGGCGCGAATCAAACTAGAGGGTGCCCTCAAGGCCCGCATCTAACACCAAGACCCTTTTTCATAGGAAAAACCAATGACTACTCCCCCCGTTCAAAACGTTCTCGTGACCACCGACATCACCCACCCAGCTGTGGATGTGATCGAGATCACCGCCTCCTCCCGAGGAGGATTCTCCCTGGCCACTGCTGAGAGCATTCTCGACGCATGGGCCGCATCGGCTGACGTGCCTGCCCTTCGTAGGAACGGGCTCAACATCGCCCTCAAGCGAGCCATGGAAGAACTTGCTCACGGCCCCACCAAGGACCTCAAGACGCTCGGACGCGGCATTGGTGCCGTGTTCACCCTCGTGACCACCGACCTACGCCAAGCCGACCTTGAGTACTGCTCGGGCGTGGGCATTGGGAGTGCTGAGGTGTCTGCGCGACTCCATAAGAACCCAGACACTGGAACTTACGAGGTGATGGTGTCTCCCGCAACTCACCCCAAGGCTGCGGAGATTGTCCAGGCCTTCGAGTACCACAAGGCCCGTGCGTGTGCGACGCATGACGTCAAGGCGTGGCTTCAGCAGCAGGCCCTTCCTGCGCTTGGGGCCATGAAGTCCCCTGATGCTCGCGGCAAGGCGTGGATTGAGGCGACGCCTAAGAACGTCAAGGCCATCCAGGAACTTCAGGTGGCACTCGACGACCTCGCCGGAATCGGCTCGCGCATCTCTCTCTACGTCACGGGCCGCTCGGGCGCTGACTCTTCCATCGTCGACCTCATCACGGACACGCTCATGGAAGAGGCTGACCGAGTCCGCAAGGAGATTGAGCCTCGACTGGCCGACTTGGCGACCGTCAAGGGCCTTGAGTTCCAGGCAGCCAGGGCGCTCGATCTTCGCAAGCGTCTACTCGGCATCGCCAAGGCCTTCGGCATCGCCGAGAGCGACATCGAACGCGAGATCGAGGACCTTGAGTACAACATCGCGCAGACTTTGGCCCGCGTCGAGGCGGGGGCCGCATGAGCAAGTCCGTCACATTCACTCGAATCCTCTACTGGCTAACCTGGTTTCCAGGCCTGCCAATTCTCATCGCCCTCGTGATTGTGGGCATCTGTTACCGAATCATCCGCTTCACTATCGAAGCCTTCATCTAAGGAAAATCAAATGACCGAAACTAACATGCATGCGCTCTGTATCGGAGTTCAAATGGGCTGGTATGGCGGACGTCCGATCCCTATGGGGCTCGAAGGTGTTCCGGGTACCGGCAAGACGGAGATCGTCAAGGCCCTGGGTGAGATCTTCGCTGCTCACCTCAAGGCTGAGGGCATCTCTGAGACGTGGGCCTTTGAGACGTTTGTGGGCCCGCAAATGCTCCCCGAGGATGTGGCGGGCATCGGGTTCCTCAACACGGAGAAGAAAGCCCTTGAGCGCTACCCGCTCATTGGTGTCCGCAACCTTCTCAACGCCAAGTACGGGATCGCTTTCTTCGATGAGTTGACTGCCACGTCCACCGCCGTGGGCGGCTCTTCGATGACCGCTGTTCAGTCGGGCATCTACGGCGACACTCACCTTCCGGGCACGGTTGCTCCGCTTGCAGCGTGGAACCCGGTCGAGAGTGCCGCGGGAGGCCGAGACCTCAGTGCCCCTGAGATCAACCGCTTCTGCAAGCTCAAGTGGAAACTGTCGGATGCCGACTTCATCAACAAGCTCATGGGCGGCAAGGGCGCCCTGGCTCACGCAGTGATGCTTGACGCTGACTGGGAGGAGCGCTTCCTTCCCCACGCACGAGCGCTGGTGGCGTCCTTCCTCAAGATCAACCCCAAGTACATCAACACGATGGAGTCGGGTGAGACCACTGAGGCTAACTCCTCCGAGCCGTGGGCCTCCCAGCGTCAGTGGTCTAACGCCACTCGTGCACTGGCTGCCGTGCTCAGCTTGGGACACGATCCCAACAGCGAGTTGGCCGCTACACTCGTCAAGGGCCTGGTGGGCGACGACGTGGGGCGGTTCTTCATCGCCTTCGTGCGTACTATCGACCTTCCCGACCCCAACGTGCTCCTTGAGGCTGCAATGGAGTTCCCTGCCTCAACGGACAACGAAGTGTGCAAGAAGCGCTCCTTCGCGCTGATTCCTGAGTCGGTCATGCAGCGTCCAGACAAACTCAAGATTTGCTTGGATGGCGTCGCTCACACGGCTCAGCAAGACCACAAGAACGCTGTGAAGCGTTACGTGGCTGCATGGGAGATTGTCTATCCCTTCATGCTGGACTACCCTGACATGGCCCTTGAGGCCTCACAGATTCTCGCCGCGAATGTGCCCAAGGGCGCCCCTGAGATGCGAGAAGAAATCACGGCCCTGTTCCGAATCCAAGACGCCTCTGGCTCAACCAAACTCTCAAGAAAGTAAAAGAAAATGACTGACTCACCTGCATCCCCCATCCGTTTCGCCTATCACCGTGACCCCGACAACCATAGGCGGGTGATGTGCATCGCCTATCGAGTACCTGGCGAGACTCTCACGAACGTGGAGTACGGCCTCTCTCTGTGCAATCCTCTGGACCAGTTCGAAAAGAAGAAGGCGAGGCTCATCGCAGGTGGACGCCTCAACCGGCACCCTCATCAAGCAGTGCCCGGAGAGGGAGAAGATACACGCTTGGTCGAGTGGATCATGGCTGACATTCTTGACAGCCACGACCACCACACTGTGGAATACCACATGGCCTCCACCTGGTTTGAGAAGCGTGCCGCGGCTGATCTTCTTTTAGGCTGACAGTCACGTGGTCCCCTGACATTGGCCTTCCCGTTTTCTAAACCGCTACAACATTGGATGTAACATGACAAGCACGATTCACCTCGGAACTACCCTAAAATCTCATAAGTCTCTCAATCTGCCGCTCGATAAAATGTGCAAGCATGTCGCCATCATGGGCGCCAGCGGCTCTGGAAAGTCAGGGCTGCTCTTGGGCATGGTCGAGCAGCAGGTCGAGAACAACGTGCCTGTTATCCTCGTGGACCTCAAAGGGGACATGAGCAACATCATACTTCAGAAGTACGGAACGCCGCTAAGGGATCGCATGCGAGTTCGCATGCTTACCCCTGGAGGCGACTACGGTACTGCCATCGACTTGTTCGCCTCCTTGGAACGCAGGGATCGCATCAAGTCAGCAGTGTCTCAGATTCTGCACCTGTGCGGGTATCCTGCTCGAAAGACTAACCCTCTCTCAAGCAAGGAGCACGCTTACCTAAGCGTCATCCTGGAACATCACCACCGCGAGGGCATCCCCACCGACTTGGTGACCCTGATGGACTCCATCATGGACCCCCCGTTCAACACGTTCGGCGCGCTCCCGCTCAGCGAGGCCATCCCCTCCACCTTGAGGGAGATTCTGGTGCTGCGCATCAACAACATGTACGTGGCGCCTAGTTTCGCTAAGTGGCGCACCGGCATCGACCTGGATATCGGTGACCTGTACAATAGGACAACCGATGGGCGGACGAACGTGACCATCTACAACGTGTCACACCTAGACGACCAAGAGCGCATCTTTGCCTTGTCCCTCCTCTTCACTAACATCGTTACGTGGATGAGGGATCAACGTGGCACGGACGAACTTGTGGCAAGCCTGGTGGTGGACGAGTGTGTCGGAGTCATTCCTCCGACACGCAATCCAGACACCAAGCCCCCGCTGATGACCATGCTCAAGCAGGCTCGGGCCTATGGCCTTGGCCTATGCCTGGCCTCGCAGAATCCTATGGACCTAGACTACAAGGCCCTGAGTAACTGCGAGACCTGGATGGTTGGCCGTCTGCAGATGAGAAACGACCGGAAACGCGTCATCCAAGCCATCTGCGAGACAACGCCTCACGACCAAATGCTCCTGGAAAGGCGCATCTCTCAGTTGTCACCTCGTGAGTTTGTGCTATGCCGTCCTAAGTCCACTGCGGACTTTGTCACTGCTGACGTGAAGTGCCGCCTCGTAGGCCCCATGACGGCCCTTGAGATCCAAACTGCCCTCTAAACCCCGACTTATAGGAGTCAATCATGAGTACTAGACGAACCCGGCCAGTGCAGCGCGAACGAGGCGTTGAGAAGGTCTCAAGCGACCAATACATTGAAGCCCTCAAGGACCCCAAGAACATCTGGCGCACTGCACGAGTGCTGGCCTCCAAGTGCCTGTGGACGTCAGGTCCTGGCATCCACGCCCTGAACCCTGTGTTCAGCAGCGACGACCCCCTCGTGAAGCGAGACGTGGAGACCATGGGCGTCGATCGTTGGTATCGTTGCTACATCAACGAGGAATGGGTCCAATATCTGCACCAGATTGCCCTCAAGGTAAGCGCGACCAATCCGTGCCCTACCTGTGGAGCACTGAGCCATCACGCACTCGCCTACACCGCTGGCGTCATCTGCCACGAGGCACATCACCCCATCCGCAACCACTCCAAGCGGGCGGAGCAGTTCGGGGTGGGTGCGGGCAAACACAACCAGTGGAACATAGCGGCGGACTTCGAGATCAACGACGACCTTCTGCAGTGCTTCGACATGCTCATCAAGCAGAACGACGGCCCGTCCACCCGCCTGTGCTTTCCGCACTCCCCTGCTCTTGAGCACCCCGACGCCTTCAAGGCTTATGTTGGCCAAGGGTTCAGCCATGTGTGGTCGTCACTGGACAAGATCCACTTCGCTACCTCCGATGTAGGAGTGATCGAAGGGCTCGAACGTGTGCCCCTTGTCGGCACGGGGTTCGGGTTCACGGCTCAGTACGATGGGGTAAGCCTCACGTGCGAGGGCTCCATCAACGGCCAGTTCAAGCGTGGAGACATGCTCAACGTCAACGGGCATCACCTACAGTTCAAGACCGTCACTGGGGCATTGCCGGCAAACATGCGGCGTCCAGGGTTTGAGGCGATCGGTAAGTTCCCCGACAACCAGACCGCGGAGTACTACTTCGACCAGCTGGAGCAGCCCCAGACGCAGCAGGAGGACAAGAGCCAAAAGGGCGAAGGCGACGAAGAGTCTGACGGCGACGAAGAGGGACAAGGTCAGGGACAAGGTCAGGGACAAGGTCAGGGCCCTTTCGAGCAGTCTGCCCAAGGCGACATGGACTGTGGCTCTGGCGCACACAACGGTCAGGGGGCTCACGAGAAGGGGGCTCCTAACGCGCAGAACCCTGGAGTGTCTGAGTCTGAAGGAGATCTGATTCGGCAAGAGATTGCAGAGAAGATCAAGGACGCATCCGCGACTCGAGGCAGCATCCCTGCTGGCATGGAGATGTGGGCAGACAGCGTGCTCAAGAAGCCTCAGGTGCGCTGGCAGGACGTGCTTCGTAAACTCGTACGGCAGTCAGTCAACCAGCGCGCCGGTGACGAGGTGCGGACGTTTCGGCGGCTCGGAAGAGCTTCCGCGGCTACTGGATACACCCTGGCCTACCCTTCCACCTACACTCCTTACCCCCGCATCGGGGTCGTGCTGGACACGTCTGGCTCCATGGGGCGCGGCCGGGGTAGCATCCTTGAGGAGGCCTTTGCAGAAGTCCAAGGCATCTGCGACCAACTGGGTGCGGAAGTCGTGTTCGTGTCTGTGGATGCAAAGGCTGGAGAAGTGCAGGAGATCACCAACTTCAAACAGGCTAAGTTGCAGGGCGGAGGTGGCACCGATATGCGTAAGGGCATCACTGCCCTTGAGAAGATGCGAAACCCCGTGAACCTGTGTGTGGTTCTCACGGATGGGTTCACTCCATGGCCCACCAAGCGGCCCCGCAGACTCAAGGTGGTGGCGGGCCTCGTGGGCAGGGCCCAGGGCGTCAGTGTTCCCAGTTTCATCAAGACAGTCAACGTAGGAGAGAAGAAATGAAGATCGATGGCCGCCGCGGCACAAAAGCCGAAATGTTCTACAACACAGACAACAACACGATCGACCTGAACGTGCAGGATGAGGACGGAGAATGGTCAACGGCCGTCTTCAGCCTTGGTAAGGCGAAGCAGTTCGACAAGGCCTGGAAGACGTGCATCTCAAGGCTAGAAGAGAATGAGAGGGGAGAATGAAGTTCCTAATAGGTCTCCTCATTCTTGGGAAATTCCTTGCAGCCACAGTCATCCTGTGCGTCGCGGCATTCCAGATCAACCAGATATTTGGATGGCTGACGGTCACCGTGGGCATCCTCTTTCACTCCTCCTTGGTGTGGAGAACCTTCTATGCGGAGGAAGACAAATGATAAAGGTGCGAGCGATGAGTGGCTGCGATGAACTAGAGAAGAGACTTGGGTGGCTTGAGAACCCTAGGCTCAAAGGTCGTAAGGGCGTATGGACTGTGTACTATGGCCCAGACGGGACCAATACCTTCCAGACCCTTGAAAGCCTGTTTGAGGGGGTCTTAGGACCAGAGTTCTCAAGTAGCAGGAAGAGGATCAGAAAGATGGAAAAACGGCTTCTAGAACTTGGTGACGATGTAGAAGTATGGGGCTATCCAGGGCACTGGGAGGTCACGTGGGTTGACGAAGGGAAGAGGGTATACGGGTTCTTCAAGAACCTTGAGACTGCCAGAAAGTGGCTAAAGAGAGGAGAGCGATGAAGGGTGAACCCTGGATGGTGGGCCCACTGTGTGGTTCGACTGCGACGAGTGCTACGAGAACCTGAGAAGGCTGAGAAGGAAAACGATGGACAAAGAACTGGTAACTAAGTGGGTAGAGGCTTTGGAGTTAGGTAGGTACGAGCAGGGAAAGGATAAGTTGAGGTCAGCGGATAACAAGTTCTGTTGTCTAGGGGTCTTAGCTGACATCCAGGGTGCTGATTGGGCGTATTCCGGATATGGTGGATTTGTTGGATGTGTCTTTGATGAAGATATGTACAGTAACGGCTATACAAAGGTTCCTAACGGACCTCCAGAACCCTTTTCGGAACATCTTGCTGAGTTGAACGATACTGGCACAACCTTCAAAGAGATCGCAGAAATACTCCGCGAGGAGTACCTGGAGTGAAGTGATGGCGAAGATTGAGAAACAACGAAAAGGGGTGACTTGGTGTGGCCCGGCTGCCCTTGCGTACCTCTGTGGCCTCACCTACGAAGAGGCCGAGAAGGCCATCCTTAGGGCTCGCAAGCAGTTCAGGCCTTGGAAGCTCGAACGATCCAAGATCATCCGAGGAGTCCAAACAAGGGAGATGTACCCTACTCTCAAGAGGTACTACACGATTGTCCCTGAACCAACGGAGAAGATGAACCTAGGCAAGTGGGCGGAGTGGGTGCGCCGCCCGGGCCACACCTACCTTGTCACAGTCACTGGGCACTATGTCGTAGTGACTCCCGAGGCCATCTTTGACAACCAAGATGGCCTTGTACCCCTTGACCATCCCAAACAACAACGTAAGTTCGTGCGAGAGGTTCTTCGCCTCACGCCACGTAAGGGCCAGGCTTACCGTCTCGGCCTCACCCTTTCTGAATAGCCAACCCCAACTACATAGGTAGACAATGAAAATCGCAACTCAAGAATCCGACATCGAGATCTCGCCGCATCTCAAGACCTCCCAGTTCCAGATCGCTCAAACGGCTCACACGTTCCAGTTGCTCTCCAAGGGCATCTACTCCATGCCCGTACGGGCTGTCATCCGAGAACTTTGCTGCAATGCCCTCGACTCCCACCGAGTCCACGGCAATCCTGACACTCCGTTCGACCTCCATCTCCCCACGGACCTTGAGCGCACGTTCAAGGTCCGAGACTACGGGACAGGACTGAGCCATGAGGATGTGGAGGGCCTCTATTCGACGTACATGGCGTCTTCCAAACAAGGCAGCAACGACCAGACGGGATGCTTCGGCCTTGGCTCCAAGTCTCCCTTTGCTGTCACACGCACCTTCACCGTGACCTCGTGGCATGGCGGCAAGAAGATGGTGTTTGTGGCCACGATCGCAGACACCGGGCTCCCGAGCCTCACTCACTTGATGACCAAGCCATGCGACGAACCTACGGGCCTGGAGGTGTCCTTCCAACCGAACGACATGTCCACGACCCCCACGTACACGTCGGGCCTGTACCGCGCGGAGGCTGGACGGGTCCTTCGGGCTTTCGATGTCCTGCCCAACACGAACATCACGATCGAGTGCCCGACGCCCGATGAGGATCATCCGATGGTGCTAGAGGGCCCGAACTTCAAGCTGTACTACGTCAGATGGGGGATCAAGGATTCCGTGCTGACAATGGGCAACGTGGACTATCCAGATCGTCTCAAGGACTTTCGAACGCAGTTCCCATGGCTGAAGGAGCATATGGTTCACTTGGAATGCCCCATTGGAACGTTTACGCCTACTCCTAGCCGAGAGAGTATCTCCTGGTCCGATCACTCGCAGGAGGGAGTGCTCATGCAGTTGCGAAAGGTGGACACTGCGATTGCAGTGGAGTGCCAGAAGGCGATCGATGCCGCTGAGTGCCGATTCGATGCGCTTCGTATCCACCACGGATTTTTGAGCCTCAAGCCCAAGGGGCTTACGTGGCGCGGGCAAGATCTGGACGCTTGCCGGGATCAAGTGGGCCTATACAAGGTGAAACTTCCGGACCTCAAGGATTCATCGGGAAATATCTGCTCCACAGACCAGTATGCTACTCACCGAGAGTTATATCCTACCACTCGGGTGCGAGACAAAAAGTCGCAGGTCCAGTGCAGTAGCCTGAACTCCAGTTCTGCAAATCCTTCCACACAGCACATTCCCGCGTTTGTATACCCCAGGGGCAAGTCCGTTGCGCGCAGGCTCATGCATCACGTACGAGAAGAAGAGGAGCGGATCTTTCTCATCTCTGCGGTCGTACCGCTTGACGAGGTTCCTGAGGTGTTTGGGATCCCTGAGGATCGCATCCGCTTCTCGGACGACTACCCTCTCCCGCCCGCTAAGCCTAGGGCCCCGGTCGAGCGTGAGAAATTCACTGCGGCGTTACTTGGCGGCTGCCTTACCGCCACTGAGGTAGATATCAGTAAAGGGGGAATCTACGCCCCTTTGCGGTACAGCAAGCTCAAGATGACAAGTTGGACTGGAGATGAGTTCTCCGCTGACTACAAGGCTGTTGACAGGGCCTATCGGCAGTTGGAGCGCTTTCTAGGGGTGAAGCACACTCCTGTGATCGCGTCTCGGGTCAAGTTGTCTAAGAAGCTGGCCGAGTTGCCTAACTGGAAGCCCATCGAAGAGCACATCCGGGATCTGATCTCCGAGAATGTGCCTAAGATGAAGAAGTGGGCGCTCCCAGCCCCGAGTAGCGGCCTAGAGCCTATGAAGGCCAAGGCCATGATCGAAATGCATGCAGAGAATCAAGACGACTTGTTCTCGAACGAGTTGGTGGACCTACTGAAGGAGGAATCGTCTCACGATCACCACGCCTACGAACAAGCTAACCCACACCACATCGACTTCCACCTTCTCGGATTTTCCTTTATCAAGTCCCCTGAGAAGACGATCCCTGCTCACACTGAAGTAGAAAAAGAATACCCAATGCTTGCGGAGTTCGCGGGGTGGGCTTATACAGACAGAGGCACCAGGAAGAACCTAGTCCACTACATCAAGCTGGTAAATGAAAGTAAAAATCGATGAATGAATCAACTCTAGGATATGTGTTCTCGAATGGGACACTCACACTCACTCTTGGCTGGGAGATCTTCACAGTCCACGAGGACGACTTCAACTACGGGAAGGTGTGGGAGGCGCTGGATCGCCTTCCAGACGAGGGGGAGGAGACAATCATTGAGGAGATCAAGTTCCTTCTCACCCCAACCGCTGTTCCGCTCGATGTGGAGATCCCTCACTACGACACAAGCGACTTCCAGGTGGACCGATACGGCCATGTGTTTGTCAAGGGCACCTTGGTTGATGACCCCATCACCCGGAAGATCTCAGAGATCCACAGGTCCAGGGGCTCGTACGCGCCACTCGTGGCTTTCATGAACAAGTTGGCCAAGAATCCAAACCCAGAGGTACGGGATCAGTTGTTCAACTTCCTCAATGTCAGCGGATTCCCTCTTACCCTAGAGGGCGACTTCCTGGGCTACAAGGGGGTCAAGCGAGACTTGTGGGATGTCTACACAGGCTGGACCTTCCAGTACACCGCTGGCGCGGTCATCAGTATGCCTAGGGACGCAGTCTGTGATGATCCTGACCAGGGATGTGCTCCAGGGATTCATGTGGGCAGCTTCGACTACGCGAACGGCTTCTCCGAAGTCGTGGTGCTCGTTCAAGTAGACCCAGAGCACGTGGTCTCTGTTCCTACAGACTACAACTTTCAGAAGTTGCGGGCCTGTGAGCTTCGGGTGGCTCGCGTGATTCCTCTTGCCAAGAAGCTCGCACGGCCAGTGTACACCGATGCGGACCTGGACGTGGAAGACGAGGACGAGTGGTTCGAGGATGAAGAAGAGGAACTTACGACGTACACGGTTCCCGTGGCGCACATGAGCCGAGATGCTCTCTGCACTTACGCAGGCTCCACGGAGTTCTTTCAGTCCGCCGCTGAGGCACGGTTCATGGGCAAGGCCTTTGTCCGGAACGTCCTGGAACATGAGAGTTTCGACTTCCCCAAGGTCCGCAAGCGGGACATCCGCAAGTTCCTGGCACGCCGGAACGTGGCTTACCGGAACAAGGAAACCCTGGACCAACTGATCGCCCGGTGCCTGTGAGCTAAGTACATGTAACTGTTGACTTCCAAAAGCTCCTCCTGTATTACTCTAGGTGAAAGGGTAGGTGGCTTTTGGAAGAACTTTTACAGGTTATGCTCGAATACTTGCTTGACGAAGACAGAGACAACGCTATATATGCACTAAGGGAGCTTGCGGACGGCTTGGAAGAAGGGGGAACCCTCTCCGAAGAGCAGGTTGCAGAGGTGCTCTCAATGCTCTAACTAACGAAAACGAGAACAATGACCCAAACAAAAATGAACCTAGACAAGTGCTTTTCCCTTCTCAAGGCTGCCAAGGAGGACATCCGAAACGCTCAGATAGCTGAGTCGGACGTCTACGAGCTTATGGTAGAGACTGCAGGGTCCAAGACCTTTGCCCATGCGGGTGAGGTGTGGACGGTGCGGAGCCGCTACAATAAGGACATGGGCCGTAAGATGTCCTATCTGGCCAAGTCCAAGATCTCTGAGGCAGACTTCGCCTTGATGGGCAACAAGATCGGCCGGGCTCATAGCATTACCGCCCGCGCGGTAGCTATCCAGGCAGCGGCCCAGCGCCAGGGGCAGATCCTCACGGACGAAGAGGCGCTCCGAGTGGCCTCCATGCCCGACTCAGAAGCCTCTGTCACCCTAGACTAAGGTTCTTGGCCGGATCATCGCCCTGTGATAGACTTGGGAAATGGCAAATACCAAGGATATTGAGGTAGATGAGACCGCGTTGGCTCTAGCTGCCACCCCCTACGAGGCCAGCAAGGCACTCCAGGAGGTTGGGCTAGAAGATGCCTTCAAGGAGCTTACCTCAAGGCAGCAGATGGTCTATCGGTTTAGGATGCGGAAGATCCCGCAGACTACGATCGCCACCATGCTCAACATCTCTCAGCCCACTGTGGCTAGGGAACTAGCGGCCATACGGGCCCACTTCAAGGAGACGGGCTCCGAGGTGGACCAAGAGGTAACCATCGGTGAGTCTGTATGCTTGTTCGATGAGATCGCCACCAAGGCTTGGGAGGTCTACACCAACTCCGAGTCACCCGGGGACCAACTGAAGGCCCTAGGAACCATCATGGCTGCAAAAGAGAAGCAACTAAAGCTCCTGATGGATGTTGGTCGGCTCGAGAAGGCAGGCACCAAGTCCACAATTGAGCACACAGTGTCGCCTCTTGTCCAAGAGTGGTCCGATGTGCAAAAGAAGCTAGCAGCAGGGAGCATCGTGGAAGCTACGTTCACAGTGCAGGAGGAACCCCTACCTCCGGATGAACTAGAGACGGAGGACTTCCTTGATGACGAAGATTAGAGACAAGTTCCTAGACGCCATTGAGGCTGCAAGGCCCGCAGTGGCTGACAAGGTTACCCAAATCCTGGACGACATCATCTTTCCTTGGTACGAGTTAAACGTGCCCTATGGGAGCACCAGTAAGGCACTCAGAGGCATGGTGGCAGACAAGATCGCTGGCTACATCTCATCGACCTTGTGGATCTCTCGGGAGGAGTCTATTGACCTTGAGAACGGCCTGGTGGATGAGGTCAACTGCTTGCCCTTTGAGGTCATCGGGGTCTTCCCACAGAACACGTCTGCCACTGGATACGACATCATGGTCACATTGTCGCAGCGATCTGTGCCAGCCAACACATTCACCTTGAGTATGCATCAGTTCATGCAAGACTTCTACCCTCTACGCCACGTAGAGTTTAGAGAGTACGACTCGTAAGACTTCAGCACAACCTACCCCAGTAGGCGGAAGAATAGGATTAGCCCACCTTGTACAAAACGGGCCGATTTATGGAAGGTGCCGCTAATGGTTGGCGATCCGGTTTGAACCCGGAGGGGTGCGAAAGCACAGGAGTTCGATTCTCTCACTTTCCGCCTATGGGCCAATAGCTCAATCGGTTAGAGTCCTCGTCTCATAAACGAGTCGTTCTCGGTTCGAGTCCGAGTTGGCCTACTAAGCAAAGGGATAAGACAATGAAGGTGCTATTTCTAGACATTGACGGTGTGCTCAACACGTCCGAGTGGCTCAAGGATCGGGTGAAGGGCACAGAGGATCGAGATGCCTACTACCTCTCCATGATCGACCCTGCCGCTGTTGGCCTCCTCAACCAGGTGCTAGAGAGAACTGGGTGCGAGGTTGTGCTTTCTAGCACTTGGCGCATCGCCCATGAGCGCCCTGCGATGCAAAGGCTGCTAGAGATCAAGGGCTTCAATGGCGCAATCCTTGACTACACACCTCGCAAGGGCACGGAGGCCATTCCCATTCGACGTAAGCCTGGTGGGCCGTGGGTCAACGCCAAGTTCTCTGAGTATGTGGACCGTGGATATGAGATCCACGCATGGCTTGAGAAGCACCCTGAGGTGACCTCGTTCGCCATTTTGGACGATGAGTCCGACATGGCCCACCTGAAGCACCGGCTAGTGCAAACCAGTTTCCAACACTGGGCCGAGTACCCAGAGGGGCCACTTGGGATGCACCAAGGCACTGTGGACGATCTCGTGGCCATGCTGAACGGAGAGTAGCTCACTATGCGTGTCATAAGCATTGAGCACATTGGAAGCAGGCGAGGCCGCAGTGAACTGGTGGTGACTGTCATGCAACAACCCACGTGGGTGTTGCGCCTATTTGGGGCCAAACCCAAGGTGAGTAAATGGAGGGGATCGTGCACTGTGTGGCACAGAGTACCCGATGCGAAAAGAGCCCCGACCTGGCTGGAACTGCGTTTGAGTGACGTGTGGACTAGGCAGCAATGGGATTACCCGGAGCAAGAAGATGCTAGTACACCCACTGATTGAGACGCTACTCAAAGCCGGGATCGACGTAGACATCTACTGGACTTCCTCTGATATCTCTATGTACAACCCGGACCACCTGAACACTGTGGGTTTCGTAGTCTCGGGATTTGGGAAGTCCGGCGCAGCTCACATTATGCCAGATCCAGCGGCGGAGCACGATGTGTTTAGGGCTCACACACGCTACGGAAGAGAAGACGTCATCCGTTCTCTTGACTGTCTAGTCCAGCTCCATTTTTCACTGGATCAACTATGCGGACGACTACTTGTGGGACCCACTTCTGGGCTCCCAGGGCAAATGGACCATGGAAAAATGCTGACCAAAGACCAGGCCCGAGTGCATGGGCACTGAACGTGCCCCTCGTTGCAGAGCCTAGGATCGGAATGACCTGGGCAGGTTTGAAAGGGAAAGTAGATGTGTACAAGTAAGAAGAAGACTGTGAAACTCATTGATTTGATGCATGGAGAAAAGTTCACTTGGGCTGGAAGGACATGGACAAGTTTTGGACGGGCAAATGGTCAAAACATCATAAAGTGCTACACGGATGAGTGCTCAGACGGGTTTTTCTATCTCCCTAAGACGCTTGACGTAGAGGTCAAAGTCCCTAAGAAATGGGTGGAGGTCTACGTTAGGGACGTGGATCAGGGTGAGACGTTCCTGTTCAACGAGGCTGAGTGGGTACGATATGGCCACAACGATAAGTACATTCTCGCCGAAAGTGAGAACTCCGCCCAACTTATCGGGTTCCCTCTCGGAGCCCTAGTGAAGGTTTACCGATGACTAAAGAGACTGTTATTTTAGAAAATGTGCCTAATAGAGGTATCTTCGAATGGAATGGGGCTAAGTGGCGTACACTCTGGCTTGCTGACAAATATCCTTACCTGGTGAGATGTATACCTCATACAGGGCCTGTGGAGTATGTCTACTTCTACAGTAACATGGAGGTAGAGGTTGAGATCGACGTAGAACCTGAGTGGCAGGAAGTTCGGATGAAGGACTTGAATCTCTACGAAGAGTTCAGGATGAACGAGGGTATTTGGAAGGTGGTTGGCTGTGTTGGTAGTATACGTGTCCAAGCCGTCTCCATCCCTCGCTCTCCAATTGCCTACCCTATCTACGTGGATAGAAACGCATTGGTAGAGGTACTGCGATGAACATCAAGGTACGGTTGACCATTGAGGCTACCATCCCAGAGAATTATGTGTCGCTTGTTCAAATGGATAGAGAGGTTATCCTCCTAAACCATGCCGACGAAGATGAAACCTTCGCTTGCCGGCTCCTGGCCCTGGAACTCTACGACGATGATCCTGAAAGAGGTGCTTAGATGACTAAAAAGAGGGGGTACGCCAGTCGGAGGTTCAATGGTGGCTAGAGGAGGGGGGGGGATCCTACAGTCTCTGTCACCTTTGAAGAGGAGAGGTTCTTCTTCAGCGTAAGGGCTCCGCTTTCCCTGTACCACTTGCCCCGCCTACAAGCTCATAAGCGTCCAAGAAACGGGTTCTTAGGCCTCTTCTCGGGCTCGTTGGGCACAACTACCACCTCAAGTTCTCGAGGGGCTCTCCTGGGGGCCTGAGCGGGCTCCTGGGGCTTCCTGGGGGCCGTTCCTGACACCCCCACAAGCAGATCGTCTTCTCCAAGCAAATCGATTGTGATCATACAGATCTTTCTCCTTACCTAAGGATACCACAATGGGCCCCAAAGAATCAGAAAACCAAAAAGCCATTGAACAGAGCCTTGACGAGTGTGACTACTTTGAACCCATGCCGGAGGGCCCCATGTGTGACAACTGCGCCCGTGGGGCCTGGGTGGAGGTGAAGGACTTCCAGATCCACTTGCTGCAGCGAGGAGACCGGCACTACTACAGCCCGGTAGTCACCAAGGAGGTGTGCCCAACGTGCGGGGAGTACTCAGTGAGTGAGGACGAGGCCACAGCCTGGACACTTTACTGCGAACGGGACATTGCTGAGGATGAGGCACAACTCGTCAAGGACAGGGTAAACCACTTGATGGAGTACGAACTTCTCGAACTTGGAGAGATCGCTGGATTCCTAGGAACCCACAAGTACAGACTGAGGATTGCCATGAAGGGCATCAGACCGCTCTCACTGGCCGAGGTCAGGCTCCTAGGGGCCTTGATTCAGTACCCCTCCCTAGGCCGCACTGAGGCCTTCAAGGACGGGGAAGAGAAGCTCCCCGAGCGGAACCTGCTGGACACCAAGTACTAGGGAGCCCGACCCGCTGTGTCGCGTTCATTTTTGTTGTCCTCATGCCGAAATCAGCCACGCAAGGTTCACGGGTCTTGCGTCCGTCGTTGTGTCCAGTGGTCCCGCTGCCATCGGACCGTCCACCGGCGCGAACCATTCGTCTCGGAACGGATGCTTCTCCGCTGATTCTGAGCGCGGAGACGTGGGCCACGGATCGATCGCGCCTGACCCGAGCCGAGCCCCGAAGCCACCATTGGCCGGGTTTTCGTCTCGGTCACCGTGCTGTGCTTGCGCTGTCGCAAGGTAAGCATCGGCAAGCGCCTTGGACGCGAACACCCGCGCAGAGTCCCCGAGCGAGTCGAACGCGTTAGTCGCACATCCGTCCGTCGCCATCGCCGAAAGAAACAAGTCCCCGAGCGCTTGAGATCCGTCAGGTGTAGGGTGGACTCCATCGCTGAGCGGGATCCCGGTTTCTTCGATCGGATAGAATCGCGGAAACTCTCCCGCGATCGCGTCGATCGCATCGCGTACCGCGTTGATCTCGGATAGCGTTGTGTCCGCTTTGACCACGTCCGTTCCAGGCTTTCCCCAGAAGATCGGAACGTCCCCAAACTCGCCCCGGTGATTCTGAACGAATCGCCGCAACTCAGTCTCGAATCCAGCGCTGAAAGACTCCGCGTCGTTGACGCCGAGTATTGCGCAAAGGCCACGATACTCGATCACATCACCGGGAAATGCCGATGCGATCTTGCTCCACAGTGAGGCAGCGAACTGGCTGTAGGTCCCTGTCGTGATGTAGGTCCGCCAGTTCGTTGAAAGGAGGGTTGATGAGAACGCGTGCTTGTGGATCCACGGAAGGGCATCGCCCGCGGCCTTGCGCCCATGTCCAACCGCATGCTCGATCCCGATCTGGTTTGCGCCCATTGCCAGCGTGACGGGGGCCCCATCGTCGACGCCACCAATGATTCGTGTGGCCTGAACAGCTACATCGACCAGGTCGTATCGAGTGTCGGTGAGCGAGGAGTACGCCCCTTGCCCAACCGCTTTCGAGTCGCCGATCAGGACGTATAGCTGGCGGGTAGCCATTAGCTGCTCGCCCTGGCAATCAGGTCATCGCCGTAAGCGTGGAGGGCGGCCAGGTCGAATGCCGTCTCATCCTCGGCGGACCAGATGCCCCACTCAAGGATCGTTCCAGCCCACGGCACCGCGCCGTCCGTTCCACGCGCAGCCATTGCGATGATGCGCGATGCCGGCTCAAGAGAGTTTGTTCCCGCAGTCGAGGATTCCAAAACCTTGTTAAGGTAGAGCTTCGACGTTCCGAGGGTTGGCGCCATGACATAGGTCAACTGAATGACATCGTTCACCAAAACGGGTGTTGACGTAATCACATCCGTTGTCCCGGTCTCACCGCGGATAAGGCCGCCTGCCAAGGTAACAAGAAACGACCCGTCCATATCGATGATCCGATCATTGGCCGTGAGCGAATCGACCCGTAGGCAAACCCAATGGATCAACGCGTTGACAGCCGAGTCCGGTCCGCCAAGAGACAAGTCGATCGCGCCAGTCGACCTAAGCCAGTCGGTTCCAGTGAACTGCGCGCCTTGAACGCTTCCAACGGTAACGATCGTCGGTCGCTCGCCAACGGTTGCCGCCTCCATACGCAAACCCGCGCTGCCCTCGTCATCCCACGAAGCAACGTCTCCGCTCGCGCCGGTGATCCCGTTCTCGCGAAAGTATACGGTGGGCGAAAGCGTAAGCGGATTAGGTACGGATGCCCCGCCACCACCCGCCGCGACACTACCTGAACTGAAGAATAGTGGGTTCATGTTAGATTTGTGCCTATAACGGCGGTTGCTGGGGTAACATTCAACTGAGTGGAGTATCCCAATGCCACATTGCCCGTCACTAGAGGACGTTCCGTGTTCGCACCAATGATGTTTATGCCAGTGCCAGTGCCCCCACCTTCAAGGATATTGCCTGTAATGGACATTCCATCAAAGTATCTAGCCGCTGAAACTGATGTGAAGTTAATTCCATTGCCAGCAATGTTCTTGATAATACAGTTTTGAACTGCCACAGAGGTGACAATTGCATCACCAAACCAGGCATTTCTCACACCGTCGCCTGCTGACACGTTCAGTTCACAGCCTTGAATCGCAAACCCATCTACATTACCATTGCCCGCTTCAATATTGATGCCGGCAAAGTGAGAGCGGAACACCCTACAGTGAGTCACTTGAGCACTTCCGGATTCTCCTAAGGAGATTCCTGTGTCTACTCGGTCTGCTGAGGTGATGCCAAAGTCTGTGCTCATGATCTTGCATCCTGTGCCCGTGACAAGTACAGCGATAGCTGGATTACCTCCACCAAGTGCCACGCTACTGTAAGTGTTGATAGCACAATCTTGGATTACACACTGTGCTTGACTCATTCTAACAAGAGACCAGAACCCTGGGTAGTATCCTGCTGAGGTAACATCACCAGCCTGTACATTCGCGCGGCAGCGAAGCATGCGTGACCCAGACTCCATCTCAATGAAGCGAGTGCCAGTAAGCGTGCCCGTAGCCTGGAACGGGTGAGTGAGAGAAAGATCTCTCATGGTGGACTCACCCGACATCGTGACACCTCTCATGGCTCCAGACTGCGGAAGAAATAACTGGGTTCCGAATCCCTCTCCTGCCAAGGTAACCCCGTAAGGGATTGTGAGTGAAGAGACCTGATACAGTCCGCGGCGCAGCAAGACGGTTGGGGCGTATGTCTCAAGAGCTGCTGCTGCAAGAGCTGCTGCAAGTTGTACTCCGTTACCATTGTCTAGGTAATCACATTCTGCAAGGGTGTCTCCTTGTGCAGAGTTTCCTACGACGATAACGTAACCGCGATCACCTCCGCCGCCACCACCTCCAAATGCGGAAAAGTCCACCTTCTTTAGGTTTCCGGAGTCGGCTGTATCTTCTAGGAGAACAAAGTCTCCAGAAGCAGGGCTTCCTTTGGCCGTGAGTGCTGTTACCTGCCCGGTGCCTGTAAGCATGAGGGCACCTGCTGCAGCAACGTTAGCAGCATCCGTGACATCGGCGAGGGCCTCAATGCCATCGAGCTTGGAACCGTCCGCGGAGACGTCCCGGCCGTCTACGGTCTGGGCGCCTGCCATCGTGATGTTTCCTGACATCTCGCCACCGGAGCGCATGAGTGCACCCGCAGCAGCAACGTTGGTCGCATCAGTCACATCTGCCAAAGCTTCGACTCCGTCGAGCTTGGCCTTGTCCGATCCAGTCATGAACCCGGAAGCCCCTGACGCAATGGCAGCTGCATGCTGAGTGCCACCACCGCGAACACCGTGCATGGCATCCGTAGTAAGCACACCTACCGAGATCGAATCCGCAGCCACAGTGATACTGCCGTTTGCCGCCGCAACATTGAGCGTTCGGCTGGCAGCAAGGGTACCACCTCCGGTAAGTCCCGCGCCGGCAAGCACCGATGTGGCGGTATTTGCCTTGGCTGTGAGTTTGGTGTCCGTGTCTGTACGGACCTCTTGGATGGCTGTCTGGACGTTTGTGGCGGCAATGTCGCCATTAGGTGTGAACGGTACGTCAGCTGCAACCTGATCGGCTGTGGCTCCAGCCTCAATTCCATCAAGCTTGGCGCCATCTACAGAGACGTCTCGTCCATCTACCGTACTAGAAGTAGTGATCGCGTTAGCTCCCATGGCCAAGGTGCCAGCCATGGCACGAGTACCATCGACGAGGAGATATTGTGTATGGTCGTCATCCCCTAGGCCTGTTAGAGCCCCATGGTCTGTGGCGCCTTCTACACCGTTGATAAGTTCCCATACAGGCCCTGTATGGTTCGTAAGGACATAGAAATCATAGGGCGCAGCTGCCCCCACACGGGCGATACGCCCAACATCTGTAGCGCTAAATGTGACCGCGCCCTTTTGAGAGTCTGATCCGGAATCCCTGTTACCTGTAGAAGTGAACGTGTAGTAGTGAACTACGTGAGGTCCAGCATCTACATCAGCTGTAGGGACTATGTCTTTGTGAAATCCCATTTAGCAGATGCTCGAGTCTACAACGTTCGACCCACTATCAGTGACATCCTCCCCGAGGTCGGTCACTTGGCACGGGACAAAAACAGCACGCACGAATGCGGCCGCAATCATTCCAGACGTGCGAAAAAACATGGACGACATAGGCTACACCAAGGCTCCGTCGATGCTCACCATCGTAGGGCTCATAGCGCCCACAACAGCCGCTCCGCCTTCAAGCAGGGTAGGGTTCACATCGCCCCCAGTGGACTCAATAGTGACCCCAGCTCCCTTGGCGATCGTAACCACACCAGCCCCAGTGGCCCGGCGAACCCTGACGGTTGAAGTAAATCCTGCTGGAACAGTCACAGTGCAGCCGGCTACGTTTGTGCAGTAGATCTCCGACCCGTGGTCAAGATCTGTGAGGGTGCGGGTTGTGCCCGATTCTGTCTGAACGAGGGGCGTATCCCGCTCTTCTAGGACAGATAGGCGGCCCTCAAGGGCCCTTGCGTTGTCGATGATGGCCATGAGTACAGATTCCTCCTAAGGATGTGTACTCATTCTATCATGATATGAACCTAACTATCAACACATGCCACTATCTGCTCATGAAGATACCATTACTGGAGAACGCCGATTGGAAGTTCTTAGGATCCTCTCCAAAGTAGGTTACCAAACTAGGGAAGGGGGCCGATTGCTGCTTGCCGGGATTTTCAGGGTCGATGAACTTCAGTCGGCCCTTCCAAAAGAGGGCCTCAGTGCACGCATTGAGCAACTGCTGGCACCACTTGGTGTCAGTTCTGGCCGGGGTTAGCGCCACTATTGGCACTAACAGTTTTGCTTCATGGACAATCTTGTCGCTCCAGGCCATCAACTTACGCCCATACGGAGGGTTCACATAGGTCTGGCCTCCGTAGCCTCCCCATGGGAGTAGGAGGCCGTTGTCTTCTGGGAAGCAGAAGTTCTTCATGGCTCCTACGGTGCTTTGGGGGTTGGAGCACGGGTCTAGGCCAATGAGGCCCATTTTCCGTAGGGGAACTAGGAACTCCTCAGGAGTACACCAGTGCTCTGTCTTGCTTGTGAATAGCGCGTCTTGCATTCATTCTTTATAGGTTCCTAGGCGGGAGGTGTCAACCCTTCGGAGTCAGTTCGTGTTCGTCGACTCCGAAGAACCAAGGTCCCTCAGCATCCTCCTCGGCCCACATGTCCTCTCGGCATTGGAGACATGTGCACAGAGGGCCACAGAGCTTGCGGTCCGGATCATTCGCTTGTAGTTCTTCCTGCTGTCTTTGATGCCTCACAAGGGCCTCCTTCCGGCCTTTGGCCTGTTGTCATGGCGCTATTCCACGCGAGATGGCACTCACTTACATGGGACGCCAGCCGATTTGATCAAACATCGTTTTCAAGTTCACGGCGGCTGCCACCGAATCGCTCACAGGGCAGTGAGGGACAGTTGGAAGCACCTCGGTGTACTTGGTTCCACTCAGGGCCATCAGATGCTCAATGGTCGAGATGCACCCTGTCTGCTTGTAGGTCCAAGGGAGCACAGGATTCTCTTCGTTGCTTGGATCCTCAGCGTAGTCCTTGAGAACGCCTAGGTCGAACCAGTCGGGCCCTGCCCACACCATGATCTCCTCAGGATCATCTGCGTAGGTGTTGATCCAGTCCTTCAGGGTGGTGAGAGGTTTTGAGCCATGAGGCTTGCCGAAGGACATGGCCCTAGCTTCCTTGGACTGGCCCTCCCACCACATCATGGTGTCGTTGCAAACGCGGCGGCCCTCTTGGCCCTCCCACCTCACTATGTAGTGGAAGAGGGGAGCTTTGGCGATGTTGAAATCTGAGTCCAGCATCACGGCGCCCACTGAGAGCAGGTGAGCCCTCTGACACAACGAGTAGGTTTCGATGTCAATGGAGATGTGGTTCATAGGTTGTCCATGCTGAAGGGCCACCAGCCCCATGTGGCCGCGAACTGGAAGTAGATCCCAGTGACAATCAAGATGATCGAGAGAACAAGTGTGATGATCCCAGCGATCTTGTTGACTCGGCCCGAGGTCTTGAACTTGGGTTCAGGCCCTAGGCCTTTGTATTCTGGCTCAGGGGCGCTCAATGGGTCCTCACTGTGCGGGCAACTAGAATCAATAGGTACTTCATTTATAGGTATTTCTGAAAATTGGACTGTTCTTGGATCGATGGTACTTGAACTTGCCATCGTAGTACCACCAACTTATCCACTGCACAACTAGGCCGATAACAGTTGCAAGCACAATGCCCCAGGACACGAATAACTTGGGGTGCATTGGTGATCCAATGTGAGTGAGTGCGTAGTACCACATATAGCCAACGACAATCAGCATTAGAGCGAAGGTGATGTAGGTGAGCCTCAACGACAAGCGGAGGGTGTTGGCCCACAAGGCTTCCCAATCAATGGTCCTCTTCGGCTTTGGGGGCTTCATGTTTTCTCTATACATTTCGACTATTCCTCTGCGCCTCTTGCCAATGGCGGGCCGGGTTTGCTTTATCCGGGTCCATGATTGTAAAGGAGGAGAACCCTACGCTGCGTCTCTCGGCGTACACACTGCCATGATCTCCTGGAGAGTCAATGCGAATGGCTGCAATGTAGGCATCGCCTACCGGGGGCGTGATGAGCCCTCTTATGCCTCCCCACTCAGATAGTTCATGGGTTTGGAAGATTGCCTCGATTGGGTCCTTGTACAGGTACGTCCACACGAGCATGCGGAAGCACATGGATGAGGGCAACAAGGCCTCGATGGCCGTGATGAGTTCTCCCACCTTTGGGTATTGTCCCCACAGCAGTGGCCAGGACCCGCTCATTCTTCGATCACCACAGTGAACTTCTCTCGCTCGAGTGGGACCAAAAACGACTTGTTCCCCACAGGCCACAGGCTCTTTTGGGTGGGATGAATGTGCTGAGCCCACCAAGCCCTGGACTCTCTAGCCCAATCGGCCTCTTCCTCAATGACCCACAGTTCCGGCCACTCTTCACATTTAGGGATTCGCTCGTACCTAAATGGGCCCGCGCCAGGATAGGATAGTTCAATGTAGTCAATCTTGACTAAGTGTGCGGTCTTCATCATGGCATGAAGAGCATCATGGGACACAAGTTCTTCCCAATCCTCCGCCGCAACTCTTGGCCATCGAACACGGCACACACTATAAGTGGGAATAATGGCCACAAAGTGCCTAAGCAGTGCACTCAGGGAAGGGTGTCGGATTATTACAGATCCTTGGATGGGACGTCCCCGCGCCGCCTCTTCCTCTTTCTTAGAGAAAGTTGAACCGAACTGATCGGCGTAGTCTCTCGAGACCGATGTTGCAGTATCCCCATGCGTGGGCGAAGTGCGGGTCGTTGGCTGCTCCGCCTGCGAACTCCCATCTCCAGACTCCTTCTCCGGTTGCTTCATCGGTTTCCTTCCAGCGTTTGATGAGACGAGGCAAGTGAAGGAACAAACGATCCCCAGGAGCCTCGGGCCTCAGCTTGCCCTTGTGTTCCTGTGTAATACTAATGATCATCTGGCGCAAGTGATGAAGTGGAGGAATCTCGACGTCACCGTCCCGCCAAGCTGCCAAGGCCATGGAAAGAAAGGCAAATCGTCCGCAAGTGACTCGGTACTTGAATCGCAACAAAGGCCCCGCCTTGGCCACTGAGGCCTTGACTTTGCCCTTGTCGTGCCACTCTGCGGCCTCCTGGCTATTGCTATATGAAGCTAGGAAGACTTTGCGCGGGAACTTCTGGGCGAATGCGAGAGCCTCGTTCACGTTGGGCATGGCGTCCACCACACAGATCCCCACGTTGAACTCCTTCATCAGTTCCTCGCAGCGAACGAAGGGCGACACAGGCTCGTTCTTCTTGAAGTACTCGGGGTTGATGGACTCGATGACCTCCAAGTGCCGAATGCGCTTGCGAGTGCCATCTGGATTGATGTCAGCGATGACCACGTAGTTGTACCGACCGCCCTGGTCGATCCCCATTGCTGTTTTGGTGGCCATCCGTTCCTTCTGAGTCTCGTTGACCGCCCACTGGATCCCTGGGTTCACCGAGTCCTCAAGTTCCTTGATGGTGACGCCTCGGTTGGCTGCGTCGATGTACGGCACACCTAGGGCCGCGTTGAAAAACTCCTCCTTATTGGTCGTAGTAGTGTACTCGTGCCAGATTCCCGCAGTCGTTCGGTAGTGCGAGCAAAGTTGGGACACTGCGTAGGAGTTGTGATCGGCCCCTGGATTGCCTGCAATGTATCGGCCATTCTGTGGGTTGCGGATCGTGTAGCGGCACTTGGGGCACCGAATGTACACCTCACCGGGCCTCTTGGAATCGTCGGTGACGATGCAGTCAGGGAATGTGAGGGCGGGAGACATTCCGTCTGGGCAACCGCAATTATGAACAACCAATCCGCTTTCAAGTACAAAGTTATGGTCAGAGTCTGTGAAACATTGAGAGTCTTCGATAGTAATGTCGTACACATAGGCTGACGCTTCCTCATACTCGACTGAGGTAACGTAAGTTGCGGACACGTCTTCGGACATCTTAGACCGATGGTAAAGTCCACGATCGTGGTAATTCACAGCCCATGCAGGCTTCTTTCCCTCCTTAACCTTCAATTTTCGCACATAGGTAGGATACCCAGCACGCAATGCCAGCATCTGCACATCTTTTGCGAGTTGCCTACTGCATGTTGCGGCGGTCCATTCGCCTTCTAGTAGTGGTTCTTCATGGTCCGTGTGCCTCCGTTCCGCAGGGACTCGTCGCCTATGGCCATCACCCGCTAAATATGCATCAAGAACCCACGCCGCCTGGTAGGAGGATAGGCCTTCAAGAACTTTTGGCAATCGCTTGTTCCCACAGCCCCTAAGGCATCCCCTAAACAACTCCAGCAAGTCAGGACGGGTGCTCAGGCCTATTGTGACAGTTTTATCGGTGGCATTGTAGGGTAGGTTGTTACTCTTAGCCCACTCAATAGCCTTATGCCACAAATACTTATCCCTTAACTGAGATATCTCGATAACGGAAGAGTCCGGGTTTTTGAAAGATCCCTCAGCCAGGTAGGCTCCTACCATGACGAGAGTCAGTAGGTCATAGGGTGCTTGTACCTCATGCTTTTCGTGAACTCCGACTTTTGTGGCCAACACACAATTGTTGTTGGGCCTTTGAGATACCTGCCCTGAGCCCTGCAATAGATCCTTTGCCTCCACCCAGCGAACTTGATGAGCGACTCGACCTTCAAACGGGGCGAGATTGGTAACCGCAAACTGGTGGTTCGGGGTGCAGGTTACCGTATCCCCGTTTTTAAAGGTGACCTTTACAACTTGCTGTTTTCCGTTCTCATGAAAGTGCGAGATATCCCTAAACACGATGCGTTTGCGGTTAGTAGACAGGGATGCAGCCCTGTAACTTCTCCAGTCTACCTGGAGGTCTTTGAACGACCGAAGGAGAATCTTCTTAGTTTCCTTATGCTGTACCCAGATCCTTTGGTCCCCTGCAAAACACTTAGAGTGCCATCGAAGTTGGGTTCCTCTTAGGTACCTAGCATGAATGTCGGAGTTAGGAGCCCCGGCCGTGCTCATAAAGGTCTGTAGTTTGTATGGGCTAGCTGAGATACGGTGGAGGGTCTGGTCGATGTCCTTTGAGGACACGAGACGGACCTCATCGAACACGAGGTAGTCCATCGGCACGGAGTCCTTCGATGCCGTCCCGCCCACATGGTAAAGGTAGAACGCGGATTTGCCTATGTTCTTGAGGTTCAACTTTCCGGAGTCTGAGGAGATCGCCTTGATACTAGGGCATGACTCGATCATGGGCCCGAGGCGGTCTTTCGAAAGGTTCTGCACGCCATCATTGGTCGGGAAGTAGAACCCTGCCTTTCGGCCTTGGTGGTTCTCGAGCCACCAGAGCGCTCGGAGAAGTTGGTAGGACGTAGCGCCTAGCTGGGCTCCCTTGATCCACGTGATGGTGTGGTCGTGCTCCTTATGGTCCATGTAGATAGGCAGAAGGTACCTGTGGCGATCGAAGTCAACCGGGTTGTGGTCAACTTCGATGCCTGAGGTAAGCGCCCAGATGGGAAGGCTATCTTTGCCCAAGGAGGCAAGATCATCAATCGTGATGTCCTCAGGATTGATGATCTTGGCAGGTGTTTGGATGCTTGAGGATGCTTTAGTCATGGAGTCTTTTCGTACCGAGCCTGCCCACAGTCCCAAAGCCTGTAGTAGCCCATATTATAGCCTGTTTTCCCTGGATAAGTCATCCTGTGGAGCCTTTCTTTGCCCTGAGTCCAGTAGAAGGATGGAGTTGGCTTGTTCTTCAACTGCCATCCGTCCTTGGTAAGATACTCTCCTGTACCATACCGCATATCCACGAAACTAGTCACTTTCTTTTCGCCATAGACACTAAGCGCATGCTTTAGGAGACGCGTAAAAGCCCCAGGCACTACTACCCGAGGCTTGGTGCAGAAGCGGGAGATGTCCAACGTGTCTTTCTTGGAAGCCCTCACTTGCAGCAGGGCGATGGGCTCGTTGCTGTACTCCAAGGAGAAGCACCGACCGGAGCCTTGCCCCATCAGGTGGTACTGGGAAAGAACTGACTTGTGCCCCTCAAGAAGGGTACATTCGCGCGCCCCTATTCGATCCTTTAGTAACCCACAGCGGTGCAAGATCATACTCTCCACCACGTCAGGAGAGCGCCGGATCTCGTCTCCATAGAAGAACAGGGGTATGTACCCCTGGGCCAGGAACTTGCCTCTACGAGCCACGTGGTACTCAGGGCCCTTTAGGGGGTCGTAGTCGCAATGCCACCATAGTCCGTCACACTCGATGACTATTTTGTGGTCAGGGAGTACAAAGTCTGGGCGACACGATGTGCCCTCCAGGTACTTATTGTGCACAAAGGGTATTCCTGCTCGATCCAGGATTTCTGCCACTGTAAGTTCAATATCCGTCATCGTGTCATGGATCTGGGCGGTAGGTATGAGGTGCGGACTGTCCCTTATTAGGGTTCGCACCTTGTCTTTGCCAAATCCACGTTTCTGGGCCCACTCCGCTCTAGTGAGTCCTCCAAGAAGTTCCAATGGTCCTCTTGTTACGGTTCCTAACAGCGCTAGATCCGCGCCATTCTTCAAGGCGCGCTTCACGACCATGACAGAGGACTTGAATTCGGTCCCGTTGACGCTATTGGCGAAGACGGAACTTTGATCCGTCACACTGCCTCCGTAACTGATGAGCGTAATCCTTCCGGAAGAAAGCGCTCTTATCCTTGAGGATTCCCGTTGCTCGTCTTGGGACTTTCCTACTTTTAGGCAGTATTTGGGATCGGAGCGAAGTTTGTACAGAATGTTAGCGGCTCTCTTGTAGGGAACTTCTTCCCCCGTGGCTTTCACCCGCAGAACGCATCCTCCGGACGTCTGGTCTCCACTGTACTCAACCACTTCCAGGTTTCCTTTGGAGGCAGCGGCGACTTCTTCCTCAAAGGAATACGCCTTGAGAACTCCAATGTCCTCAGGGGGCTTTCCTGCCTTAAGAGCCTCTATTACGTGCTTTAGTGTGGCTGAGAACTCAGTGCTATCGGCCCGTTCGAAAGTTGACTGGGCTCTCCATGAACCTCCGTACTTCAAAAGCTTCAGGTATCCTCCTGATTCTTTAGTCACTAGGCCGAAGTGGGAGAAAGCCTTCATAGAGCCTATGCTCTCCGGGCTCGCTCCTCGCTGGAGCATCCTTCGCACACTAGCATAAGGCATGGAGAACACTAGCCCCTGGCTGTTCTCAAAGGTGCTTACCTCATGGGATTTAGGCGCCAAGTGCACAAATCGTAACTGACCCTTGCTAAGGGCCTCCAGTTGCTCTTCATAAGTCTCCTTTGCGCGGGGCATTTAACAAAGAGTATCACTAGGTACAGAGTCTGTAAAGCAGGTTGGTACCCACAGTTACTCGATCTCAGTGCTCGCGATTTCAGCGGAATCCCAGTCGTCTGAGTCCTTGGAAACGGCCTTTTCGGCATCGTCCAAGCTGGAGAAGACTCGAGTGTCCACATGGCGATCAATGCCTCCATTGGCCTTCTGGTAGTAGTTCACCACGTACACTGTAGGCTCTAGTTCGCCGACCTCCATCTCGTAGTCAAATGCCCTGTTTACATAGCCCTCGTCCTGTAGGATTTTGAAGCCCTTCAGGAACTCATCGACCTCATCCCTGTACTCCTCCGCATAGTCCTCATACGACCCCGTGTGGGCCTCAATGCCTTCCATGGCGATCTCCATGCCCGTCCGGGGCCGGAGGTAGGTGTAGGTGGCCCACTCGCTACTCTCAGTCTTGTAAGTGTAGGTGTAGATCTTCATAGTCGCCCTGCTTCCTTCTCAATCTCTTCTGCCAATGCCCTAATTTCTCTCGCCATGCCCTTGGTAGCTGCGTCCGATGTGCTCAGGTTGAGGTATTCCTTGGCCTTGCCCTGGAGGGCCTCCATAAGTTCCCTGATGCGATGGTGAGGACCTTTGCTCATGGCACCCTCCCAGTAATAAGCGCATACCCAGGTTTCGCTGGCTTTGCGGAAGTCATACCTTGCCCTCGTAGGTCACAATGATCCCCATGAAGGTTGGCCCCCCACGCTCCATGCGCTCGGTGTTCTGAGACCACTCACTGATGGTGATCTTTCCTTCTGCCGCGAGACGCTCTCGCAGCAGCTCTGCCAAATCCAGCAGTCCGAGTTTTACTGTTTTTTGTACCTTCACTTTGGCTCTTTCTGGGCGCAATGCGAGCCCCTTTGGACACAATCTCGTTTCCTTTAGCATTGTTGCACTCCACGCACAAGATCTGGAGGTTGATTAGTTTGTTGGTGCCGCATCGGCTGAGAGGAATGAGGTGGTCAATCGTGGCATCATCCCTAGTCAGTTCAGTACGGCACCCTTGGCATACAAGGCCGTCACGCTCAATGAGCAACGTTAACTTAGCGCTCCTCCACTCTTTGTCAGAGATGCGCTTTACCTTGTATGCCACAACTAACTCTCCGGGTTCTCTGGAAGGTCATTCTCGTGCGTGGGAGGCTCGTAGAGGTACGGGGCGACATAGCGCTCGTATGCCTTGGACTTGAGTTTATCGAATAACTTCATAGACACCTTCCGTCCCAAACAACTTGCTCGCGGACTGAGTAGTAAAATCGAGTGCTCTTGTGATCCCAAGGAGTCACAAGCACTTTCATGCCCTTCTTGTCGGCATGCTTGATTGCGGCCTTCATGAGTTTTGTGCCCACGCCTTGACGCCTGTACTGCGCCCCAACGTACACGTCAAGAACTTTGCCAGGATGCCCGTCGAAGTCGAGGTCATCCGAAATGCATGTCCACCCTATGATTTCCCCAGTAGGGGAGTAGGCCGCCCAGGCAGTGAGGGGGTCTTGGTCCTCCAGCATGTCATGCATCCGAGAGCAGATGCGGCCCCACCCACCATTGGTCAAGAACCTAAGACGATTGTACATCTTGGGATCCGAGTGGATCTGCTTGAACGATAGCCTTTTGACTTTACACGGGCTCAAAATCTGTGCCCTCTCCAGGGTCCTTGGATCCTTCGGCCTCTACCTCGTCTTTGCCTTTGCCTTTTAGGAAGTTTGTTTGAGCATTCCCGATTGCTAGGAGCCCTGCGAGGGCCACATTGATGTCCAGCCGCTGGGCCACTGCCTGCTCCGCGATGGCCTGAATGGTGGCCTTGAGGCTTGGGTTGGCCGCCACGTACAAGTGAGTCTTCTTGCCGGCTGGGAAGATGAGGAAAGAATGGGGCACAGTGTGGCCATGTTCAGCCAGGATGGTCGAAACGATGTTGCCGATGTCATCGATCATTTTCACGGCCGCCGCGCTTGTGGAAGTCTCCATGACTTTCTTGGCCATGGTCTCCCCCAGTTCTCGTTCCTTCTCGTAGAACTGAGAGAACTTGTCCGCATCCTCGAATCCCATCTGTAGGTAGATGTCCTCGAAGTCGATGGAGTTCTCCTTAGAGAGTCGATCCACTTGGGCTGTGAAGGCTTCCTTGTCCAGTTGTCCTCGGACGTAGTTTCGGCGCACAGACTCGATCTCGGCCTTCACATCATCCCAGTCGTCTCGGATGATGCAAGGGAACTCCTCCATGCCTTCTGCGGAGCCCGCTCGGAAGCGGTGGTTGCCACTGATAATGGTGTAGCCTCCCTCGTCTCGAGGCACTACGATCAGCGACTCGTCAAATCCGTTGGCTTTGATGGATTCACGAAGTTCCTTGAAAGCGTGCTTAGACTGCTTGTTGGAGTTGGACGGGTGCTCGTGAAGCTCCGCCTTGTGGATGAGAGTGGGGGTATGGACTTTAATCATTTGCCTTGTACTCTGGGAGCTTTGCCTTTTTCACGGGAGGTCCTTCATGTCCTCAATGTCCGCGAGCAGCTTGTGGTACGTAGAGTACTTGAGCATGGACAACTTGTGGCTGTCTAAGGTGATTCGGGTTCCTCGGAACTTCTTGGCCTTCTTGGCACCTTGTGGGCACATGAGAGGATCTGATGAGTCCCATACAAGGGACTCTCGGTGCTCCAGCCAGCTATCGAGCTGAGCTAGGACTCGCTTGGCGTTCTTCACTCGAACATGCCTGAACGGCTGTGTGCGGATGTCGGACACATGGGAGCCCGCTGGGCGCTCGTTGAAGCCCCAAGGGCCTGAGCCCCGAAGCTCCTGCATGAGTGTGTGTCCCTCGCCGACCATTCCCCTTACATAGCATCCCACGGTGGCGATGTCTACTCGTATGCTCTTGGCGGGAGGAGCAGGCTCTTTGGTGCCAATGCGAAGCAGGATGGCAGGGATCTCCAAGTCCTCGAACACTGGCGAGGGATCTCCCATGCGAGCGTCACACAAGTAGACCATTGGACCCGCCTCTGCTAGTTCCTCGGTCTCTATGATGGGGTGGCCGGTTTCCTCGTCCACATCCAGCCACCACGGCTCTAAGCCGCTACGATTCACCGCAGCGTAAAGGTCCATGTGAGCAAGAGGAGACAGTAAAGGAGCCAGTGTTTGGCGGCCCTTGTGGTAGCACAGTGTCTCTAAAACAGCTTGAATGGCGATGCGCACATTCCCAAAATATAGGTCGTTATCGTTTACCATTTACTTCTTTCTTGCAATACCGCCTGTGCTGTCCATAAAGTACTCTTCGTAAGTAGCTGGGGAATCCCCTACTAGCTCCGCCACCTTTGCAGTTGTCTCTGCCCCTACTAGCGTCGTCAGTTTTGTAGTTGTCTCTGCGGTCAGTGATATGCCCGCACACCAGGCGTCAGAGTCATCTTCCTCCTTGGGCGGCACAAAGGGCCTGTTCTGAGACAGCGATGATCGCTTCCGATAGTTATTGAGGGAGGAGATCACCGCGGGCACTCCAAGCACCCTGGCCTTCTTCTGCATGTCCGAGATGAATGCGAGGGTAAAGCCCTGGGCCAAGGGGATAAGTTCGGGATAGTCTTTGAGCACTTCGGCAATGACGGCCGGGTCTGCGCCCTCTACTGTTTCAATCTCGTCGAACCTACCGGGCCGCATGCAAGCATCTGGAATCCCACCCAAGTGATTCGCAGAGGCCAGGACAATGATGCCTCTGGCCGCAAAGTCCTCCAGGAGCAGGATCAGCCGGGGATAGGCGCGCTCGTCTGCCCGGTCAATGTCATCCAGGATGATGACTCCTACTTCAACCAGATCCAAGTGGCGTGAATTTAGGGACAAGGAAGAGGGCACCACAAGCACTGAGGTGTTGAGGGCACGAGCCATGTGCCTAATCATAGTGCTCTTGCCAGATCCTGGGGGCCCCTCGAACAGGTAACTCCTTGAGATGCCCGCCTTCCTGTAGGCGGTGAGTTCTGCGATGAACTGCTTTGTCCGCTCTCCTGCTACGTCTTGGGATATGTTGGGTGGGTCGATCGCCGTGATGGCCTCATTGGCGTCTAGAGAGGCCCAGGTCTCCTTGTGCCTGTCGAGGCCTTTGGATAGGTAGTAGGCGCTGATCACGTCTCTAGCGTGCTCGGATCTGCACATCGCAGTGTATATAGTGAACGTCTTGGTCTCCATGGAGTACCACACCTCACGGTTGGCCATCTTGCACTTCACGTAGTGAACTGTGTCCGTGCTATCTAAAAGAGTGAAGTCATGAGCAGCAAGTACCACCTCGTGAGGCACGATAGTCCATACATCCTTGCTATAGGATTCAGGAAGAACAGTGTCCCAGCAAGCTGACGGGGGAGGTTCCCACCATCGGTGCGTCCTGTTCAACTCCTTGAGTTTGTCGTTATTGGCCGACAGGGCCATCATGAACGAGGTGACTCCGTGGGCTACCTTTGCCTTGTCACTCACTTCCACAAAAGGAGCAAGCAGCCCAGGAATCATAGCGGCAATGTCTTTAGTTGCGGAGCCCTTTGTTTCAGGGGGCGCAAAAGGAGACTTGACCACAGGCACAATCACTCTTCTTCGGACGGTGGAAGGTACACTTGGATCGCTGGAGGAGTGCGGCGCGGGCTGGCCAAGGCGATGGCCCTGAACTCGTGGTCGTCGATGAAGTCCTTCACATACTCAGGAGAGTACTGATCGCTGTAGGCCAACACAATGGCCTCCACCTCAGGATGCATTTTGCACATGAAGAACCAACGCTCAACGAAGGAAAGCGTGATCTGGTGAGCGAACTGGAGCTTGACTAGGTGCCCGCTCAGGTAGCCTAGAATGCCGACATAAGCGCCCAAAAGAGCCGCTGTCCACACTGACATGTCCAGTGCGAAGGCCATCCCAATGACGGGACCAGCGAAGAATGCCCACAAAATGAGCCTAGTGAACCAGTAAAACTTGTTCCGAGCAGGGTACAAGTGGTTCGAGATGACTTTGTTGGTTTCGATACTCATGTCGTTCCTAGGGGAGGCAGAGATTGATGACTATTGGACTCTGTGTCGGATTTCGGTTCTCGTCAACACAAGCTGCGTTGATTACTGTCGTTTTTCCAAGTTGGTACAGGCCGGCGGAATAATGGATGTGTCCATGCACTACTAGCCTCGGCTCGTTCTTGAGAATCCACTCCCGCTGATACTCGCAGCCAACTCGAGGCCCACGCAGGGTGAGATCTCCTGCGCCGAGTGGGGGCCCATGCGTAAGGAGAATGTCCGTATCCTTGGGTACCTTGTCCCACACTCGCTTCATGCGGTCTCTAGGGACGTTGTACGCCCAGTTGTAGAACGCTGGCTGTCTGGGCTCTCCGTAGATCTTGAGGCCTCGATACTCCACAGTCTCTTGGTCTAGGAAGGTGACGCGGGGGTCGTGAGAGAACAGTCCCGCGATCTTGTCGAAGTCGACCTCCATGAGCACGTCGTGGTTGCCTGGAATGGCGATGATGCGCTCAAAGTTGAGGTGACCTAACCAGGCCGCGAATGACTTGTACTGGGCAACGTTTCCGGTCCCAGACACGATGTCCCCAGCAATGAGCAGTAGGTTGCCTTTGAGCGCGTTGATGTCTTTGGCTTGAAGAGTGCCTCCAGTCCACTCGTTGTGGAGGTCGCTCATGCACACCACCCGCATCGGCCCAGGGATCTGGGGAGGATCTGGCCACTCAGTAGGAAGCATAGTGGCGCTTCAGAATGGATCGCATGGTCTTCTCTTGGAACGTGAGGCCAGTGAGGGCTCGAGTGCGCACCATGTCCGGAACCGAGTAGGTGGGCCAATCGATTCCGCAATCCTCGAACCTTGTGGTGTAAGTGATGACGGGCTTCTTGTCCTTACCGTGCACTGTCTGCCAAGCAGACTTGGCGAGTTCATACTGAGTGAAGGGGAGCCTGGAGCCCACATTGTAGACTCCGAAACTACCATGCATGAGACGGTTGACGAGTCGCTCCATGTAGGCCTTGGCGTCGTCGGGGTCCAGCACAGAACTGACTCGGCTCCCATCGCCTTGAAGGGCAATGCTGCCTTCTCGAGCCTCTGACAGCATTACTGCTACATCGTGGTTGCAGTCCGCGATACCGAACCCTCTCACGATCATGGTGTTGTTCTGGAAGTTCTCCGAAAGCCAACTACGTTCAAAGTGCATGTAGTACAACTGATTATCAACATGACAGCTGTCCACGTCGAGGGAGTCCACAGCAAGGATTTCAGACTCGTCCATGGGCACGGGAGGCCTTGTCTCGCCGTACACGGCCCCGTCGGATAGTACCAAAATCTTCTTAGCACTAGGAGCGAGCTGAGCATTCATCATGGCGTCCGTAGAAGGCACGATGCAAAGGTCGGGATCTTCATCCACCCTCTCCCAGCCCTTTGAAATGAGGAGTTGCCTCGTGAGTTTGCCTAGTGGATCCACTAGGCAGTCCATGAATGCTCCTTGGTTGGTGGCGATGGCGTAGGTTGGTCGTTTCACTTCTTCAAGTCCTCAAACTTGCAGTCCTTAGGAAACTTGCACGCGATGGGTATTGAGCCACAGTGAGGGCAGATCGGGAGTTTGATGCCCTCCTTAGGAGTCTTGTCTTTGTCCTTGCTCATAGCCATGCCTCTTTCTTAGTGCTAAACAGAGCTTCCGCAAGCATAACCTGCACGTAGGCAGTGAAGGGTCCGTGGGCACCCTGTTCTTCTGTGGGAAACGTGAGCCTCATTGTGCCCTTTGTAAGCCCACCCTTGTTAGCGTCCGTCTCGTACATCATGCAGTAGAGAGGCTGGTGGTTACGGGTGAAGACTAGGAGAGGGGTCTTGTCCTCCGGGGTCTCACCGACCGTCTGCTTCCACCAGGAGTATAAGTCACACTTTGGTGCAGTGAGAAGTTGCTCCAGGTTCCAGCCTTCGCAGTTCTTCACTTCCACGGCAAATGGGAAGGTGGCGTCGGAGGTCACTAGGTCGCTTGAGGCGTTCCACTCCTCTCGGAACTTCTTCGTCTTGAAGCCTCCAGATGAGGGGGTGCGGGCAAACTCAGAGCCCCACCAAGTTGACATGGCCTTGGCGACGATCCGCTCGCCTCGCTGGCCCCTCAGGCGTGATGACTTGCCAATGGTTTTACGAGTCTTCTTAGACTTGGTCACAAACCAGCGGCCCTTGCGCTCGGTCTGGTATACGCGGCCGTATCCAGGCCTCTGATGTGCTCGTCCAAACTTCATCTATATTCCTTCCTTCCAGGAACACATAACAAAATCAAGCGACATGTAACATCCCATGCCCGCCAGGAACCATAGATGACCTTGAGCGCCGAAAGGCGTGGCCACAGCAAACATCCAAGACCAGATCCAGGCCGAGAGAAGCCATAACCCTGAAATGATGAAGAGGAACTGCGCCAGGCCTTTTAGCCATATTCTAATCATCAGTGTTCATCCTCAAGTTGGTACGTGACAAGTGGCGCAGAAGGTCGTCTGATATGCCTTCTAGGGTGAGTCTAGGTGGGTTGGCCATGGGCTCAACCTAGTGGGCTCAGGTTTCCTTGTCAACCTCAAAAGGCATCGCAACCTGATTTGGGTCCCCGACTGAAGCCTTTGGGGGCACATACTCGCAAACGCGGTCAGTGGTGATTGGGTCCAAGGGGGCTAGGAGCGTGATGTCCCACTTTAGGTCTGTGACTACGTGCATGTCCTCTGGATTGATCGTGGTGAACTCCTCCACAGCCTGCTCTTCGTTGCCCTCGATGACCCAGTACCGGGTCTCGGTGCACGTGATTTTGTACCGAGTCATTCTCCCTTCTCCTTAGTTGGCTCTTTGAGTGCCTTGAGGGGATCCCATCCACGCTTAATGCGCTTGTACACAGTGAACTTGGATACGGGGCACCATTCCTCCTCACTCCATTCAGCCACAGTCTTGGTCACTCCCTCAATGGTCACATTGATGTTGGACCGCTGGTTCCGGGTCTGCTCGGTTCGAGAGGCCCAACGAACGTTTCCAGGCTCATAGTTACCATTGGAGTCAATCCTGTCGATGGTGTCGTCCGGATTAGGCCTCGGGCCCACCATGAGGAAGAAGGCGTCGAAGGAATCACGCCACAGCTGGCACACCTCAATACCTCGGGCTCCGTAGTTCGGGTAGTCCTTGCTGTTAGGGTTGTGGCACCGCTGGATCATCGCGGCCCAAGACCGATAGGCAGCGGGCTTCTCGGAGGGGGTGGAGGACGCACAACTCTTGCACATTCTCGAGCTGCCACTTATGAGATCGTACTTGCGCACGTAGTGCTGAGTCTTGGCCTCACAGGCTGTGCAGACGCACAGGTACTTGTCACTGTTGGCATCCGTAGCCACCACCAGCCACGCACCGATCGTATCGCCGATGTTTATCCGGCGAGCTATGATGCCCTTCTGGCTCACCACAGCACTACGCAGGGCTCAGTGTCGTCATCCTCAGGGTCCTCCAGTTCAGACAAGTAATCTTCATAAGAGTCGCCGTAGTACGCTCGCGCGTCCCCGGTGATCCTACCCGCCTCAACGCCCATGATGTCGGCGTGGTAGTCCGAGTACTTGGCGTACGGGATGTTCACATGAAGATCTTGAGGGAGTTTCTTCAACGCTTCGATTAGATCTGCTACCGTCATGTCACTTCCCTAGGGCCTTGATGTCCGCGGCGCTAGGAGCAACCACACGGGGCCCGCTTTGGGCAAGCGACATCATGGCCTTCTTCGTGCGCTTCATGACCTCCTGCGGCGGCACTTCGATGAGCACCAGTTCCTTCTCTTCCTCGTTTCGCACGAGGTCAAAGTTGTACTTGAAGAACTCCACAAAGCGCTCGCTCTGCAGTAACTGCTCAAGCAGGTACCCCTTCTCGATGAGGTTGCGTTGGGAATCTAGATCGATTGGATTTTCGTCGCTCATTTGTGCCTCACATTGCCGGGGGACGGGTGCTCTTGCGGGTCAAGATGTTGCCCGCGACGTCAGCCGCATCCAGCAGGTCCTCTAGTGTCTTGCTGTTTTGAATGTAGTAGTCGAAGGCATCCTCACTGAAACCCTCCATTTCGGCCTCAGACGCGTGGCCCTCGATGCCCACTTCGGCTTGTGCCCGAAGTTCAGCTGGCCGGTGAACCCGAATCAGGAAGGCGCCACTGGTCTTGAGCGTCTGAAGTTCGTTCGCAAAGCGTACATCACTAATGACCACGTGGGTAGCAGGGGCTCCAGGCGCGTAGGTAAGGCCAGTGGTGTGGTGGTAGATGTAGCCTCCCCCCATGAGTCTGGAGGACACCTCCAGAGCACGTGAGAGCCACAGGGACTCTTTCACGGTCCGGCCCCACTCGGTGCCTAGGGACTGTAGCACAATGCGTGGGGAGATCACTTCCCGGTTCTTGGCGAGGCCCTGTCTCCAGTCCCTCAGTTTATCGAGGGCGATGCCCGGCAGAAGTCCTGGTCCTGGAACGAGCGCGTCGACGAATAGTGGGTCATACTTCTGGGCGCGAGACTCAGTGGCCAACCAGGCATCACTGGCGTCTAGGGCGTCATTGTAGAAGGCAAACCGAGGATCTGGAGCGTCGCGCATGTGGCTTGGGCCCCATAACTGTTCCTTGGTGAACCCAAAAACCTTGTAGGCGTACTGCTTGATTGGGTCAGCAAGGGCGATCTGCTGGAAGCCAAACTGGCTAACTAGTTGCTCTGCAACTGTGTCTTTGCCCGAGCCGGCCTTGCCGTTGATTCCTACTAGTTTCATAATCCGAACTTCTTCATCTCTGATGGGGATAGGAGATAGTTGATGCCGTCGTGCATCCCGTTGGCGAGCCGGGTAAGTTCGTTGAACTCCTCCTGTAACTCCACAATGCGCTCGCACATGGACTTTAACCACATGGTGTGAGAGTTGGCGTCAGGAGCGTGAAGCGCCACGAGAAGCCCCACTACGCTCTTTACCTCACTGTGCTTGGTGATCTCCGCAGCAAGGGTGTCCTCAAGAGTGGTGATGACCTGCTGGATCCGCTTCGCCTGCTCGTAGATCGACTTCCTCAGCACCTTGCCGGAGAAGCCACAGATGAACTCTCCTTTGGAGTAGTCAACAACTGCTGGGGGTACTTCTTTGCTCACGGGGTGACCCTCTCCAGCCGGCTAACACCGTCCTTCTTCACAACGAGAAGGTGCTTGTTGAAGAGCTGCTGAAACGATTGCTTGTGAGTGATGCAGTACACGGTGCTGTAGTCCTCTTGGTTCTGTAGGAGGGAGAGTATCGCCTCATTGCCCTCTTCGTCAATGTTTTCGAAGGGTTCGTCCAGGAACCTAAAGGGAACCTTCTTCTGAGCCCGCTTCTGGGCGAGATCCCCAAGGGCGAATGCAATGATGATGTCGATTCGGGCCTTTTCGCCCGTGGACGAGCCCTTGTAGGAACTGGCGCCGTTCTTAGTGGCCACTTGAATAGAGAACTCTTCGCGCGCTTCCCCGCTCTTGAGCACCTTCTCAGTGTTGAAGGTCACTGTGATCTCCCCACCAGTAATGATCTGGGAGTATTTGGCCGCCGCCGCATTGAGCACGGGAGCCACACTCTTGAGCATGTGGTTCCGTAGACCCTTGGCGGAGAATCCGTCCACCCAGAACTCGTACTGCTCAACCTCGGCCTGTTTCAGCTCCAACTGCTTCTGAAGGTCCAGCTGGCGCTTAGTTAGTTCGCCAAGTTCAAAGGTGACCTCGGACAGGAGGGAATGATAGGGAGAAACGTACTTTTCATGAGCCTGTGAGTCTTTCCGTATCTGAGCCAACTGGGCAGTGTACGTTTGGATTAACCTCTGAGCCGCTTCCCCAGCCCTTTTGCGGGCCTCTAGACTCTCTCGAACGCTCTGTAGGGCATCGTTCACTTCTCCCTTTTCTCGTGCCTCTTGCTTCAGGGTGTCGAGGAGCTGGAGCGACTTGTCCTTCCAGTCATCGAACTCGCGGAGGTTCCTGGCCGCCTCGCCCGCTAGATAGGCCTTCTGAGCTTCTAGTTTGGCCATCACCTCTTCACGCTTGGACAGCGGGATCTCTTGGCCGCAGTGAGAGCAGTGGCTCTCAAAGTTGTTGATGCTGGACTCGACTCGGGCTCGATCCTTGTCCGCTGAATACACTGCGTTGTTGTAGGTGCCCTTGTTGATCTCGTGAAGAGTAGCAGCGTCGCGCACTGCCTTTAGCGAGAGAACATGGGCCTCGGAGGCTTCCTTGAACTGGTCCATTGAGTCCAGCAGCTCTCTGTTGGCGCTTTCGCCGGCATCCCGTACTGCGGTCTCTTTCATGAGGAGCGACTCCGTGCTCGCTAGGCGCTCTTCTAACTCCTCCCGCCTCGCCTCGGCCTCCTCGTGCTCATTGGCGATCTTCTCCTGGTAGCCCTCCTTCTTGGCCTCAGCTACCTCAATCTTCTCAGACAAGGTGCCAAGTTCGGCGGCCAGTTGGAGGCACTTGTGGTTGAGTTCCTTGGCCTTGTCCTTTGCTAGGCCGTGAGCGGTGGCCATGGCCTCGGTGCGCAGGAGCTTCTCGAGCAAGGACTTGATCTTGCTATCGGTCAACTCAGCAGCCTTGAGACCTGCTCCGGGCATCATGCACTGGAAGGTAGGAAAGTCGAGCCCGAGAAGTTGGTCGATGAGCGCCTGGGTGGCGTCCATGCTGGCACCTGACACGTCCTCTCCGTTCTTTGTGAGCGTGAGGTCGTTGGGCTTATCTGTGTAGTCGCACTTTCGATAGCGGTCGATTTGATAGTCGGCGCCGTCGAGGTGCAGTTTGACTTCCACGTGACAGTTCTTTCCGACAGTCTCGTTGACGACCTCATCATGCTTCTGGTTGCGCACCGTAGTGCCCCAGACTCCCCAAGTGAGCACGTCCAGCAGACTGGTCTTGCCGGCCCCGTTGCTGCCAGCGTGTTCTGCATCCTCGTTGCGTCCCAAGATAAGCGTCAGGCCCTGGTTCTCCAGGGGTAGAGTGACGTTCTTGAAGCGCATGAAGTTCTGTGCGCTTGCTTCCTTGAACATACTACTCCTCAGGTTCTTCTGCGGCAGTTACAACAATGACTGCCTTTACTACGTAGTTACCCTTGGGAAGTGTGATGGAGTTCTTGACCTCAAGGAAATCAACGAGGCTAGCAGCAGCTACTTGTACCGCATTTGTTTCCTCGTGGGCGCTCACTACCGTGTCTACGGTGAATGAGAGTACGGACTGGTCAGCAGTGATGTGGACGTTCTTCATAGTAACTTCGATTCTGCCTCAGATAGTAAGGCTTTTCCTAGGGCGATAAGAGGGTCTGGATTGGTACTCCGGAGAGTGGCCCATGCTTCAATGGCCGCCACTGCGTCCAGATCTGTGTCGCTTAGGTGGGGCATTGCTTGCTCAGCCACGGTCACGTTCTCTGCTCCGATAGCCTCAAGGGCCTGGGGCATGGTCTCGTCATCTTTACCGCTCCAGCGAACAAAGTCAATGGGGCGAACATGCGACGAGTCCTCATCTCCCTTGAGACGAACGAACCGTGGGGCATTGGTCTCAATGAACTCAAACGTCGGCGCTTCACCCTCGGGGATCTTGAAGTGCAAGAATCCTCGTTTGGTGTTGGCGTCCCCCCAGTTGTGCTGGTGAGAGGCACCAATGTAGTACCCTTGGGGGAACAACTTCTGGTGCTGATGGAAGTGCCCAAAGAGGCATAGGTCAAAGTTGTCTCGAGTCACGTCCTTGACTTGGATGTCCCCATCACTCACCAGAACGTAGTCGCTACCTACTCGAGCCCCCTGCATGCCCAGGTGAGCTAGAAGCACCGTGGCGGGAGTAGCACACTCCGAGGCCAGTGTAGCTGCAGCGCTGAGTCGATCCTTAGCGCTCTCCAGAGAATCTGTGTAGGGAACTGACACCACGCTCAGTTGGCCTCCAGCCGTGTGCTGAACGGCCACTGTATCCATCACCGTGGCTACCTCCCGCAGCGAGTCTAAGGAGTGGATGTGGCCTTGCCGGTCCGCGAAGTCATGGTTGCCGGGAATCATGATGAGATGGATTCCCGAGTCCTTGAACCGGCGCAAGGCACTGAAGGTAATGTTCCACACATCTGTGTGCACTACCGTGCGCTTGTGGAACAGGTCGCCCCCAAAGAGCACCGTGAAGATCTTGTTCCGTACACAGTACGTGTGGATCTCATCGAGCACTGCGGCCGAGTCCAGTAGGCGGCTGTTGTAGAAGCCTCCGGACTTGTATGGGACCTTCTTGGCACCAAAGCGGAAGTTGTGCGCGTGATGGTCCGAGAAGGCGACGAACTCACACATTCTCAAGAGCCTTCAGCATGCGCTCTTTGGCTAGATCCTTGATCTTGGCGTGCTTGATCAATTCCACCTGAAGCCCATTGAGCACGTTGTCCGAGATGGCGGCGTAGGAGTTCTCCTTGCCCACGCCGAGTTTCTCGCCGTCGAACAAGTAGGTTTTGCCCTCAATATCGATGTAGCCGGCATCCAGAGCCATGTCGAAGATCTCACGCTTGCGATCGATGCCACACCCATACTCGTTGTTGGAGTACATGTTGAACTCAATCTGGTGCTTGGCAGTGCCCGCCAGTTTGTTCTTCACGATCTGCAGCCTCTTTCGGCCACCGATCACTTCGCCCGAGATTGGGTCGTTGAGGTCAGCAGCCTTACCGCCTGCAGGGGATACCCGGAGCCGCAGCGAGGCGTAGAAAGCAAGAGCGTTGCCACCAGATGTCGTCTCCGGGCTCCCAAACATGACTCCCACCTTCTCTCGGATCTGGTTGAGGAAGATGGCGGTGGTTCCTGACTCGGCAAACTTCCCGCTCAGCTTCCGCATCGCCTGCCCCATGAGTCGGGCCTGAAGACCCACGTGTGAGTCGCCCATGTCGCCCTCGACCTCCTTCGAGGGCACCAGAGCTGCCACGGAGTCCAGCACAACCAGGGCGTACGCGTTGGAGTCAGATAGGATCTCGAGCGTGTCCAGGGCCTCCTCGCCATTGGCGGGGCGGGTGTAGTCCATCATACTGAGATCCACTCCAATAGCCTCGGCATAGTCGAGGTCAAGAGCCTTCTCAGCGTCGATGAAAGCGCAACGGTGGCCCATCTTCTGTGCTTCGGCGATTGCATGCAGGGTGAGGCTCGTTTTGCCAGAGGCGTTGGGGCCGTAGATCTCGATGATTCGGCCTCGGGCGTAACCACCCACACCTGTCTTGATGTCCAGTTGGATTGTGCCAGTTGGGATCACGTCGATCTTTGGCTCAACAAACTCATTCGCCTGAGTTAGAGTGTTGCCGTACTTCTTCTTGATTGCTGCCATTGCCGCGTCGCGGCCATCTTTAGTCGTTTTCATTTCATATCCTCAGAAGAAAATAGGACAGGGCCTGAGTACGTCAGTGCACTCAAACCCTGCCCTATCCGCCCCCTGGCTCCCGTAACCAAGGGGCTACGGTGTTAGGCAGACTGCTCTGCAGCAGCCTTCATCATGGCTCGGAGATCTTCGGAGGGAACCGAGTTCTCTGCGCCCGAGGTAAGCTCAGCAGCCGCCTTAGGGGCTGGGAGAGCGCCCACTAGGTAGTCACCCATCTTGCCTTTGGACAGGGCGTCCAGCATGTCGTCATCGTCCAAGGTGAACCCAACTTGGCTGAGGTCGACTAGTTTGTAGTTGCCTCCAACCGGAGAAGGCTTGATCTTTGTGATCACGGAGTAGCTGGTCCCGAACTGGCCGGAGCCTGTCTTCTTGATGGTGATGTCATGGCCCTCCTTAGGGTCCGTGATATCCAACTTGTCGGAGGTCATGGCGGCCATGACGCCCTGGAAGACGGTGAAGTTCGCAGGGAAAACCTGCACCTTCATGTCGCCCACTGCAGGAAGATCCTCGTCGCCCTCACCCTTGGTCATCGCAGCGATGTCGGCTGCAGTGTACTCAGGGTCAGCTCGATCGATAATGCTGAACAGGTATGCCGACTTGGCACGGTGGTCCTTCGCAAGCTGCTGAGCAGTTGCGTCGGTCTTGTCCTTGCGAAGGTCGTTCACAAGGTCACAGGCGGCACACTTTCCATTGAGGTAAGGAGTCTTTTCCTTACACAGGACAGGTGCCTTAGAGTCCGACGATAGCCCCCAGTGCTGAGCGACTTCTCGGAAGAAGACGTCCGCGTGGTCACCTTCATTCGTCCACGGTGGGAGAACTCGGATGATGTTGGAGCCAGATTTAGGGTTCCAGAACTTGATTGCTGGACCGCGTGGCGTAAAGTCCGCACGCTCTTCAAGTTCCTTAGCCTTGTTATTGATTTTTTCCCAGTCGATTGCCATGTTGTTTCTCTCGTTACTTTCTTATACGTTCTTCATGTAGGGTTCACTGGCCAGTTCAGCTCGGATGTTAGCTCCGAGACTGATCAAGCAGTCTTTCTTGGCCATCATCGCGTCACGAGTAGCCTTCATCAGTTTGGTCTGCAGGCATGCGTCGAAGTAGAGACTTTGCTTCTTTACATATTCGGCGGATGTGATAACCATGTTTTCGACCTTCTTCTCGGTCACCTTGACCTTGGCGTTCTCCATCTCGCTCCGAGAAGCAACGTCAAGCACAGCGTAAAGCCGCTCTAGTTCGGACTTAAGCCGTGTTTCGTAATCGAGACAAAGTTCGTAGGAGGTGGCATACACGTTGAATGCTTGTGCGTGCCGTTCGAACTCTCCGGACAGGTCGGAGCGGTCAATGCTCAGGTCCTCTTGGGCCGTGGAGGTCACGGAGACTCCAGCGACGCTAAACTCGGATGGTAGGATTTCTGTACTCATAGTTTCAGTTCTGCCTTATCGGCCCAGGTGGTAGTAGAGTACTCTATGTCTGTGACAATGGGTACGTGGTAGTGAGGGAAGTCTTCCATGATGCGCTTGATATCCCCAAGAATGTGGATTTCAGACTTGTGCAGGAAGAGTTGGATTTCGTCGTGAACGAAGTTGACGATGTGTGACTTGTAGGGCCTTAGGAACTCGTGGATTCGAACCACTGCGTGCTTGAACAGGTCGGCCGCTTCGCCCTGAATGAGGCTGTTGGTGGCTTGGCGCTCGGCCTTGCCTTCCATCCATCGGAGGGTACGGTCGCCTGTGATCCGCGTTGCGTGGATGGCGGGAAGGTGCCTGATGCGGCCGTACTCGTTGGTGACTTGAGCGTACTGCCGAACGTGTCGGGTAGCTTCTCTTACAAACTTACGGACGCCGCCGTACTTGTCAAGGTATGAATCTATGTAGCCGGAGCATTTGTTGACCCAGCCCTTGTCGTCGAGGTGCAGGCAGTCAGCCGGACGTGGGCTGATCTGGCTGGCAAGGCCCTTGGGGCCCGATCCGTAGATGATGGAGAAACTGACGATCTTAGAGATATCGTTGCGTCGGCTAGTACGGAGAGCGAACTCTGCGTACTCAGGATGGGCCTTCATGGCGTTCTTGTCGCCTGAACTCTTGACCCGGTCGAATAGTTCCACAGTATCCTGGTAGTCGTAGCCAAACATCTCACACATCGTGCGTGTGTGAACGTCCTGGTTCTTCTCGTATGCCTCTAGCAGGATAGGATCCTGCGAGTAGTGAGCGGTTAGCCTAATCTCGATTTGAGAGTAGTCCATGAACACGTAGACCCAGTCGTCCCCCTTGTTGAGGAAGGCCTTGCGGATCGACGTGTCTTTCCGGGGGATGTTCTGCAGGTTTGGGTTTGAGCAGGCCATGCGGCCTGTGGCAACATTCTGCCTGAAGTTGCAGTGGAGGATACCATCTTCGCTCACCCTGTCAATGATGCCCGTGCAGTACGTGTCGCGAATCTTCTTCTTAGCTCGAATCGTGAGGAGATCCTTGACGACGGGGTAGTCCTCGCTGAGCGCCTCTAGTACCTTGGAGTCAAGGACCCAGTTGCCTGCGTCGCTCTTCTTGTCAAGGATGATGCCCTTGTTCAGGAAGGCTTCTGCGAGTTGCTTGTTGCTCCCTAGATTCAACTCGGGATCTCCGAGGGCTTCCTGGACTGCTTTGGTAAGTTCCTCAATCTCGGTGTCCAGCGCCTCCCGGTGGCTCTTTAGATACTCTACATCTACGGGCGTACCGGCGGCCTCCACATCCATGAGCACCTTGAGCAGCCGCATCTCATTGATGTAGAGCTTCACCTGCTTCTCAGTCATCTTCAGGTGAGTTAGAAGATGCTCGTACACTGCCATGGTTAGGTAGGTATCGAGACACGCATACTGCGACATGAGCGCCACTGGGATGTAGGAGTAATCTACGTTCTCTTTGGAGTTCTTTGCGTACCGATGGTTGATGACGAGGTCGTCGTTCTCCTTGAGCCAGTTCTTGATCATCGGCTTGGTCATGCTCTGGAACTGAGGCTCATGGGACATGAGATTGGCACGCTCCTTGATGTATGCGTTCCACTCTTTGCGCCAGGCTCGAGCCTCACCCATTCTCCACTCTGATATGATTTTAGAGTCCTCGTTGGCCCAAGCGCCTACGACGCCCTTGTGCTTAACTCGCATGAGGTCCACCCATCCAGAGGCGATGGACTTCAGGGCAGCTGGGGCATTCTCGTCAAAGAACTGCCACAGCACCAATGTGTCCTGGATTGGATTCTTGATATTGAATCCATCCATTCGGAACATATGCCCATCGAACTTGTAGTTGTGGAAGATGAGCATGATCTTCGAGGAGAAGAACATATCCAAATCCGCTCGGATGACCTCCAGGTCGAGTTGAACTGGGGCCACGCCTCCAGTGATGGAGTCCTTGTGCCTAATGGGCACGTAGAAGTGAGTGTTGCCCCACCCGAGAGCGATACCGCAGATACGGTGGCCTGAGTGCCAGTCAAGTCCGTCGGTCTCCGTGTCAACCGCAACCACAGGCTGCTTCATCATCTCCTCGAACATCGCATCCCACTCAGGCTTGGTGGTGATGACGCGAAGTTCTATTCCGCGGTTGAGCCACGTAGTGAACTTGGTCTCGTTGAACAAGGTCTCCAGGCCCTTGGCCTGTGGGTAAGTCTTTAACAACTCAATGGGGCACTCAATCATCTTTAGCTTCTCCTAGCACTACGCTGCTAGCGGGCAGTACACCGTCACGGTGTTCCTGGGTTATTCTTGGATCGTCCATGCAGGAGTACGTTCTGCAGACGATTGGCCGGTCTTCGTAAATGGAGCATCTGTTGTCGTCACCAAGGAGAGGGCAAGGTACTCCGATTGTCCCCTCTAGAAAGTACACTCTATCAGTCACCTGTGACATGTGAGGGAACCCTAGCGTCATGAAGCGGGAAAGTTTCCCCTGAACGTTCGCGGCGTCCTTGGAAGTCAGGGCCACTGCACTGTCCCCGTAGAGGCCTGACTCGTACTCCTCAGGAGTGATCTGGATGACGAATGCTGAACAGCACACGCTCGTCTTGCAAGTATCACAAGGGGCCGGGTTGATGGGGCCCGGAACACGGCTGTGCAACACTCGAAGCTTGGTTTTGGCCGCCATTTGCCGGTTTGTGGCCGCTGCTTGGCGTGAGAGGGCTCTCCAAGCAGGCTCTGGGGCCTTCTCAGAGCCTTCCTGCGCCACAGGAACCTCCTTGACGTACTCGTGGTCCAGAAAGGTGTTCCGGCGGCTATGCGTGGGCTTTAGGAGGGCCAGGTGGACCTTCTTGTCCTTCACGCCTTACGCCCGATTCGATTACGGACTTCACGTTCGGAAAGGACAATCGGCTTGTCCGTAGGCTTGAGGGTTGTCACAGTCTCCCACTGGAGATATCCGTTGTCGATCGCCCACCTAAGTTCGTTGTACCTAAGTTCAATATGGTCTGGTACGTCGTGATCTCCCCACTTGTCAATGTGGGCGCAGAAGTCGCTTAGTCTTTGCATGTCCATATCAGTCCTTCCAACTCCATGCTTTTTCACTCGCTATCATAGCGACTATCGTCATTGCTTCTCGGCACTCTTTGCTAATGCGCCGAGCGTCCCTTTCAGCGTCATTGAGGGCTCGCTTGGACTTCTTCCAGTTGTTGAGAGCCTGTTGGTGCCACTTGATGGTCCTCCACAGCATCATAAGGCTGAAGAACCACAGGGCAATAAGGCCTACTATTGCGTAGGTCATCCGATCTTGGCTCCGCGGCCGTTGTTCATCTTGGCTCGGATCTCGTCCGAGTTGCTCTTGTTGAGTTTCTCCGAGTGCTTGCGGGAGCGCTCCCGGAGATGATGGGTCTGCATTTCCCGAGACATGAGTGAGTAGGTAGCTAGTCCAGGGGCGCTCAGGAGTGGCTGGGTGTTGATGTGTTCACAGTGTGGGCACTCCGATTCTGGGGTGAACTCATCGACCTCGTGAGGACGGTCCACAATGTCCTCGTAGACTTCACCGCAGTTGGCACACTCAAAATCGTACGTAATCCACATCTACAAAACTCCGAAGGCTAGCATCGTCTGCATCACCACAATGTCCATCTGGCGCTCTGAGGTGATCCTTACCCTCTTCGTGAAGGGCTTGGTTTTGCGCCGAGTGGATGCTGGGATGTCCAGCACCTTGAAGGTTTCCCTCAGTGAGGGCACTGTAGCATCAGCTACATCCACAAGGCAAGAGCGGCCTGAGTCGGTCCAGGCTCGGAAGGCGTGAACCCCGTTGATCAGCAGTAAATGGTAGGAGGCTGTCTTGGCCCACGAGAACATCTGCTCTCCGTGATCAGCTCGGAACTGGAGCCGGTCAATGTAACTCCACCTTGGAGGGAGCGTCACGGCGCTATCTGGGACCAGATATACTGCACGGAGCACAAGTTTGTCGCACAGGCGCTCCAGGTTAACGTGGCCTGGGCGGAGGTGCGAGGTGTTCTCGATGGTCCGCTCGTCATCCATTCATCGGTGCTCCCGGAACACTAGCACGGGGCCGTGAGGAGTGGCGAGGGTGCGGGTTGTGCTGGGCACTCCGGGCACCTTGACTCCGCGGGAGAGTGCATCAAACGCTTCATCCGTAACAATGAACCCTACTATGAATGATTCAGCCGCGTTTAACTGGTTGGCCATGTGCATGTCGTCCGCGGCGTCCACTAGGCCGACTTCCACCTCTTCTGCAGTCAACTTACTCATCTTCATCCTTTGGCTGACTTGGGCACAGAACTACCCAAGGTTCTCCCTCTGGTACGTTGTTGGGCATAGGATACACGTGCCGGTAGTTGAACCTTACCGTGGGGTACTTGGCGGACTCCTCCAAAGCCCTCCAGTAGTCCTGATCTCCACCTGCGTCTGACAGCCATGTGAGAAAGCCTTTTGCGGCGGAATCGTCTTCAAATACGAACTGGATGGTTCTCTTGGCCATGGCTCTCCAAATGTCACTTGTGTTATGAGGGACCCAAGTGTAAGGCCCGAAGTTAGCGGGGAGCGTCGCATATCCGGCGACGACCCCCAGTGTTTGCAGCAGCGTGTTAGGCAGCTTTTTCTATCACTACGCAACGGCGTTTAAGATCTGCGCTCTGGGTCTAAGTACCCATGCCTTACCATTAGACGACAACGCCTAAGTTTGAAAAGAGCCCGGAGGCTCGGAGGCGTCGGAGGGATTCGAACCCTCATTTTGAGCAAGTTGGCGAGATCACTAGAGATGCATAGGTAGCATTTTGGGGTTTAGGTTAGAGAATAATAGGAACTTGATGCTGTGCGTCTTCCAGTTCCGCCACCTCCCCTTAGTCGATCAGGAACCGAAGTTCCGGTGGGGAGGGCAGGATTCGAACCTGCAAAAACAGCTTGTTGAGGAGGAGAATAAGTTTGAGCTTGTTCTCTTCTAAAGCAGGATACCGCCTCCAAAGGGCGGCCCTGCCGTAGTCTTACTTAGCGAGCAGGTAACTGAACACCTTGTCGCCTAGCGCTCGAGGAGAAGCCTCCACGCTGTTGGCCTGTTCGCGAGCGAACTTCACGGCCTTCTTGATGGCCTGGATACGGCCAAGGACCGTCTCCTTGCGATCGGCGGACATGGCGCCGCTGTAGCGGATGCGGGTCCAATATCCTTCGACGACGTCCTCGTGGAAGAGATCCACTTGGGCGGGGTGCTTGTCGGTAGCCTCTGCTCGAACGTGGTTCTTGGGAACCTTCTTGGTCTTGGTGGTCTCGACGGCCGCACTCTTCCAGTGATTCTGGGTTGGCGAGAACTCCCATTCCTCCGAAGGATCGAGAGCTGGCAGCCCGCGGACGAAGGTCTCCATGTCGTTCATCTCCTTCTCCATCATGAGGAGGGTGGAGACGGGGACAGCTTCGAGAAGCACCATACCGTCTGGGAGGACAACGTCGGCCTTAGCCACCTGGTTGGTAGCGTCCTTGGTTGCCGTGAGATCCCAGATCTCTGTCTTCAGTTCGGCGGTCTTGTTGAGTAGGTCCTCCGTGGTGGCCTGGACGTTCTTGGTCTCAGCGGGGAGTTGAACGCCGTCGTCGGCGAGAGGGCGGTAGGTACGCACAAGGCCCTCAAAGACAGCAGGCTGTCCGGCGAGGCGATGAAGCTGGGTAAGATCTGAGGTGGTGCGCTTACGCGTTCCAGATTCGATTGCGAGGATTTGGTTTAGCTTTGCCATTGGTGTCCCTTAGTTTGTTTGTGGGCTTACTGCCCGTCGAATGAGAACCTAGCGTGCCTGGAGGCACTGTCAAGGATCTTTTATCGATCATCGCCACTTCCCCCAAGAACACCTCGGGCGGCTCGATCGTGCAACTTGGCCAGGGATGCCGAAGCGGCATCTTCCATGGCGTACCCAAGTTCCTCGCAGCACGCAGCTACGTACCAGAGGACATCCCCAAGTTCTTTGAGGGTGGCGTCTTTGAAGTCCTGGGATACCACTCCACCCTCATCTCGAAGGAGTTTCTTCAACTTCTCGGCGACTTCTCCAGCCTCTCCGTTTAGGCCCAGTGTGGCGTAAGTTAGCCCAGACAGGTCTCCTGCACCTGGATAAGTAGAGTACTGCAGTGCTTCTCGTTGGTACTCGTTGAAGGTCGTTTCGTGCTTGTATCTCATTCTTCTTCACTTTCGGGCTTGACGTTTGTGGTATAGTTTCGCGTGCGGCCTGTGGGGAACTTCTTCATAGTTCGGCTCCATGTGCTCTTGCGATCGCCATTCGGTAGTGGGCCTCTCGTGCCAGCCAGAATGCTACGCTGTTTCCCAGTACCCTGTGCAGCCTACAGGCTACTCTATGGGTTATGGCTCCATAGCCGGCGAGGATCCAGTCCAACTCTTGGCGGCCCAACTTGGTTGTGCGAGCCAGCCACACAAGATCCTTGCCCATGTCAAACAGGATGTCTTCGATTGTGTTTCCTGGAGGTGACACCCAGTCGGGCGTAAACACTTCCTCTGTAGGATCTGCATCACTCATAGGAAAGTTGTCTACTTGGCTTTCACAAGTTTGATGCCAACGGCGTCGCTGCGCTTATTCCACCTGAAGGTGCCTTTGACTTTCCCGTTGACCATGTGCGGCACAAGTTCTGAGAACTCCGTTGGGAACATGAGGTAGGGGACTCCTTCCGGCGTCTCCAGGTGTGCGTACCTACTTAGGAATTTGAACTCTAGGTCCAGTTCGAGGGTGGCGAATCGGTCGAGTTTAGTGATCTTCTTAGCGTTTCGCTGGTAGTATACTGGAGGTTCTTGGCCCCACACATGCTGGGTGCCACCGTCATATACGATCCATACATGTTCCCAGTTCATACGTTCTCCAGTCTTGAGGAGCCTATCAGTGCTTCGATCTCTGGGACGCTCACCGGAGTGAAGTCCCATGCATCAACGCCTACATGCACGTACCGGCCCCGGATACGCTCTGTGCCGTGGGTGTGTCCGTGAAGGAGCCACTCGCCCTTGTGCATCAAGGGCCTCAGGTCCTTGTGGCGCTCAGCCGCGTGCTTGTACCGTGGGTCGTAGTACTCCTTGGGAGGAAAATGGCTCATGCGCACAGTGCGGCCGCAGATATGTGTCACCGCTTCCCTGACCACCATTGAAAATCCCATACGGGACATCGCTGCTGCTGAGCGATCGTGATTGCCAAGACAAAGAATCTTGTGTCCATGCAAACTTCCTATCAGTTCAGCCGACTTGTCTGTGGGGTGAAACGACACATCCCCGAGCCAATACACCACGTCTTCGGGTTTCACCACAGCATTGTATCGCCGGACAAGCTCGGCATCCATCTCCTCCACAGACTCAAAAGGCCTGTGTGTGACCACGAGTTTATGTCCAAAGTGAGGATCGCTGTAGTAGAAGTGGGCCACGCTATTTTTTAGGTGGTGAGAATGCCGCTCGGAATCGGGCGGGGGCGAGGTCGGCGTCTGCTGCTGCAGACTTATCTAATGTATCAAACGACTGCAAAAACGTGTCTTTCCATAGTCGACGCTCGTCAAGAGCGAAAGTGGACTCAAGTTCAAGGTCGACTGAAGATGTCTGGAACATGAGAGGCCTAGGCTCTGCCTTGGGGCAGTTTTGGGTTGTAGATGGTCACCATGCCCCTGAGCATGGCTTGGTAGTCTTTGTTATTACGCTCTCTGTAGTCCAGGTACTCTCGGTAGTCAAGGGGCTCAGTGTGCGTGTACTGTACGTTAGAGGTGAGCGAGTCCAACTGGCTCTGCATCACCTCAACCTGATCCCAGTAGACCTCCTCGCCGGAAAATACAATGTCTTGGTCGTACATGATGATGCGCTCTACTGGGAGCTTACCCGTGACAGAGAAGTAGATGACCTGCTCCTCTTCGGACATAGGGGGATTCTTGTCCTCTACGGACTCGAAGTACCCATCAAAGACACCTAGCCCTAGACTGTTGATGGTCCAGGCTTTGGTCTCTTTGTCTTGCGACACTTCGGCAAACACAAGCACTTCGTCACCCGGTTTGATCCGGGTGCGGCGTGGAGTCACTAGGCTCATTTAATCTCCTGGTTCATCCACCAGGAATAGCGCTAGTTCCAGTGGCTGTCAATGGCGAGCGGGCGCTTTTTGTCCAACAGGTCAAACTTCACTTGAGCTGGAACATGCATCACAGATCCCGTCAGAATGAACGGCAGAAGGTTGCCCTCGTGCCGAGACACCAGGCGGACTCCAAAGCCCTCCAGGCACTCCTGAAGCTCCCCTAGGGCACCCTCACGGTCCTCGTAGGTGTAGGTGAACAGGCGGGCATTCTCCGGCAAGTCCCACTCGTCAAAGTGGTACCTATTGTCCCCGTGCTCCATGAGAATCACCATCTCGTAGGTCGCACAGAGCTGCTTGACAGCTTCGATGTGCGGCTGGGAGTCGGGGAGAAGGGAAGGCGAAGAAACTAGTAAGAGCCTTGTATCCATTGGAATACTCCGGGTGTTGGTGGCTACGCGGGTTGGGCGTATTCCTAATGATATCAGCACCCTGAGTATTGCTCAACTACAAATGCTATTCTTTGTAAACGGCCTCACCAGGCAGCATCTTGCGGTACTGGACCCATGGGCCATGGGTCCCGGAAATTGTCGATGAATCCGTGCATCTGCTTACCCACGTGATGGTGCCTGGTGGTTTCCTCGGGATGCTTTTGGGTGCAACCCACGCCGTCTCTTGAACGCGCAACACGCGTTCGTTCGCTTGCGGGTCGTCGCCGAGCGCGGCGAGGAACAGGCAGAAGTCTTCGACCTGGTCGTCACTCACGGTTCGCCCGCCAGTTCGTCAAGCCATCGGACACCATCCAAGTACACTTCATCGTATCGTGGCTCGGGCGCAGTTGTCCGCTTGTGCATTCGTCTGTCCTTCAATGTCGCCTCTGCGGCAGAGATTCGTGCCCGAGCCTCTTCGAACCGTGCTTTGCGCATCTTCTGTTGTCGACAGGCGTGGCGAAGCTCGGGGCTCATCCCATTGTCTCCATCCTTCGCCCCATCAAAACCCCGCCACATCTCCTCCGCTGTGGCTTCCTCGTCGGCGTCGTTCATTGGATCTTCCATTCTTCAAAATCTGGAGAGTACACGTCGATGGTGTTCTCAAGGGCGTTCTTGATAGTATCGAAATCTCGAGTCTTCAAGATGTCTCCGGTGTCTTGGTCCTTGGGCCAGTCTTTCAGACTAGGGACGTACACCTGGTCGAACCGCATCTTGAGGTCTTCTACGGCCGAGATCATCTCAGGAAGCGCGTCCTTCTTGTCGAACCACAAAGTCACGTTGGAGATCTTCCAACTCTTGAGAAGGCGCATTTGGGCCGCAGAAATCTTCTTGGAGAACGCGGCGTAGGCGTTGAAGCCTGCGTTGCGGACGGCCACAGCGTCAATCACTCCCTCCACAATCACCACGGGCACGCCCGGCTTAGGCGGCACGCAGGGCCATAGAGTCTTGGCCATTTCCGCATCGGGGCAATTGAGGTACTTGGGGGTGTCTGTGGCTACAATGGCCCTAGCCTGCCACCCACAAAGTTTGCGGTTATGGTAAAGGGGAATGACGAGACGATTCTTGACGTTTCCCTTGATCCGGCCTGCAGCGTTCTTGACCTCAACCCAACGAGTGCCGAAGTGGAGATTCATGGTGAGGGCCTCGGCATGGTGGATGCCCCGAGACGTACAATAGGCCCATGCAGGCGAGGTGAAAGGCATTCGCACCACAGGAACACAGTGCTCGGGGAGGCTTGTAATGTACCTTGGGGTGTCACTCTCTTCTACAGGATTCTCAGGGGTCTCGTCCGCTAAGGCTTCAAAGTCCTCGTCGGTGGCGGCGGTCGGGGTGTAGGCCCGCATCACCTTCAGCATGGCTACGGCCGGCGTGATGTCCTCTGTGAAAGCAATGAGATTGAAGAGGTTGTACTTCTTTCCAACTTGAAAGTCACAACGAAAACAGTTGAACTGCTGCTTCGATGGGTTGATGTAGCACTTGAACTTTCGGTCCCCGCAGTCTGGTGCGGGGCAGTTGATACGGAGTTCTTTTCCGTTAGAACCCATAGTGGTCTGGTACTGATCGTAGTGCTCAAGGATGTACCCTTCCCAGTCGAAGGCCTCGATGGCCTCCCGGATGCGCTTACGGCTGTCCACTAGATCTTTACCAGGATGCGGTGTACGGGATTCATGGCGTCACCGAGCCATTGCTAAGCCCCATCCATGGAGGGATGTTCTTTCCGCAACTGTTGCATACGATCTTCGTGATTGGTGCATTCATGTGGTAGTCTCCTGTGCAGGCAACCATTGAATAGAGCGCGGCTCCGTACTTGTCAACGCTTTGGAAGCGAAAAGCTGCAATGGAGGTCTGGCGATGCACCGTGAACTCGATGTACTTCTTGCAGGAAAAGCAGTAAATGCTCGAGAACGGAATACGCTCTAGTCCTACGAGTGTGGCGTAAACGCAGGGATGGCAAATGGATGCCCCTGTGGCGTTTGCCACTACCTCGCGCTCACTGGAGCAGAACGAACACTTGCCTTTGGCGGCCTCTAAGTTACTCAAGGACTAGCAGCTCCCCGTCCTCTGTGAGGCCGATTTCAGATGTGGTCAACTCGTCTTCTACCTTGGCCTTGAGGTCATCAGGCTTGACATAGGACTCTGGGGCCGTCAGCGGTGACGCTGGCCCCGGTTGGTAGAAGGTCATGCGTGCGTAGTCCGTGTCGATGCGGATCGTCCTTGGGGCTGGCCCGTTGCGGTTCTTAGCCACCACAATACGCATCTCTCTCGCAGCCCGCTCCTCGGCTGTACAGGCGAGGAACATGGCTACGTCCGCGGTAAACAACTTGGCTACGGCGCCAGCCACAGAAGTCTCGTCCGGCGTCTCCATGGCCAATCCGCCGCGATTGAGTTGTGTGGCTGTCCAAATGGCACAGTTGAACTCTTTGGAGAGCCCGTGAAGCGACTTGGTGATGGCGTCCAACTCGTCGTGGCTGGAGGAATACGCTCTGGGAGACTTCACCAGATCGAGGTAGTCGATGAGGATGACGTCAGGAATGAAGCCCTGAGAAGCCAGGCGACGCAGGTAGGCGCGGATGGTGTCCGGAGTGGCCCCAAGGGCTGGGTACTCCTGGATCATCAGTCCGCCCTTGTAGCGGCTGGTCAGTGGCGCGATGGCCTTGAATACGTCCTCGTTGTAGACCTTTAGTTCGTTGATCTTGATCTGTGCCAGAAGGGCATCGTACCGCTCAGCGATCTCTTCCTTAGAAAGTTCTAGCGTTATATACAGGACTTTCTTGTTCAAAATCAAGGCGGACTTTCCCAGCCATTCAAGAAAGATCGACTTACCACGACCTGTACCGCCCACGATGAGTCCGAGTTGCTTGGCTCGCAGCCCCCCGTACAGGACGTCATCCAAGTCCGGAATGCCTGTGGGATACCTGGACTCGTACTCGGCGTTCTCACGGTTCGCGGTGCGCTCTTCAAGTTTGGCCATGTAGTCATAGCCCATGTCCAGCATGTGGATGCCCTTGTTGGTGGCCTCCTGCATCATGTCCGCGATCTCGTCGTACCTGCCTTCCTTCTGTAACTTCCATGCCTCCACCAGGGCCGTCTTAGTTGCCTGGGCGCGGATGAACTTACCCAGCGTGTCCTGGATGTGCTTCTCTTCCACAGGGGCTGGAGGCATGGAGATGAGGCTGTAGTACTCTAGATATTTATCTATCTCATCTTCATGGATGACTTTGATCTTAGATGCCTTTACAAGCTCCTCCTGAATGGTGACCTTGGACAGGCAGTAGTCACTGGAGCGCATGGTGTCAAAGAACCACTGCATCGCTCGGTCTGAGAAGTTCTCAGCCGCAAGAGCGCTCGTAGCGATCTCCTGGAAGTCAGGATCAGCCAGCATGTAGCTCAGGATCTTGAGCTGGTACTCACGCGTGTGAGTGAACTGGTCCTCCTCACTCATTTGCTCTGAGTCTTCACTTCCACGATGTCGCACGCCATGCTGAGTACCGTCTTCTGGTCCGACTTGCGAACAAGTCGGTAAACGCACTCGTTAGGTGTGGTGAAGTCCGATTCGATGAAGAAATCGCTCAGCGATTGCTCGCCATAAAACACGATCTCTTCTGCGCACACCTCTCTGAATGTGGCGTGTGTGGGAGTGGTGAAAAACCACAACCAAAACCCTAGGTCATCGAAGGGCGGGGAAGTCACCTCACACCGCCATACCTTCATGGATGAGCCTGGGGCAAGAAGTACTGTTGGAATGTTTATCATGTGCCCATCACCTCAGCGTATGCAGGATCGATACTCGTGTATTCTTTAGGGAAAGCCACTAGGCCGGTCTTGACGAGGCGCTCGTAGACTTCCTTACGTGTCATGCCCTGAGCTTTACACAGAGCCCTCATACGGGCGTCCGTGGACTTGAGTAGGGCGGGAAGTTCCATGTGGTACTCGGGAGCCCGCACAGCCCTGCTGGTGCCCACGTACTCCTTGGCCCGTTGAATGGCCTTGGGAGTGGCAAGGTGCTTGACCTCGGGGGCCTTTCCAAAGGCCTTGGAGAAGAAGTCAAACTGGGCCCGAAGGTACGTCTCGGCATCTTGGCCAGAGGCCACTCGAGCTTCCTCCACTCGCCGCCACAGATCGAAACTCTTCGGGCTACGGGACTTGGGAATGAGGTACTGCTTATCTCCTGTGTAGTCAGACGCCATGGATTGCCACGCAGCTCGGAGGGCTGCTTCCTGGGTCATCTCGCCGTTCAGCTCGCCACGCATGAGGGCTTTGGCCTCATCGACCACCTCACGCGCCCCTGCGTCGTGAAGGTCCATGAAGCGAGACGCCTGGAGGGTGCTCTGAATGCGCTTTTTCCGAATCTTCTCTGCAATTTCGCTCTTCACCAGGTGTCCTTTATCGCCTTGTACGCCTTGGAGATCTCCGCCATCTGATCATCGGACCCTCCGAGATCTGGATGATAGAGCTTGGAAAGGCAACGGTAGGCAGCCTTGACCAACTCGGGAGGTGCGGTGCTCAGCAGGAGCAATGAGCCATAGTGGCCCTTGGCCCCCTCCCTGTCAACCTCGGTGAGGCGCTCCCTCGCAAAGGATTCCCACTCTTGTATGAGGGGGCGTATTCGCGCCACTAGGTATGGGGGTAGGGCTGAGTAGTCGACATCCAGTCCAGCCAACGCAGCCCTTCGAGCCATGCCGAGGCACTGGGAGTGGTGGAGGTAGATCCAGTCACGGTCCATGTCCCAGCCGGAGTCCTTAGGCTGGAGCCTCAGATGGGTGACTATAGCGGAGGGCACGTCGGCTCGCCTGAGCTTGAACACTTTTCCGTTGTGGGCTTCAAACTTCATCGCAGTAATACTTCCTCCGTGGTCCTATAGGGCCTATGCCTCGTTCCTGCAAACCCTGCAACCGATCCAGGACGCCTCAGGCCTTTTCCTCCCTGGTCCCCAGTGATCTCGGGGCCCGGATCGATGGAGAACGCACTGAACTTTCGGCATCGTCCGATCGCGTGATACGGAATCGTCGCCTGCATGGACTCAGCAGAACTTGTGCGCTGCTGGAAACCGAACGGAGTCACCTGGACGACCATGACTCCCTCTTCTGGCCTATTGACCACCACCCATGCAACGAAGCGTGAGAGATCGCCTCCCTCGTTCTTCTGGGGAGTCAACGGAACCGTGTAGTAGGCGTTACCGGACTTGTGGCGGGCGCGCCTTAGGGAGAGGCCGAGCCTCATCCATACTTGAAGTTCATCGGCGGGGGCGAGTTGGGATACATGAATAGCCATTTCCTATTGTATCAAATATCGAAGGGCTCTATGAGGTAGATTCCCTGGCGCGGGCCCTTTTTCTCATAGCCCCAGTGCCCGTTGAGCACGCCGTAAGCCACTTTAGAGCGAACGATGGCAGAGGAGAAGGCGTTGAACAGACATGGATACTGAATGCCTGTCACTGTATCCTCCCAGAATATGTGGGCCGAGGCGGCGGAAGCGTAGCACTTGACGATCTCTAGTGCCCCGAAGAATGTATCGTCTGGGTCCTTGTAGGAGTACTTCTTCTCCAGCCAATGTCGATCCTCCTCGTTGGCCCAGGTACCCTCAGGCTTCTCAATCATCACTTTCCCGTCTAGGGTAAAGGCAACTTTCCACATCCTGGGCTGTTCAGGTCTCTCCTGCATCTTCGTATCTCTTCCATTGGGCTTCCCACAACTTCGCAACTAGTTCCTTGTCCGGAGATGAGTTATGAATGGGGAAGCATTTCTCTGCTTCGTAGTCCGCAAGTCTCGTAAGACTATGTTCTATTAGGAACTTATGACACATATTTGCGAACTCTACAACAATGAGACGCTTTCCTCGAAGTCCACGGCCTAGTCTCTGCAAGGTACGGATCTTGCTCTTCTTGGATCCTGCGAGGACAAGGGCATCGATCGAGTTTATGCTGACTCCTTCATCAAGGATGGTGTTGTGGGCACATACACCAAAACCTGCGTAGAACCTCTCCACACCGGCTACAGACAGGTCGTACACTGTCTCATCTCCTCTATCCAGGTCTTGCACTGATGAAATGGCCCTCGTTAGTTCTCTCGTGGGCTGATCTCGGGTCTTTTTTAGTTCGTAACCAAAGATATCGCTTTGGCATCTAACCACAAATTTCTTATGGCTTGGAGTAACAGTCCTGCCGGTTGAGTTGGTGTGGGGGCTTCGCACAATTTTGTCGTGGGTAACACTGCACTTCTTTCCTAAAGACATCAGTAAGTAATGTATGCCTACTGCCAAAGGTCTGCTAACGGTGATGAAATTAACTGACTTAGCCCTACCGTGATCTCTGTGTCCATCTCCTAGGAAATGCCCAAATAAGAATGCCTCCCTAACGGATGGAGTGGAGTTCCACACGAAATCAGGCACTCTCTTAGAGTCTGCTTTACCTCCTACCCTAAGAACGTCTTGAAAAAAGTGGTAAACAAGTCTCTCTCGCCATAGCATCTGTATGGAATTTTCCGTTATAGGAGGAAGGTCTATTTGCTGCAAGGCTTTTCGGACAAATTCTCTTATTTTTGCCTTGTCGCTAAATCCTTCCCGAGTATCCAGAGGACAGTCCTCCATAGCTGCGATGGAACTTTGGGCGACAGTTGCCCGACTGTGGGTACACCCCTCCGCTACGAAGACACCCGCAAGGAGGGCCAGATCCTCTGTTACTGCCATCTTAATCGGAAGACTTCCCCCGTTGCTCCGACGCCAAGTGAGTCGGGGGACTACCCCAATACGTTCAAGATAGTCATAGTCTTCACAAGAAGATTCTTTTCTCGCTAGTGTTTTCTTTCCCGTGTTGTGCGTGCAAGAAAGGTACTTCTCACAGTCTGCTCTGGCCTGGTCAAGATCCTCCCAACGGGCTTCTACCCAGGCTTGTCGACGAGCGTTAGTCTCCTTACTGGACCCTCGTTGGCCGTCCAGCCACTTCAACGCCCCCTTACAAGATGAGCGAACGCTTTTGAGGTGATAGGGACGGGCGCCCATAACTTCCACTTGTACATTAGACAGCGGCAGGAGATCTTTGGCAAGGTCTAGGAACTGGATTTCCCCGTCAAGTTCGCAGGATAGAGCTGCGTGAATGTTGCCTCCCTCGCGCGGAAGTGTAGGGGCATAGTCGTCCCCAATAAGCGCATGGTTTTCCGTAGTAACGACATTTACGCCACTGCGTAGCCTTGTCTCTACCAACGGTACCCCGTTACGGGGATGGGCCACTACGCCTGTAACGGGCTGCCAACAATCTTTACCGTCGGCATTGCGAGTCCAGCACTCGTACTCGTGCTCCGCGTACAGGTTGTCTACAAAATCTCCTATCTCTACAAGTTCGACTCTTGTATTCAGGTGGCGGACTAGTACAAGTTCCTCATAAGGCAGCGAGGAGGAAACTAGGACAGGCACTTCTCTGTTGGAGAAATCCTCGATGGCTTTGGCCCGTACTTCTCCGGTCTCCTTCCCAGATATGAACTGGTGAGGAATGAAGCGGCCATCCACTTTGGTCCATAAATCGTCATCGATTCGTTTTCCATGGGCGATCTCCTCGACCAGGACTAGCGTGCTCAGGCCCAGATCAGTAAGCACTTTCACCCACTCAAGAACCTTCTCATGCTGCTGGGCGTTCTGTGAGGTGCCCTCTTTGTACACTGTCTGATAGGGGAGTCGAGTGGGGAGCAAAGGCTCCGTGACCGCGTCAAAGATGATGTCGGCCTTGGGAATGACGAACAGGTCCACCAGCTGGGCGTTGGTGATTTCAAAAACGATCTCGCCCGTGGTACCGATGAGGCGCATGTTGGCCCCATCCGTGCGGTCGACTGGGGTTCCGCTCATAGCGAACCGATAGAACGCGGGGCAAGACATCATGACAGAGTGCCACGTGTCGCTTCCTGCGTTGTGGCACTCGTCTGCAAACATGACGTCTACGGACTCCAAGAACTCCTTGCAGTACTTCTCCTTGCGGCGGGATACGAGCGTATCCGGGGACACAATAGTGACGAGCGTGCCAGGCTCCCACACCCCGTCGCCGATGACGCCAATCTCCTTGTCACCAAGCCCCATCAACTCTTTGAAACTCTTGCGGGCTTGGTAGATCAGCTCCTTGGTGGACACCATGTACATGGTTGGGAGGCCTAGGTACTTGATGTACGCAATGGCGATGAAGGTATTGTGAGTAACTGTGTAGTCCTCAAGAAGAAATCTTCCGTCACCATCCAGGGTGAACCCATAGTAGGTGCCCTCTCCTATCTCCTCGACTGAGAAACTCGTTCTGGAACTATGAGAATGAGTGAGAGTGCACTGCTTTCGTTTTAGCTTGCAAGGAGGCTTTTCCCCTCTAGGGGCCCCCAAGTACAATCGCCAATAAGTTGTCCCTCTCACAACCTTAGCCACAGGTAGCGCGCAGCCCCACCCAAGAGATCTGACTAGAGAGTATATTTTGTCAATATAATCTCGGCTCTTTTGGGTTATTGAGTATCCTTTACCATCATAGTGCCCGTCACTATCGATCAGCCCAGCTAGAAACTCCATCCTCTTTTCTTTGGAATTGATCAAAAAAGGAGTCCAGTCAGATACAGAGGATCTCAGGGCTTCCAGGAGGGGGTTCGGCTGGCCACGTGCAGTCGTGAGCGCCCATGTGTGTATGTGTTCCTTGCCCTCTCTGTTCTCTCTGTCCGAGATGTTTGTTTCCCACAAATCCGCGGTACGCCTAAGTAGTTCCGTCGTCTCCTTATCTACGGTAGTAATGTGGAACACAGCAGGTCTCGAATGCTTGTCAAGAGATTTTGTGCCGTCTCCTACCCACATCCCAAAGAGATACGGGTCTAGCGGGGTTGAGCACTCAGGGTAGTCAACAGCTACTGAAAAGTGCTTGTACCTATGCTTGAAATCACTAGACTTTTCTAAGTACTTATTGAGCGGAATATCGACGACTTCGTTTTGCGTGAGGGCAGTACTAGTATCCTGTAGTGTCAAGACGTGTGCGTCGTTGCACACGTAACTCATCCCCTTTCTCTGAGAGATCCTGAATAGGGGCCCAACCCCCACACAAGTGCTCATGACCCGCCTGGGTTTGGAGTCCGGCCCCATAAGAAGATCTCCCTCCACTATGTCTTGCACCGCCTTCACAGTGCCGTCAAACATTCTAATCGGGGTATCCTCTCCAAGACACTTTCCAGCACCGGTCGCCGCCTTCACGATGCCTTGCTTGGCCCGGATCATGGCGTCCACGCAGTCCTGCTGATACGAGTACTTGCCCGTCATCTGCACGCCAATGAGCGGCTCCGTGTCTCGCTTAGGCTCTGGCTCTTCGGAGAAGTCAAATAGGTGTACTGTGTGGCCTTCCTCCTCGAGTCCAGCCTTTACGTACTCTGTGAGCCCTGTGGGAAACTTCTGGCTTCGCTTGTCGAATAGGTGCTTCCGGCCATCCCACTGACCCTTGCGGTACGACGGGCTGAACTCTGCACCCTCCACAGGGTAGGAGGTCAGTTCTCGCACGAGTGCAAGAGGGAAGGGCCCCTTGATCTTGGCCATGGGGCCAAATCGATAGATCTCAATCGCTTCAGTCATCTAGTTTCTTTATCAGCGAGCTGGCCGGAAGCAGCCCTTGTCCCACATTCTTCAGGTAGAAGTCAGTACCCGGAGTCCACTCGTGCACGTCACCTTCAGTCATGAACTTCTTGAATGCCCACGGGTTGCACACAATGACTCGAGGCTCCTTCATGGATCGCCAGAACACGCCAGCTTGTATGGACTCTTTCCGATTCTGAGCCCTGAAGTACAAGTAGAGCAGTTCCGAGTCTGGAATGACCTCATCAAAAATCTGGTGCACCCTGTGCGCGAGGATGGTCATGCAGTTCTGGTTGCGGTGACACGGCCCACTGAGGCACAAAAGCTCTCCTAGTTGTGGTTCGCCCTCAATGAGCAATGAGCACTCAGGGTACACATCCTTGAGGCGCATGAAGGCCGTCTTGCCTTGAAAGACGACGTAGTATGCGCTATTGGGGGATGTGCTCATTGTCTCTACGTAATATGAGAATAGCCTCATTCACGTCGTCCACAAACATTATGTTGGTGCCGGATACTACTGGGTACATGAAGTACGTCTCGTTGACGTCTTCAGTCTCGAATCGAGCATCCCAGTAGTGGTAGTCCTCAAACCGGTGAACGTCCGCAATGATGCGCCACTTTCCTAGGTGATCTTCGTCTTTGCTCCATACCACCAAGTTGACGTCGCACTCAGCGTAGTACCAAGTTGCCTCAAGATCTACGGTAACTTCGAAGTCTCGAAGGTCGATGGGCTCTTGAGAGGGAGTGTGCGACAGAGCGCGGTCCTGGTCGTCTTCTTCCAGGGTGGAAAGAAAATAACTCTCCATCACTCGGCCTCAACAAGCCCACGGAGTCGCTCCAACTCCATAGCCATGGTATCTATGGCAGACAACTTGGCGCTCTTGTAGTCCGGTTTCGTCTCTGAGACTGGATGAGCAGCCACTCGAGAGCCTTGGCAAAATGCGATGAGTTCGGTGCCATCCCCGGCGAAGAAGTTGCAATCGATGGGCTTATCGTACCCAGCCACTTTCCCCTCGCCAGTGAACTGCCAAATCGTGGGCGTAGTCCACGGAAAAGGATTGCCGGCCTTGTCTGCGGGCAGCCTGGGCCGTGAGGTGTGGACATTTTTGGTGTAAGACGGGGTCCACAGGGGGTACTTGGCATACTCAGCTGCAAACTCAGGCTCGGCTTGGCTCATCCACCAGTGAAACGTCTGCCCCGTGTACAGCATTGGGCGAACTCCCCATATAGACTCTAGACTCACAAGGCACTCAAGAAGTTCCTCGTGAACTTGGTGAATGGGCATCACCTTGCCAGAGCCGTTGTATACTCCCCCAGGCAGGTTCAAACTGGCTCCGTCCTCAAAGTCAACTGCAGGAGGAAGGTGAAGACCTGGCTTGTATCCTGCGCTGGAGAGAAGTTTAGACATTGACTCGGCCTGCGAGTGCCCGTCTCGGTCGGCTCGAAAGTAGTGGTAAGATCCCGGAATAACACCATCATGGGCCTCGGTCTCTTGGAAGAACTTCTTGAAGGTAGGATCTGTGTCCTTTCCATCGCCGGTTCTGGCTATACAGAACTGTAAGGAGGCATTGCTCTCAAACACCTGCTTCAGGTCGATGCCCATCTGCCACTTGGACACGTCGATGCCTAGGGTGCGGCCCTTACTGAACTCTACTGCTACTCTTTTTGCCATTTAGTCTCCAGTAACGGAAATCGTTACAACGATAGACACTATAGCGACGGCCAACGCAGACGCAAGCCCCCATCCGAGCCATTTTGATATCTCGGGCTTGTTTTCGGCTTCTAGGCGAAGTCGGTTCTCCTCAACCCATTGGGCCTCTAGACGATTCCGCTCAGACTGTAGTATGTCGATGTCAGCCAGGGAAGAGTCATAAGCCTGGCTCAGGAGCCCACGTGCGCGCTCTGACAGCTCGAGAGAGCGCTCCAAGTTGGCTACTAGGGCACGAGTGGCCACGAGGTCGAAATCGAGCACTAGGAGGCTCCTGAAGCCTCCTAGGTCGAATGCCTCATATCGGACTCCATCAATCTGGGTCGTTCGGTGCTCCGGGAAGTCCGGGCTCGGTTGGGCGTAGGTAGGCGTCGATATCATCCCAAGAAGTGAGACTATCAAGGCGAGCACGGCTCTCTTGGTACTTTTCAGCATAGGATTCTCTTTCTCTCTTTAGGGCCTCAAGCTCCTGTTCCAGGATATGGGCGTCAAGAACTAGATCGCTGCGCATCTCTGCGTGCTCTTCCAGGTCCGCGTCCACCTTAGCACGCTTTAGTGCCTCTTCGGCAAGTGCTTCCTTGTGTAGCAACTCGGCCATCTTGCGGCCGCGCCGCCAAGCCATGAAGCCAAAGACGGCTGTGAGGATGAGCACAAGCACTCCAGCAACCAGTCCGCCCACCCAGTTCCTGCCCGGAGTCTCCTTGTCCTTTTGGTTTCCTGACTGTACTAGCTTTTCTAGGGGGTTTGTACTCTCGTCCATCTTTTTTCAACTTTCTGCACGTGGTCCACCCTTGACACTCTAATAGAATATTCCCATAAAGATCCAGCCTTCATGATGCAGGGGAAATCAGGAGCCTGAAGGAGCCAAAGGGCTCAAGGAGCCTGAAAAGGCTTCTTAGTGGGATAGATGATCTTAGTGTGGCTAACTCCTGAGTTATGGCTATGAGGATATTAGATGAACACTCGAAGCGCCAGAATATCCCACTGGGTCGGCGCGGGTCCGCCCGTCTGCGTTAGTATTCCGATTCCCCACCGATCGAGCGCGAGCGGATCCCACGTTGCGCCCATCACGGAAGAGTTGCCAAGTTCGTATTGCGCGCCGCCTCGATCGGTTATGTTCGCGCCCGTGCGTCGGATCGTTCCGGCGATTTCGCTCGTTGCGTTGTATCCGCTGACAATCGCCGTGACGATCGGCGGCGCCGCGACCGGCTTTGTTGCGATGGCTTGATAGCGCGTGAGTTTGTTCGCCGCCACGCCGAACGCGTTCGACTCGACTACTCCGTTGTTTATCATTGCGCTAGAGGAGTTTCCGTTGACTGAGCACGCTTGAATGAACCCGTGAAAGTTGACCGCGCTATCATCGCAAAGCATCGCGATCCCGCCGCGCGTCGCGCTGCTGGTTCCCGCCGCGTTCCCGCTCACAACCTCAATCAAATGATCGCGCGACTCTCCGACAAACGGCAACGGGTCAACGGCTAGAATCACATCCTGGACACCCGATCCGCCCGCGGACGAATAGCGCAACACGTTCCCCATTGGAGTTGACGCAACGGACAAGGCGCCAGGCGATCCGCTCGTTGCGCTGAAGAACGCAGAAACGTTTTCAAACTGCGACGTGTCCACGCCGTTCCATTCGAAGACCAGCGATCCAAGCGGACCAGGGGGAGAAAGAGTGGCAATATCCGCAGCAGTTGTCTTGCCCGTGGTAGTCCCAGCAGCGTTTTCTACTATGAGCACGCTGTCGCCAGCGAGGGCTTGTGTGGGAAGCGATGCTATCTTTACTTTAGGTATTTCAGCCATTGTATTCTCTTAGTTCGGTATAATCAGGAAGCCATTAGCGGTCTCAATGAATGCCCCACTTGCTGCAGCGAGGAGTGGGGGCTCGAGCGCATCAGGAATGATAAGTTCTCTTAGGGATCCACCAATCCGGTCATCCTCCAGGCCGAGTGCGACCAACAGGGCTCGCGCATTTGCTCCTGGGCGAGTGTCGATGTGGGAGGGTGCATCAGCTAGGATATTGTCCACTTTCGTTCTACGGGCCGTGGCATCCAGAGCCCTCTCAGCCACAATCGTGCCATCAGCGGCCCGGATGTTGGTGATGGTGATGCGATAGGATTGCCCAGGAGCATGGTACTTAGTGAGCAGTTCTACGTACCTGGTAGACACGAGGTTGCTTTGCACGGAGTCACTCTCTGCCTTAGGCACGGCAGGGAAGACCTTGATTGTGTCAACGTCCGTGAAGCCCAGGTTGTCAGCGAACTCTATTACGTAGTTGTTTGGGTCAAGCAGGTTGTCGTCTACGACTACGTCTCCACTAAACACAACTCTGATCTTATTGGCGTCTAGAACGTCAATAGACTCAACAGTTGAAGAGGATGGATCTGTACCGTAAACGGTGGATGAACCATACTCAAATGTGCCAAATACTGCCATTGTTTACATTACCCGATCACCGATCCATAAGTCGCAGAGACCAAACGTCACGCGAGCGCCGTCCCGTACTCGACGTGATGCCGGCAGCCATGCACAAGCGCGAGTGTTGGTGTGAACGCGGTGCGAGCGATGAACCACTCGCCCACACGCATTTGCAGTCCGAGTGTCCCGCCTATGTACGCTAGGATGGAGTGATCGCCACCGTCTGCCCATGTGATCGTCGCCGCCGGTGCATCTTCGTCTTCGAGACGTCCGCCGCGATAGCCGCGCTGTGTCACTCCGCTTTCAAACGTACCAACCATCGAAGTGGGTATCTCGAGAGGCACGGACGTTCCGGTAAACGTCGTGTCCGCTCCGTTCTGTAGCGCGGTGTTTCCCGCGCTGCCCGGGGTGTAAATGCGAGGCTGTCCCGAGTTTGCTGCGAGGCAGAGTATTCTCGCATTAGAGGAATAGGCTATGATCTCCATCGCAAAGCCCATAGCGTGCTCATCGCTAGCACCACCAAGATCAAAGGCAGTCTTGAGTAGGTAGCGAAGCCCGTCGTCTGACTCAAGAACGCGCTTGCCATTCCAGCGCCCACCAGGATCGGTGATCACGAGCGGCTGAAACGCTGGCGTGGATTGAGACAACATGTTGCCGTTGCCGCTAAGGTCGGTCGCATCTTCTGCGAAGATGTCCGGCCCCAACACGCGTTCGGTCACGTTGCCCGATTCGGCATTGCAAAGAACGCGCAATCCTGGAATCTCAAGCGCGGTCTGGTCCACGTGCGCCCAGGTGCGCTTGAGTGCTGCACGAACTTCCGCTACCTTCACGTCGGACAAGATCCCAGGGTACAGCGCGAGGAACCTGAACTTGCCGGTCCACTCATCCGTCCCGCCACGAAAAGCTCCGACCGCCAGTTCGACGTTGGCGGTAAGGCGGTTGTTGTATGTAACGCCCTGCTCGCTGGTGCGTTCCGCGGCGTGATAGAGCGAGCGGTTCCCGAGACCGCTTGTGCCGTTGAGACGCCAGACGCCCAGTTCCATCGCACCAGTGACGGGCGGCGCGTAGTCCCTGTAGGAAGAGTCGAAAAGCCTTAGTGAACTGGATTGATGTCGAAGCAGAATCCGCGCGGTCCCCGCCTGGTAAAAGTCGAAGATCGTTCCCGAGTCGGTCGATCCATTTGGCGTATCGAATAGTGCGACGACGGTATACTCAGAGGATGCACACGTGACCGTTCCCGAGCCCTGAAGTCGACCCGATCCGGTGAACTCAACCGCGGCGCCTTCCGCATCGCTAACCGTGGTGATGCCCGAGCCGGTTACCCCTTGATCCCAATTTGCGCCACCCGTTCCGCGGTTCACGATCGATGCACCAGGGCCAACGGCAGAATCCGCGGCTGAGAGCCACGCGAGCGCGCTCGACCCGATGACCGCAGTCAGGTGGTAGCCTACATCACTGTCTAGGATCTCGATCTCGTCACCGACAAGCGTCGCGGGGATCGTGTACGTGCCCCCGCTAGTCAGTCCAGACGCGAGTTCCGACGAGTCGCTTGCGCGCTGCACGGTGTATGGAGGCGTGCCACCAGTAATCGTAAGAACGCCATCTTCGCGTTCGGTTCCAGACACAGCGAAGGGACCCGCGACTGGTGGCGTGTATTGAAGCAGTCCTGCTAGAAGTCCTGGAAGCATCGATTACACGTAGGTGAAGGCGCCAGTGAGTAGAACGGTGTCAGATGCGAGCCAAATGAGGGTGCACGGGGCGTATTGATCGTTCATCGAAAACGACCCCGCACCACTGGTCTGTCCATCTCCACCAAAGATGTCGATGCCTGTGTCTGCGATGAAGTTGATCTGACTGCCGGAAATCATGTTGGTGACGACGCATGAGTCTCCCGCCGTCCCCGTCTTTACCGTGATGTTGCGGGTGAGATCTGTGCCGGTGTGCCGTATCACTTGGTTGTTGTTCTGTGCCCCAGTGATGTCCGTGTAAATACCGCCGCTTAGGTATTGGGCGTCGTCGATCTCGAAGATGGTGAGCCTAACGGGTCCTTTTGCCGAGAGCTTGGTGTCTGTGTCGTCCCGAACCTCGACAATGGCAGCCTGCACATCGGTAGCAGCGATGTCCCCGTCGGGTGTGAAGGAAAGTTCCGACGCTGTGTCAGGGGTGGTGATTGTTACCTGACCCCCAGAGTTCACTACAGTGGCGCCCTCAAACACGAACGAGTTCACGTTCGACGTCCTAGGGGGGTTCTCTACCCCCGGCGCGCCCTGGTAGACAGAGATGGGTCGGTAGAAGTGGGGCAGGAGCCATACCTCTGTAGTAGTTCTCCACAGCAAGGTGACCGTGTCGTACTGATTGAGGGCGAACGTGTTGTTCCCTGCGAATACTAGGGTGGCTGTCCCCTCCACAAGGTTGATCCCTGCTGCGTCTTCGAACCCCGCACCCAGCCTGCTCAAAAGACACCAGCGGCCAGCAGTGCCCGAGTTGACAGTCACCTCGACGTCCGCTCCGTCGCTGGCCGCTGTGTAGGTCCGATGCGTATCCACCGTGGTCCCGTCCAGCGTGTCTGTTCTGGCGGCAACCGTGACCTCCGTGAAACCGGCCTGGAGCCCTGCCAGTTTGGTGAAGTCGGCGGAGGCCATGAAGCCATCCGCGATGGCGCTAGCTACAGAGTGAAGGGTTCCTCCAGGAAGGTTGCCGTGGCTATGGACGTGGTCAGAAGCAGCTAGTGAAGTAGCTGAACCTGCTGAGTTGGCAATACCAACGGAGGAAGGGGTGCCAGTCGTGACATCGTGCTTATGATCTGCTCTTGCAGCTTCAGTGGACACTCCAACAGCCGCTGCTGTGGTGGTTACGTTAGCAGGAGCAGAAGATGTAAGAGTCACACCGCCAGGGATGGTAACTACCACTTCGCCGGGAGTCGTGGGCTCAGTAACAGTAACCCCCGCACCTACAAAGTCCATGTAGGTTACTGGGGCAGAGGAAGCGCTTCCTCCTTCATCTAGTACAGTTAGACTGCCTGAGATAGTGACATCAATCTCCCCTGGGGTGCCCTCAATGGCGGTTACTCCAGGACCGGTGAAGTTAAGTATGGTTACAGGAACAGTGTTTGCTGTGCCTCCCTCGTCTTGTACCTCAAGAGATCCTGCTCCTGCGCCTGAAACAGTCACCGTCACCACTCCGGCAGAGTTGGTGGCGGTTACTCCAGCGCCAGTGAAGTTGATGGACGTAGTAGCAGTTGAAAGGACCGCGCCTTCATCACGGGTGGTGAGAGGGCTCAGTCCAGACTGAATGGTCTCGAGTTGGATGATCGCCGCAGCAAGAGAGTTTACGTGAGACGCAAGAACGTCATGGACATTATCCGACAGTGTAGGAAAGTCCGTTGTAGTGTCATCAACACTACCTGGACTCCCGTTATAGCCAGTTGACCAGTTTAGGACTACTCCGATAGCGCAGCCTTCTCTTTCTCCGCTAAAAATGACTTAGCGATATCACTTTTTCTAGACAGCACAGGATCCCCTGTATAGAGTATTTTTGACAACTTTATGGCCTTTTTACTCTTTAAAGACATAGTGAAAAACCCAGGTGTCACTTCACGAGGCTGAAGAAACTTCTAAACTTGTCAACATGGTCCCGGTCCTTTAACACCAGTGTAATGCACGGGGACCATGTCTTGTACTGATGTACATTGCCGTCAGTAGCCAGCATTCCGAGCCAGTACAAAGACTCTGGAGTGAGTCTTTCAAAAGCTCCAGTATTGTGGCTTAACTTGCGGTTCACTGACGGCTACTCCTTACTTGCTCGCAGGAGGGTCTAGTTCACCGTCACCATCCGCATCAATGGGCTGCCCCATGATCCGGCGGCCCAGGAGGGACCAAAGACCGCCCGCGGCTAGACCCGCCGATAGTCCACGCATAGCCACTTCCAGCCAGTTGACGCCTTCCACGCCGTCGTTGACGTCCAAATACAGGGCGGTAGCGAATGCTGCAAGAACACCCGCAACAGCTGCGACCCAAATCTTGGCCTGGCCCTTCACGAACTTGGAGATGAACGGGACCTTAGTCGCGCCGAAAACAAGTAGCATGATAAGAAGAGATACAAAAAGTGACCACTCACCGCCTCGAGCCGCCTCAAAGACCGCTTGGACCAACGCGCCGCCCTCTTCAGGCATGGCCACTGGAGCAGAGGCCCCGGCGTCTACTGCGGAGTCCATGATGCCGGAGTCCATGATGCCGGCATCAGACACTCCTGCGTCCACTCCAGCCTCTTGGGCAAAGCCAACTGCTGGGGCCATTACAGCCACCATAACCAAAAACATTCTTGTGAACTTCATACTCATAAACCTTAGGTTGTTACATTATTAGTTGAGGTAATACCGGCGCCACCACCAGTGTTGATGGCGCCAACCTCGACGCCATTGAATCCGGTGTAGTTGCCGTTGACTAGAGTGTAGGTGGATGCAACGAAACTAATAGCGTCTGTGGCGTCATTTGGGTTCACCCTGTTGCTATTCACCACTCCCCTTACGACATTTGTGAATAGTACTGTATCTTCTACGGAAACTCCAGAACTAACATGGTCCCAGTATACCACATTCCCAGAGAACGAGAAACTATCCAAACCGGTACAAACCACTGCGGATTCGGTCCTAGCAGTTGCATTAGGCTGATCTCCCATGAAGGTGTTCCCGTTAATGCACACCCCAAACGCGTCTCCTGTTGCGCTAATGAAGGAGAAGGCCGTGGCGTCTGCAGCGAAGGTGTCCTCCAAGACGGTGTTACCTGAGAAGGTCAGCCCCTTGTTGCCTGCGCCAGAGGTGACAATCTGGAACCCGCGTGCTCGTACCGTCGCACCTCCCATGGTGACGGTGTTTCCGGTGACACTGAATCCCTCAAATGGGCTTCCGCTCAGTGCGGTCATCACGATGCCCCCATAGGTCTCACCGGCCATTAGGACTGAGTTGCTTCCGATACTTCCGGAGGAGACGTTACCTCCCACCTCAGTAGTTACAAGGATTCCGTTGGCCGTGGTATCTCCACACCTCACTGAGTTACCAGTGATCGAGTGCCTTACGGGATTGATGGACTTGATGCCCGCCGCGGCCGCGGAGAGGGAGTTGCTTGTAGTGATTGGCTCCACAGAGTTGCCAGAGATTGTGGCGTTCGGTGTGCCTCTGACAACGATTCCTCCAACAAACGACGTAGTTCCTACGCCTCCCTGAACTGAGTTGCCGGTAACGGTGACCCCGCTGCCGCCATCGACTCGGATGCCCACAGTGTCCGCGGCGGACGCCGTAGACGAGTACTCCCGAATGACGTTCCCAGAGATGGTGCCGTGCCCTACTCCCGAGTTTAACACGCAACTAATGCCATAGGCCCCACCGGTGGCCCCATCAGAGGTGACCTTGTTTCCCGTAATCTCGAACACGTGGGGCCCAGTGACAGACACTCCATAGGCGATCCTGTCGGAACTAGTGACATCAAACTCATTCCCCGAAATCTCTAGGTCCACGGGGGAGGTGGAGTTGATTAGTACACCGTACTTGTCCCCTGTAGAAGATGGGATAGAGAGCTGGTTGTTTCGGATGCGCACGTCGCTACCAGTCACGGCGGCGTCGAACTGAACCAGCGCGTGGGTTGGAGTAGCTCCAACCACCGCAAGGGCTGCGGAGGCAATGATATTTCCAGAAATGAGAGTGTCTGTGTTAGCCCCTGAAAGCATGTGCCAGAACCGATAGCACTCCTGGAACCTGTTCTCTGTGATTACACAGGAATCCACCAGCCCATTCGCAAATCCTGCAAATGTCACATAAGATCCTCCAGTAACTTCGAAGTTGTTCCCGTGTACATGCAAGTCACTGATGTCTGAGTTGTAGTAGAAGATGTAAGAGGGACTTGCCTCTGTGCTCCCCGCCACCACTGCAGTAACTCTGTTGTAGGCCCAACTGTGGTTTGTGAAGGCCACAAAAGACGGAGTGTAGATGAGTACTGGCGAGCCCCCTGTTGTAGCTGCAGTAATGCGGTTCTCATGCACTGAGAGAAAGTCTAGGTCTGCGTCTACATAGAACAGCACACTGCCGATTGCCAGGTTGTTGCCGCGGACTTCGATATTGGCAGATGCAACAGCGCCGGCGATGTAGAAGAGGCTGGTACATGTCATGGCACAGTCAGCCACGACGACTTGGTTCACCTGTCCGTGGAAAAGGAATCCCACTGTGCCAGAGCACCTTTGGACGATGCAGTTGGCGAACACGGATGTTCCTCCTGCGTTGCCAAACACGGCGACACCAGAGCCAGCGGAGAACCGGCAATCCACAGCATGGACGCGGTTGTCCACGAGCCCGCTCCTCACAAAGGTGCCGCTGAACGCACACTGCTGAAGATGCAGGCGGCCTAGGCCCGTAAGGTCGATGATCTCAATGTCTCCAGTGCCCTGCTGCACTGTCAGGTCTCGCATCGCCACCACGTCGGTAGAGGCACCGGCCCCCACTTCAAACGCTGGGGCACCAACCACATTAGATACAATGATAGTGGAACTCCGGCCCATTCCCTGCACTGTCATCGCCCGGTCAAGAGCCACAGTGTTGGTGAGGGTGTACGTGCCGTTCTTCACTAGAATGGTGCCACTGGCGGGACTAGTTGCTGCTAAGGCCGCAACGGCGGCAATGAACGGTGTCTCGTCCGTTCCGTTGAAGTCGCCGAAGGAGTTTACACCGTCTCCAATGGAGACCGTGTTGCTGCGCGCGCCGGTGATTGAGCCCGACGGGTCCAAGTACCTCGGGTGGGTGCTGAAGGATGCAGGAGGAGTGTTCGCCGTGCTCTCGTCCGATCTTGGAGAGCCAAATCGCATGTCCCGAATCTGGGCAGCGAGAAAGTCTGTGTAGTCCTTTAGGGTCTTTAGACTTAGGTCGTCTCTGTCCCCGAAAGTCTCCTTAGACTTCATGAGCCCCGATCCACGGATCTCATCCCCCTGGAACATCTTAGGGGTTCGTTCCGGATGGGCCGTGTCAGAGGGGAGGGTCCGCTCCTGCATTAGGCGGGCGGTGCCAGAGGTTCTGCGGACAATCGCTCCTGCCTGATGAGCGCTTAGGAGGGCGGGTGCAACGGTGAGGATGTTGTTGTCCCCATCCACTGAGGACACCACAACAGCCTCGGGGGCCGCGCCACCTAGGTCAACTGTGATGTTGTCGGTGGCGTTGAACAGCCGGGCGCTCACGACCGGGATCCTAGTCTGGCCGATGGACACATCCCCGTCCGTGACGGTCGAGGGCTGCACCGTGGCCAACCCTGTGTTCACTGCTCCGGTGATCTCATTAGCACCGTCAGTCACAAGGATGGCCAACGGGATCCGGGTAGAACTAGGGTTAGAGGTCGCCTGGAAACCTGTTGTGCTTACTGGGCGAACGATCCGCCACGTGGGAGCGGTGCGGGTAGCCACAGACAAAGGGAACTCCCGCCCGTCCTCACTCGCGCCGTTGTCAAAACTGGGATCCCAGAACCCTCTTGAGTCGACGTCGGACGGAGTCTCGAGACGCTCCACCTCAACATAGAAAGTGGTGGATGAGCCGCTGAGTGTTACTGTGAGTTGGGTAGCCGGGAGGTCCTCTTCATGCACCAAGGCCCCATCGCGGTCTACAGCAGTCCCGTTGAATACCGTGATCTGTCCTGGGAAGGCCGCCTGGTCGTCGATCTGCACCCGGAACCCCTCAAGAACCCTGGACCGGTGGTCGATCACCGTCTTCTCGGTGTTTAACTTGGTGTTGTCTCGAGGGTACACAACTGTGCCCTGCTCGAAATCTCCAAGATCTACACGTTCATTTGGGTGTACTTTGAGTGATTTTGTCATTATCTATTCTCGATTACGGATACTTGAACACCCGCCGCACGGATGAGGTTGATGAGGAACTCGAGTCGGAAGCGGATATCGGTGGGCATCCGGAAAGGGTAGTCGTAGCCGTCATTTCCGGGCTGGCTTTTGCCACTTGCTCTTATCACCGTCTCTGCAGGGTTATGATTAGATTGTAACACGATTGGAACTGAAAAACTAAGATTCGAGCCATCTACGGACGTGTAGTTCAACTGCTCTTGTAGCGGCTGGAGCATAGAGACCTTCACCCCGGCAGCATGGGAGTTCTTCACTCCATACGCGCTTCCGTTGATGTCTAAGGTGGTTGCGGCATCGTTGTTCGTAACCAGGGCGTATTCCTCGTTTGCAGTACCCTCCCCGATGACTAGGTGATAAGGGTAAACCACTGGAAATGCTGAGGAATCAGCTAGTACGACGGCAGAATCTCCAGGAGCCAGGGCTGTGCCCAAGGCTGAAGTCCGCTTGATGAGCCCTGAACCGTAGTTGAGGATCACAGATCCTCCATCAGCGGATATCCCTGCTGTAGAAGCAAGTGGGATCTCATCGTACTCCACTTCAACCATCTCTCTGGTGAGGAATGACTGGCGGACGTACACCTGCTGGGTAGCCGATACTGCTATCCTAAGGCCCTCTGGGTTTAGGATGTTCACAGTGCTTCCGGGGCCTAGGCTGTACACATACTCCTCGTTGTCGATGAGAAGGGTTCCGGGGCTAGGGAAGGCGAGGGTCGTCCCCAGGGGGATGGAGGTGTCCCCCACAGCGCGATCGGCAGTCACGGTGGTGGTGAGCCCCACCGGATACTTACTTGTGGGGCGAGTAGTGTACCGGATGCGGCCTTGGTGGTCTCGGTCGATTGGGTCCACGGTCAGCACGTCGGCCAGAAGTTCAACGTCTGCGCCAATGAGGTGAGAGTTCACTGCTGGAGGAAATACCAAGAGCCTATCGGGACCGGTGTCCGTCCCAGACACGTACAAGATCTCCTCATTCACTGTGCCTGCACTGACCAGCACTCGGTAGCCTAAGGCGTCCGGGAAGGTGTCCGCCGTACCTCCACCCGTCAGGGCTGTCACTTCCAACGAGGAGTCTCCTGCAGTGACTGCGGCGGCGAGAGTCGTGGCTGTTCGGCTCTTCAGATTGACGTCGTCAATGTTGATACGCTCTCGGTTGGCGGTGACGCGGCCAAGAAGTGCGTTGAAGGGGCTTGCAGAGCCTAGGGGAAAGTTGGATGCATCCAGCACTTCCACTGCAGTGGCGCCCGTGATGCAGTCCACTGCGAGCGCTGTGGGCCCGGCAAGGACCTCTGACAGAGAGGAAACGTACCCCGCACTGGCTGGCGCTGTCGACACTAGATCGTAGAGGTATGGGCCCTGCCATGTGTTGGGCACAACGAGTGGATTTCCCTCTGCCAGCGCGCTTGCTCCGGTGTGTGCGGACTCGAAGTAGAACACGTTCGCGCCCGTAAGGTGGGAAGCGGCGGCGGTAGTTACCAGGGACAGGGTGGTGGGCGAGAACACCCGAATGGTGGTTATTCCATCAGTAAGCGCAGCAAATGTCTCGCTGTCCACTGGGTTCGTGAAGGTGATGGATGTTGCCGTTGTTCCGGATACTACACGAGAGAAGGACACTCCTGCTCCAGGGTCCTCCACGAAAACCGAGAACCCAACAGGCACTGATCCAAAAAGGGAGTCGGCGGTGTTTAGTGTGGTGGTCGTGCTTCCTGTCAGTACGTAGGTAGAAGTGAGATAGTCCTTTGTGTACCCAATGTACTCCGAATCAATGCGCGCAGCTCCGGCGGGCGGAAGAGCCGCGGTGTTCACAACGCTGATGGAAGTGTCTCCGATTGCCACATCTGCTGTGAGTGGCACGGACACAGAAAGAATCTCTGGGTGCAGATACCCTGCGCTGCGAGTTGTATTGATATCCCCAATCTCCGCAGGAATGAGTAACTCGACGAGCCTTGGAGTAGACTGTATCACGTCCCAGGCCACGCCCAGCACCTTGGCGCCGCTTACGTGCACTAGGCTCTTAGTGCGTAGAAGTTCTACTTCCACTCCTACTGGTACCTCAACATTAGGAACATCCCGCTCTAGTTGGAGCGCGTTCTCTGAGTAGTCATTGAACACGTATTTCAGTGTCGGCCGCACAGAGAAGGTGTCTCCTGCAGCCACTGCGGCCCCGAGGGCGGTCATAAATGTCAGGGTGTTCGTAGTGGCCCCAACTACAAGTGCCTCCACATCTGCCAACGCGGCGGTGACGTTTCCTGTGAAGACCACAATGGATCCAACTAGGCGGCCGGACGTGAAGGTGTCCGGGGCACAGGTGAGGGCCGTAGTAGTGCCTGCGGTGGCCGTAAGGACACTAGCGGACTTCCCTAGCCGGATGTACCCAGTAGGAGGAAACTTGCTCGTGTCGTCAAGCAGGAGGTACTCGGAAGTGGGAACGTACGCTACCGCAACTCCAGTCTGGACCTCTGAAGGTATTGGGCCCACGTGGTCGTTCACGATGGCGGGCGAGACCGTAATCGTTCCAGAGTCCACATCGTTGGCCGTGATGGACACTGTCTCCTCAGACGCTGTCCCTGGGCTCAGGGTGATTGTCGCGGAGAAGGTAGTTGGGAACAGTTGTGAGTCGTACAGGTAAAGAGAAGTGTCACCAGTTGATGCAGGAAGCACCAAGGTCTCAGCAGCGTCCTCTCGAGCCGTGTGAGAGAAGCTGGTGGCTGCCTCAAGCCACACTCGGTTCTCTCCGCGATCGATAAAGCAGTAAGGAAGGGTCTCCTCCGTGGCTAGCCCTTGGTCTAGGATGATTGTTCCCAGGTCTGGAAAGGCGTCTACATTGTTCAGTACGATAGACCCTACTCCAGCAGGAGTGTCCTCTTCAACGTTCCCGCACACAGTCACCCGCGGGCCAAACACGATGGTCAGTACATCTCTGAACTTCTGGGCAATCTGCTTGTACCGGAGGCCTAGGGTCTTGGTGATCGCACGCCAGGAGTCGTCGCTGAAACCCAAAGGAGGACGCTCTAGGCCGATGTTTGAGGAGACGTTGTTTAGGTACTCCCCGTCAGCGTAGTCGACACTCATTTGGTCGAGCACCTCAGCGATGGCGCTCTGCTGTACTTCAGTGGTCATTCTAGACGATGCTAACTAGCGAGTTTCCGTCGCTGTCTCTTGCTATAGGGAGTTCATTCTCCAGCACTGAGATGTTGTTTGTTGGTGAGGATACTCTAATATCCAGAACTCCGTCAACCGTGAGGGCCCTGGAGACCATGTTGGAGATGATGACATCCTCCCCCAGCTTGCGAGAGGACACATAGGCCTCAATCTCTTGTTGGACCAAGGGCCTTAGGGTGTTCTCTACAAAGCCAGGCTTAGCAGAGATGGAGGCCGTAACCGAAATGCGGCGGATGGTGGGCGCCTCCACAGAGAGGAAGATTCCTCCAGCCTTGACGCCCGGATACACGTTCGCGTCGTCCTCGTCACCCTCCAGCACCTTCTGCACTTCGGCGATCAGATTGGTGTAGTATGAGTACTGAGCGAACACAATGGCTCCCCCAGCCACTCCGCTTGTGGAGGACATCTGCAGTTCACCAGTGCCCCGGTTGAGCACGTAATCCACTCCAGGAGTAAGTTCGCCGATTCCTCCGCCCCCATCCACATAGACCCGTTCTGTTCCCCTTACGACCGGGTAGTTCTGTAGCCTGAAACGTCGCCGGCCGGCTTCTGCTGACGTCACAAGAACATCCACCAAGGAGACCGTAGTGGAGTCGCTGTGGATGTTTGTTGTGCCCGAAGCCAGTAGGAGGCGATTTGTGGAGTCGTCTTTTGAGGTCACTTCCACAAGCTCTGCTGGACCTGACTCGATGAGGTATGTTCCGACGCTGGGAAGGTCGGACGTGTCGCTCATAGGCAGTTCGGTGACGCCAAGCAACGTAGCGCCTACAATGCTTGCGGACGGCAGGCTTTGGGCCGAAGGAACAAGGCCTACCCCGTTGTCGATGTAGACAAGAACCTCGGCGTTGGCGAAGTCCTCCACAATGTTGGATGACACTGTGCGCTGACCTGTGGTAGGATCGGTGACACCCACAGAGTTGGACCGGATGGCCAGTGGGGTGCCTCGTGAGAGGGACTGTAACTGTTGGAGCCCTCGATCCAAGAAGTCGGCGTCGCTCTCTCGGTCTGTGCCAGGAGTGGCCTCTTTCAGGTTGGTAACTCCCGCAGACTGGAACGGTTTCGCACCTGAAAACTGAGACACCTTACCCCTACCTACATTTGCAGAGGAGCCAGACACCGTAGCCCTGGCGAACACTTCATTGCTGAAGAAGTTGCCTGGAGCGATGAACGCGGCTGTGGTGGTGGAGAAGATGCGGGAAGCCTCGGTCACCGTGGCCGGAGCATTCACCATAGTGTTCCGCCCAATGGAGCGGGCGACGGCCCCTGTGAGCAGGTTCACTCGGTCGCCCACAACAAGGTCGTTGGCCACAGGAGCACTCAGTGTCAAGGTTCTAGCAGCGGTGTTGTGTGCGGTGACAACAACGTCTTGAAGCCTTGTTGTCCCTTCACCTATTCGGACAGTGTAAGGGAATCCGGACGTAGGGAACCCCGAACTGTTGAACAGTTCGATGCTTGTGGCACCACTGGCCACATCGGTTGCGAGGCGATTCGTAATGATGGACGTGTCATAGAACCTAACAGGAACGAGAGCCTTCGTTGCACGGAGCCGAACGAGGCCGTAGTCGGCCATTCGCCGGTCCAGTTTGTTGCCTTTGGCGTTCAAGATGGAGAACGCGGCAAGGAGCTGGGTCATCTGGAAGTACTGCTCATCGTCCTCGTAGGCAGCCGCTTCTAGGATGGAGCGCACCATCGAGCCCACGGTGAAGTCGCTTAGTGTGCTGTTTGCGCGTACATAAGCGATCATATCCTCTAGGATGATGGGAAAAGATCTAGGAGAGAAGCTCATTTAGAACCTACGCAGTGCAAAGTTTGTAGAAACATAGTCGTTAGTCTTGTTTAGCTTGACGGTAGCTTCCATAATGAGAGCATCACCGTCAGTGTAGAATCTGAGATAAGACACTTCACTGATACGCGGGTCAGACTTCAGAGTTGCTACAACGTTCAAACGGAAAGTGTTGAATGCCGATGGGTCTGCCTTAGTGCCAATAGCGAACTTCGCCCCAAACCTAGGATGCATGAGAAGGGTGCCTTGCTCTGTGATGAACTTGATCTTTATCGCCTGCTCAACGTTTGCTGTGCCTACAATGGAGCCAAGGTCCCCGTTCTGGTCCACCGCGAAGTCAGTCAGCTCTCCGTCCGAGGAGGTTACCAGCCGAATGTCACGACCAAACGCCTGTGTAGCCACTTCACCCACAGCACTCTTACTGAAGTTGGTGTCGAGCTGATTGCCGGACGGGTTCACTGGTGACAGTGTGGATGGGTCGGACCCATCGGCCTCCACTGGGTACAGAAAGGTGTCTCCAGGAGCCAGAACCCCAGGAACCAAAGTGGCGCTGTCGCTCACGTAAGGAGAGGACAACCCGTTCAAGAGGGCGATCTCGTGCCACCGGCTTGAGGATCCTAAGAGCCGTAGGGCGATGTTGCCGATGGTCTCTCCGCGGTGTACTGTGCCTTCCCGAACTCGGGTCGGGAGGTTGCGACGACCGGCTTGTGTTTCTCGGCGCCCGAGAGTAGGGTCCGTGAAGGCGTTCAGCAGCCCGGATCCCGCCACGCCCGCGACCGTGCCCTTAGCGAAGTTCTCGCTTCGCATACGTGCAAAGGTCCTAACGAGCACTCGAAAAGCTCGCACGATCTCACTGCGTGTCGCCACAGTGCCGCCTAGGTCGGGCTCGAGGGATGCCTGCAGCACCTCGACGGCCTCAAGCACTCGGGCCTCTCCCTCGATGATAGCTGTCCTCAACCCCTTCACCACTCCAGTGGAAGCGTTGTTAATGGCCGCAAGGCCCTTTAGTACCGAGATAACAGGCCCTGTGACAAGATCGATTGTAGTGTAACCGGCCGCCTTGATTCTGTTTATGTTTGTAGCTATTACCATAAAAGAACTGCTCAGGGCCTGCTGGTACCCCTGCACACGAGCGCTCAGTGCGGAGATGGTCTCCGTGATGCTCAGTGGGTCGTTAGGAATGTTGAGAGTGGCTGAGAAAGGGCTGATGCCCTTGAAGCTCATGCTGTACTTGTACGTCATGGGACTGGACTTGTCCCGGTTGAGCTTGAACTCAGTTGGCTCAACGACCCAATAGTCGTCGTCCTTGGCGTTTCGCCAGATCATGATGACCTTGCGGCCTAAATGCTTCAGATCACTGTACAGGCGGAAGATGTTCCGCATGAAATGAATGTCGTCGATGCCCGTCACTTCCTTCTCGTCGAGCGTGGCTCGAAGGGCGCCTGGGTCAATCAGGGTCTCAAAGGACGAGGTGTTCAGTAGTGGGATCTCGTTCGGAAGGCCCTTACGAGGCCGAAGTCCTGTCGTGCCCTGGACCGAGATCATCTTGTAGATGGACCCATGGGACTCCACAAACTTGCCGCCGTTCTGGGTAGAGACGACCTTTGTAGTAAATGGCTCTGTGACCTCAATGGACTGAGGGCTTATCGTAAAGAAGTACTCGGCGGTGGGGCGCTGTCCTGCTGGGTCAAGCCGCCCATCCCCAATCACCTCCTGAGTTTTCAGATCCCACAGAAAGAAACTGTAGTACTTCTGAAGTTCGGCGTAGTTGGTGACCTTGCCCTTCTCGCGAATAGGCTTTGTTATGGTATCTGAGAAAGCGGAGGCCATACTAAGTCCAAGGAAGGGTGGTGAAGGGTGTGGCGATGAGAGTTGTACTGCCCGTACGCGCCCAGGTGTCTATGGCGATGGAGAATGCTGCAGTGGCTGTTTCGTGCGTTGCGGCCGTAGACCCAAACAGAGTTGCGAAGCCCACGTTTCCTGGGGGAGGCACAGACACATATGTGCCGGTAGAAACGATCTGGAGGGACACCTGAAGGGCCGTGGTCCTGAACGCGGTCTCCATTGGCTCAATAGCAGCCCCCGACTCAAACGCAGCCTGGAGAGCGCTGCGTAGGAAAGTGTTCGAAAAAGACAAGTCAGGGACTGTGGAGAGCTGCAGCATTCCGGAGAGGTAGTTGGTGGTCGCGTCCGCCCAAGCAGCAGCGCAGCCCTCAAAGGAATCCGGAGGATCCCGGAAGAGGGAGAGTAGGTCAGTCTGTAGTTGGGCGGGGTTTAGCGGCACTATTCAACAATCGTCTTTGTGCTAAGGACGGCCGCCACGAAGCGGTCTATGTCCACTTGATTGATTTTTGCGGGACCTGTTGCGGTGAGAACAGTCAGTTCTCCTAGGAAAGTGTGGAGGTCTCCGCCTCTTGGTATGCCTTGACCTGCTTGAGCGTTCTTCCCGAGCTTGATGCCTGCAGACTCTAATTCTACCAGATTTGTGGCCTCTATGACAGCCTCATCCTTTGACTTGACCTTGAACGTCCTTGGGACCTGAATAGACACGGTATTTTGGTCTGTGAACAGGTAGGACTTCTCGTAGGTCTGGTTGCCTCCGGCCTGTGTTGGCTTTGGGTTAGATTGAGGTATTTGAGCCTCAACACCTCCAAGAATGCCTTTTCCTTCGTCAATCTTGTCCCATACAAGCTCCAGAGACTGAGAGGTCTTGGGGTTGATTAGGATTGAGCCCCCGTTGTCTGGGTCCTCTGTCCGGCCCCAACGGCCCTCTGTGGGCCCATCCTCGCCGAACTTCAGTTTGGAGTTGGCGAAACGGGTGGACAGGTACAAGCTGCCCTGCTTGGTGACGACGAACTCAACGCCGTTCAGGCGAGTGAGGGCACGACCACCCTGCTTGAGGGCTCTGGGAGATCCTCCGTCTGTGGGGTACGCGTTGCCAGTAGTTTGTGGGTCGTAGAAGTTCTTTGGGTGGGGCCACCAACTGCTAATGTAAGGGGCATCTAGGCTGCCTCCCAGAAAGGACACCACGCACCAATCCCCGTCCAACTCGTTTGGGTCAGTCTCGGATAGCGAGGACCTCAACTCAGCCCCAGTGGTCACGTTGGACGTAGGGCGAGGGAGCCATTCACAGTAGTCGTCTAGGCCCGAGGGATGCTGCGGAGGAATGACCACGTTACTCAGGACCATGGAGGCAGCGGAGTTGGCCTCTACGATTAGGACAGAGCAAGTGTGAGCAGACCCGTGAGCATCACTTACTCGGGTAGAATAGATGTTCTTAGGGTCGTCAGATGGAGTGACAGTAAGCACCACGCCCAAAAGAGACCCACGCATCCTATAGTGGCCATAGTCTTGTCCAGAAAGAGAAAGCCCTGCTTGAATGGGCGTACGATTGGGAGATATGTTGAAGCGGCTACTCATCTGGCAACTCCGAGAGGACATCCACCTCAGTGCCCGTGATGACTACCTCGCCCTCACCTGCGTTCACAAGCCCCAGTTCTGCATCGATCTGAGCCAGGAGGTTCGCTGTGCGCTCAGTGCTTCCTGCCCCGTAGTCGGGAGTGCCTTGGGTGTCAGCCGGAGTGAGGCCAGGGGACTCCCCTCCAGGCTCGTAGTCCGCTTCAAGTTCGGAGAAGTCGTATGGGGCTTCGCCCCAGTTGGCCGGATTGTCCAACTCGTTGGTGATTCCACGTCCGTCAAGTGTTGCCATTGTGTTGGCATCTCGACGATCTCGGAAAGTAATGCCGTTACGCACAGCCACAGGATCCGGAACATTGAAGTACTGCGCCAACCGTGAGCCTTCCTTGCGCGAGTTCTCTGCCCCAGGGAAGCCTGGAGTGGCTGGGAGGGCGTAGGCTGGGAACGGGTTGTTCGGCTGCCCTCGAGTCACTGTGAGGGAAGTAGTCATTGTGTCTGGGTACTGATAAGTGTGATTTACGTTCTCTACGTAAAATGACAGATTCCGTTCAAGGATGTCGAGCCGATACCCGACTCGGATCTCTGGGGCGGGGCGAGTCACTATGGACCCGTTCAGGTATTCCACGTTGTGCTGGAACCAGTGGTCTTGCAGAAGGCACCAACGGCCTAACTGCTTTCGCTGGTCCATGACAGTGACTGGGCGAAGGGGCGTTGGTGCAGTTGCCGCCTCAAACTCATCGATCTCGTCTGGCTCGACCTCCTCTGTGTTCGCGGAGCGTGCAAGGTCTTCGTCTTCATGAGGGCCCTCCCCGCCTCCTTCCTCAAAGTCGACTTCAGTGACCTCTGGGGGCGTAGTTCCTGCTCTAGAGGCCTCTTTGATCAGTACTCGAAGCGGCTTGTCTGCGTACTCGGCAAACCAGGCCTCTGGGTCTTGGGAGTAGATGGAGCCTGGGTCTGGAGGCCTAACGTCTCGTGGGCTAACCGAGTCAGCCACAAGTCTACGTTTGGCAGGGGTGGTCGCAGCGGCCGCAGCAGCGGCCCTATTGGCCTCAGCGTAGTAGACGTCGGGGTTGTACTTGGACGGGATCCTTGAAGTGATCTCGAAGTGAAGATGAGGAAGAGGCGCACTAAACTCACGGCGAGGCTTTGCCCTTGAGCCGTAAGTCTTGCCCATGTAACCAAGGATTTCTCCCTTACGCACGTACACAGGGCTGTAGGCTGGATTGGCGTAAGGGGACACGCCTTCTGCCACGTACTGTCCAGAGCGAAGAGTAGAGGTGTTGGTTGCTTCCCACTTGGACTCAATGGAACTTAGATGGGCGTAGAAGCTGATGAGTTTTCGGTCACCCTCAGAGAACTGGGGGTGATGCACGCCTACACAGTTTCCATAGCCGTCGATAGCCCCAGATGGAGCGGCACACACAACGTAGCCGTCCGCGATGGCGTAGATTGGGATGGTCTCACCAGAGGTTGGTCCTGGTGGGATGTACTCATCGCTCGTGCGTGATCCTGTCCGCGCAAGAGGACCAATGTCCACTCCGTTGTGAAAGTGCCAAAACTCTCCTGAGTTAGCGTTGCGATAACGGTACTCACTCGTGAGGAAGTTCGACACGGCCTCGATGCCAGTACCCCTGCCCACGGGAGAGCCTACTTCCATAGAGAAGGTGCCTTCTCCTATGGCCTGTGTCTCGTTAGGAGAGGTAGTGACCGTGCCAGTTCCAATGTAGAACCGGGCGAAGCGGGTGCGCACCTCACGCACTCGAAGGCCGAATCGGGCGATGTGGATGGGAGTGATGACGGGAATGAAGTCCCGCATGAAGTACTGTGCGTCTGAGCCTAAGTACACGTCAGACGTCATGCCAAACAAGTTGAACACGTCCTCGTCGCTGCGACCGAGCCGAGTAGCCCGAATCTCCTTCTCGGACAGGACTGCGACGTCCATGATCTTGTAGCCCTTGGAGGGCCCTACTGCATCACGGTTGTCCGCAACGTTCATGTTTGGGACTTCGACAATGTGCCGCCCAGGGACGTTGGGCTTGTTGGAGAAGATCGCTCCAACAGGAATATAGTTCAGCGCCTCTGCGCCTTCGCCGTCTCCCTTGATTGATGTTCCGTCGATCGACTGGATTGTGCCATAGGGGTACTCCCGCATCACAACGGATGGCATGTACCGGACTCCGTTGGTAGGTACGCCATCGCTGGCTACGTTACCGAATATGTCGTCAGGATCTCGGTCCCACTCCGTGCCCTCAAACGGGACGCCGCCAAGTGACATAGGGCGTAGGTCAAACATCAACTCGTTGATGACTTCGTTGGACACAGACCTGACGATGGAGATGAGAGGGCCCTGTTGTTGCCACATGCCCATCTCAACTGCGTACCCGTCGATGGCCTCACGCTCTACAAAGTCTGATAGGTTGACGATGTCGAGTAGGCTCTTCAACTCAGTAGGCTCTGTTCTACGCGCATACTCGACAAGGTTAGTTCTTACACGTACTAGGAGCTGCTCGTCGCCTGCATCTATTTCTCCCAGTTGTGAACGAAGTGCTTCTTGGATCTGTTCCCGGCTTATGGCAGAGTCTAGGTCGTCTACGCCATTCGAAGGCTGCAGGTTGTCTAGAAGGCTCTCGAGGCTGTTCTGTTGCTCGGGATTCAGAGCACCGCGTAGGTCAGCGAGAAGCTTGGTCTTGGCGACCGAGTTACGGATGGCGGTGAGCCGGTCGTCCTCGTTGACTGGGTGAGCCCTTGGTAGGATCCACTGCGACCCAAAGCCCAACTGAAGGACGAGGGCGCTGGTGACGCAGTCGCTTGGGCTTCCGCTGATCTGCAGGCCTCGGCTGATCATGGAGAGTCCACCAATGTTGAAGGTGGAGTAGTCCTCCCCGCCCACATCCCTACGCCGCACAAGGTGCGGATTGAAGTAGACGTGCGTCTTCTCTACAGCCTTTTGCCAGTCGGAAGCAATGATGTGGTAGGCGGTTCCTGGGCCCCCCTCTTCATCTACTGCGTAGTCCTCCTCCACACGATCGACAAATCCAAAGAACGTGCGAATCCACCCCTCCCCGTCCTTGATGTCAAAGTAAACATTGATCACATCCCCCGGACGTATGAGGTTCATGAAGTTCTTGGAGGCAGTTAGCGCAAGGTTAGCTTTACCCTCGGCCTTTATGGACTTAGACAACTGGCAACTAAACACATCATCGCTGATGTCGAAAGCCTCAAAGTCAGTAGTGTGGCTGTGTACTACAACTTTGATGCTGACCTTGTACCGCCTTATGTCATCTACGTCCTTGTTATCAAAGGGCGCATTCTCTGAAAGGGCACCCATCAGTTCACGCTGCCTGTAGGCCCGGCTGTGTCAGCAATAGCCGAGATGCGGGCTCGGAATGCGGTGGTATCTTCGGACGATCCGTCAAGGGCGTCATGGACATCAAAGTTCTGCCACTCCGATGAGCCGCGCATTTGAGCCCGTTGCACGTGTGACAGCGACAGGCCTAGTTGCTCCATCACAGCGGTCATCTGAAGTTCTCGGTAGTTGTTTAGCATGGATCGGTGGCCAAGGTTTTCCGCGGGGTTGAAGTTGCCCCCCATGCCCCTAATGTCGTTCCTGAGGATATCACGAGTTGCGAGCCCGTTGGCTCTCTCATAGCTCACGCCGCGGTCGTTGATGTAGGAGGATATTCGTCGGGCTCGATCGGCGCCCGCGCTTGCCATATCCATCGCGCGGTCCAAGTTCACTTGGCCCGTTACACCTCCTGAGATATCCAGTCCGTGGTTTCTAAACTGGTTCAATATGCGGGTCCCGGCGTGGCGATTCCTAAGCGCGTCACTGCGAGTGCCCATTTCCTCCGCCAGTTCTGCGAGCCGTGCCGCTTTGTCTGCATCGGACATGTTGCTGTTCTCTACATCCGATGCCTGCTGCATAAGAGCCTTCACCTGATCACGTGCCTCACCTCCCTCCATCATCTGAATAGACAGGCTATCTACGGATTCCCATATGCCCTTGAGCAGGGACACCATGGCCTCAAATGCCTTGAGAGCCAAAGGCATCAGAGCGTCAACCAGGTTGTTCCTCAGGTCCTGAAGTTCCTCTACTGCCTTGGCCGAGGACTTACCAATCTCCACCATACGATCATCGAGCGTCGCAGTTCTCTTTGCGATCTCCAGGTTGGAGTTGGCGATTTGTTGGTCGACAGGAAGGGACTCCTTCATGATCTCTGCGAGCTTTTCTCGCATGTCCCCGCCACCAGCGTCGATAGCTTCGTAGAGTGCAGTGGCCTGGTCCATAGATACCGCGCCATTGGTCATCGTTGAGAGGGCGAGGTCTCTTGCGTTGGAGTTGCCCCCGCCTTGACCTCGGGCACCTTCCATCATCGCCATGAGGTTGTCCACGTTGCCGTGCACGCCTCGTTGGGCTTGGCGAGTGATGTCAAAGAAGTCCGTGCCTGGAGCGCCGGAGCCAAAGCCCCGCATCTGGTAGAACAGTGCCTTATTGGCCTCTGCGCTTGAGCCCACTTGGCCAAATCCCTTCACGGCACTGTCAATGCCGTTCATGACTCCTAGGCCCCGCATGCCTTGGAGCGCGGGGTTGCCACTACGGCCCAGAAGGGCCATGAGGCCTGTGACGGCACCTGAGTTGACCTTGCCACCAGACACGGAGGCTGCCGAGGCAATCGCTGCGCCCATAGCGGACATGGCCTCACCCGCTCGAGAGCGGTCCATGCCCGACTGCATGGCATGGGACATTGTGCGCTGGAACTCACGCTTCCCAGCAGCTCCCTGCTTGTCGCCTCCTGCGGCGGTAAGGCTGCCCATGAAGCCAGTGACTTGCCCCACATCGCCACCGTACTGACGAGCCACGTTCTGAGCCATCTGGGTGCGGCGCAAAAGCCCCCGTCCGCCTCCAGTGGCCGCAGCCATGCCAGACATCTGCCCAAGAGTCTCAGTGGAACTGAAGCCCAGGGCCTGCGAGCGCCCAAAGCCCTGCAAACTGTACATGTCCTGTGAGTCATTGCGGCCCGTGATCTTGTTCAATGTGGTGAGATCTCGAGAGCCCTTCTTGAAGGCCATGGCGTTGTAGCCAGTGCCCGAAAGCCGGCCCGCAGCTCGACCGTAGCCCACGTAGGCTCCATAGCCTCCTCGGATGTCACTGGTAACCGCGTGCCCCACGGCCTCGGCGGCGCCACGGGCCAACCCACCGATGCCTCCGAGCAATCCCAAGCCCATGCGCCCAAGGCCGCCTGCGAGGCCGCCTATGCCCCTTCCCACGGCGCCCATGCGCTCTCGGGCGGACATGACTCCAGTGCCCCTACGTCCCTTCTGAGTGGCGATGTAGAGGGACTGGGTCTTTCTCAGTTCAGCATTGGTGGCCTTGATGAGTTCAAGGTCTTTCTTTCGAGCTTTGGCCTGGTTGTTCAGGATGTCCAGCTGGGACTTCATCAAGTCCTTGAGATCTTTCTCCTGCTTAAGGGCATCCTTGCCCTGCTTCTTAGCGTCCTTGTTTAGGGCCTTGTTGACCTTGCCCATTGTGCCGAACGTACTCTGCTGCAACTTCTTTGGCAGAGAAGCCGCCTCCTTCATAGCTCGTTTGAACTCGGAGGTATCAGCAGATACGTTTACTTTAATGTCTTTGTCGTCGGCCATTTGTTACTTAGAAGGGGTTGAGGCCCTTCTTCTTTGCAAGGGTTACTGCGTGGGTCGTCGCCTCTCGATCCATGTCCCCAAAGCTGGTCGCTGAGGCATACTTCTTTGAAGATCTATGGCTCATGTTGCTGATCCGGGTAAGTTCTGTGCGGTCAAAGGCTTCAAGAAGGTCAACTTCCTTGCCCTCCGCAATCTGGCTCTCCCATCGGTCGATCATCTCGTCGCCTGTACGGAACTGGATGTTACCATCTTCGTTTCGGTGAGCTTCGATAGGATCTTCCTCAAACTTATCAACGTAGAACTCCGTCAGCAGCGATAGTAGCGTGCGCTCTTGGAACAGGTCATGGTTCGAGGGCAGCTTGTACTTTCTCGTCCACCATCTCCCGAGCCACTCCTCGGGCTCCGGATTCGTTATCTGATCCCTGGCGATCTGTTTCGCCAGATCCATCAGATTTACTGCTTTCGAGGGCAGCGGCTCGCCGCTTGCGGTCCAGAAACGAGTTCTCGTGGGAGATCACCTCCTGGAAAACTTTGCCCAACAGTTCAACGTCGGAGATGGCATCAAGATCCCACCAAACAGGAAAGTCCTGAAGAGCAATCTCCAGGTGCGCAATCATCGAGTTGAAGTCATCCGTTTCGGCGGGAACTCCCATTCCAGGCTGGTCGGGGCTGTGGTGGTAACCTCCGTTCAACTCGGTCTTGCGCACCCCCAGAGCAGCCATGTCCGAAATGGACATCTTCTTGGTGGTGAACTTCCCACGGTACTCCATATCGTCTTGCTCAGACTGATAGTCGATTAGGAATGTATGTAGAAGGTGCTGCCGAGCAGCCACTCCGTTTTTGGCGATCATCTTAGGTTTCTGCATCTATGTCCCTTTTGCTTATCTCATTATACCAGAAAATGGCGCGCCGGGAGGGATTTGAACCCACTCTTTTTGATTGGAAATCAGCCGTGCTACCGTTGACACTACAAGCGCTTGGAGCCCACGGAGGGAGTCGAACCCTCGACCTACTGCTTACAAAACAGTTGCTCTACCACTGAGCTAAATGGGCTTTTGGCACGCCTGCTAAGCGCACCCCTTGGTGCCTCAGGAGGGGATTTACCTTCGTTCTATGAGTCGAAACCAGTTCAGGCCCTTGTTGGCAGTTTTACGTCGATCCGAAGACCTACATGCCTAGGACGTGCACACAAAGTGCAATGGTGGAATCTGAGGGACTCGAACCCTCGACATCCAGCTTGCAAAGCCAGCGCTCTCCCAACGGAGCTAAGACCCCATCGAGACAATGAGCAGGACTCGAACCTACAAGGGTGCTACCCAACCGGATTTCGGGAGGCTATCCCTAGACCAGTAGCGTTTACCAGTTTCGCCATCATTGTCTTGGTAGCGCAGGTCGGACTCGAACCGACGTGCTTCTGGTTATGAGCCAGACGAGGTAGCCTCTCCTCAACCGCGCTATCTTGATCCTAACACCGAGGTGCTAGGTGCGCAAGGTCCTTTCCACGTTGTGTTGCTCATGACCAGCAAAAAAGAAGGAGCACCGTGTCCGTGCTCCTTCTAGTGTCGGGGGTTTTCTTCCCTTGGTAGCCAACACAACCAAGCATATCCCCTAGGGTTTAGCTAGAGTTGGAAGGCCTAGGCCGGGATGTCGAATTCGTCGTAGTGGCGTATTGCCACGAAGCTCACAGCGGTCTGGACAAGTCCTCGGGCCGTGACGTCAAAGTTCTGCGCTGCCGCTCGAACCCCAGTAAAGAGCGCAATAGTCTGCCCCGTGACCGAGTCCTGCACGGCGGCCTCGAGATCTCCGGACGTGATGATCTCTTCAAGCCGAGGGATAATGCCCAACTTCTTGAGGCTCTCTCCGACCACTCGGAACACCTGGGCATTCAGAGAAACTCGGTAAGCCACTGGAACGTGTTCACGCACCTCCAAGTAGTTGAGGGTATCCACTGGCTCGTAGTCGATTTCCTCACTGCCAGACATTCCGCCGGCGAAGCCGATTGGATTGCTGTTGATTAGGAAGAGAGCGCGGGCTCCTGAAAATGTCTTACTTGCCAAAGTTTTCTCCTAGTATAAGTTCTTAGAGTATAACACTTCTTGGAACTTAGGTCACTATAGGTTTATGTTGCCCCATTGAGAGAATCAGGAAGTAGGGGACGGAGGGACGGGGCGCCCCCTACTTCCCGAAGTTTAGGCGGGAAGAACGAGGCCTTCGACAGCCTTCTGAGCCTGCTTGAGCAGGTAGGCCATGAAAGCGTTGTTCGCGTGCCCACCCCCTGGGTGGGTGTTGGCAAGTTCGAAGTTGCCTGGACGGAAGTCCGTTGTAGGCTCCACGATCTGGAACGCGGTAGCGGCAGCAGGTGCCGAACTGAGCGCCTTGGCCAGCAGGAACGAATCGGAGGTGTTGCCCACGATGCGCCGAGTCTCGCCGGCGATGACCAGGTTCTTGCCCTTGAACCCGTCGACGCGCATAGTGTCCACAGACTTCACAAGGGTGTCTGTGCTGCCTGCAGCAGTCTCAACTGCGGAGCGGGACAGGACACGTACAGGGACTGTTGTGTTGCCCACCTGCTCGATGAGTTTGGCAATGGCGTCAAGAGCGACTCGAGTCTCACCGTACACAGAGCCAGCTGGGGCGTCGCCCTTTGACTTGTCCGAGCCCTCGTAAAGGCTTGCAAGTTCGGGAGCGACCAGAAGCAACTCGATGGTGAAAGTGTCCGTGTTGGCGACGGCTGCCGGTAGAGTGCGGGTGAAGGTGAAGGTCGTTGCGTTGTGGCTTCCCACATAGGCAACCTCGCCCCTCAGGCCTGCTGTCGTGGTGTCGTCAGCAAAGGTGACCTTCGCTCCAACATACTCTCCTCCATTGGGGATAGAGGCCACAACCGCAGTGGTGGTCGTTCCACCAGTAGCAGTCAGGGATGCCGAACAAGCGTCCTGAAGAAGTTCAAGGAAGATCGCGAGGTCCTGTGCGCGGAGGTAACCCCCGCCTACTGGAGCACCTTGGCCCGAAGCGGAGTTGGATCCACCTGAGAAGGTAGTGGCCGCGATAGGGTTTGTGATCTCGTTGGCCGACTGAGTTGTGACCCGCGCAGACACTTCTGGAAGGGCTGCATTGATGGCCGCCGCAACCCTGTTCATCGTGTTGGCCGTAGCAGTAGCTGCACCGGCCGTGACAGCAAGTGCCACGGTGATGGCTGTGCCAGACTTGGTAACGGCGAGGGCTGAGGTGCCGGCGGGCTCGGTGACTGCAATCGTCCACGAGTTGCCAAACGAGCCGGGCTCGTCGAGTTCAACAGTGATGACCCCACCTGCGACGGTTGACGCAAGGGTCGCTGACGCACGTGAGCCGGCATCTTGGCCAAACCGAAGGCTGTCAGTGACGCGCCGCATGAAGGTCGAGGTTTCTGGGGGTAGCAAAGGCATGAGTTATTTCTCCTGAAAAGTGAGTCTAGATTAGGCGGACTGAGTTGCGAGTTGTAGGAAGATTTCCGAAAGTTGGAAGTTCACACCCAGTACTGGGAAGATCCCTACCCGAAGACGAAGGACATCACCGTCGATGTAAACCTTGAGGTTGTGGTAAGCCCGAATGGTTATGCCGGTGGCTGGGTCGGTGCTGTCCACGATGATGTTCGCATCACGGAACGCCTCGAACTGAGCTGCGGCAGCCTCTCGAACGATGCCGGGAAGGGCTGGGGAAGCCTTCTTGCCGGTGAACCGATCCTCGATGAGGGTCCGGGTGTTGTAGGCCACGTAGCGCACAACCGACCGTACTGAACCCTCCGAGTAGCAAAGGTTGTCGTCCTTGACCCATGAGGTCAGGTCTCGAACCCATCGTGTCCCCTTTCCGGGGATGGTCTCCGCGAAGAACGCACCAGCTCGGATGAGGTCTGCCGCGTCTGTGGCGTCCGAAGGATTCCATGAGGAGTCCTGGGTAATCCCGCTGGTACGGATGTACTTGTGGGTGAGAGGCTCACCAATCTCTTGGACGCCCGCGCGCATTGAAGCGCCCATCATGGCCTGGGACCGAGGACCTTGACGGACAAGGGTGCCTGAGGAATCTACCACGTTCGGGTACTGCGAGCAGACTTGGATGTCGGCATCGTTGAGGCTGTTGAGGGCTGCGATGTACTCTGCCTTCGTGCCCTTGAAGCCGATGAATGCCCCTCGCTCAAGGCCGATGGCCCCGCGAGCTGAAGCCACGTGGGCTAGGAGTTGCTGAGACACGGAGGCCCAAGTTGCCGTTGAGCCGAAGCCCTCGTTGGCTAGGTCCTCGTCGATCATCGGAACGATCTCGTTGACTTGCCGAGTAAGCATCAGGTCGAATGCGGCCTGCCACGAACTGTTCGAACTTGTGCCTCGCGTTCCGCCCTCAAGGGAGAAAGCGGTTGCGAAGGTGTAGTCTGTACTCACCTCGTCGACGGGCATAGCGGCGCCGTCTGCAGCATTTGCGCCGTAGCGTGCTGCTGTTGCGTAGAGTCCAGTTCCGACGAACCAAGCAACCACCTCAGCCAGGCTCTGGGTGAACCCAGTATCGCCGTTACGTGAGATCTGCTTTTGGATGTTCACGGAGATGTTGGGTCCGAAGTCGAACGCGCTGGCTAGGGTTGTAGCCGCGTTTACTCCAGCACCAGGGGCCGCAACATAACTCGAGTTCTGGTTGATTTGGTCAATCAGGCTCTGCAGGGTGTCGGTTGGGGCGATGGTGATGGCAAGGTTGTCCCCTGCCACCCCGGTGATGGCCGTAGTCAACTGGGTAGCTGCGCCTGATGCACCTGTGATGGACGCGGTGGCTTCTGTGACGTTCTTGATCGCGACCTGCACGGTGCCGGTTGTGGCCCCCTGGACAGCTGCGAGGAACGCGGCGCTCAGGCCTGGGCTCTCGAGAGTGAGTGCTGTGGCTGTGTTGCTCGTGATACGAACCTGCTCGGATAGGCCTGTAGCCGGGTCGGTAAGAACAACAGTTGCCCCATCATGTGCGCTTGGAGTAAGCCCACCAGCGGTGAGAGTGACCAGCGTTGCTGTAGTCGCCGAAGGTGTGGTGACAGTGTCCACTGCAACCGCATTGGCCCCGCCTCGGTACTGGAGTTGGAGCACTGCGTTGCCTCCAAGCGAACCCGACAGCTGGGAGTCGCCCTCAAATCCGATGGCAGCTTGGTACGCGCCAGTGGACGAGTTGAACACGACGTCTGCAGTCACACCCTCGGTGTGGGCTCCGTAGTCCTTCGAGGTCACTGTGAAGAGCGTAGGCCGCACGATCACGGGGTCGCTTGCAGCCGGGGCAGCAGGGAACGCCTGTGTGAGGGAAATCACAGTGGCGGTGTTCGAGGCCACCTTGCGGCGGTACGTAGGAAGCACGACGAAATCGTCAGTAGCTGCAACAGCTGCTGGAAGCGTCTCAGCGAACGTGATGGTAGTTCCATCGTTTGCGAGAACAGTTGCCGCCACATCTTGAAGGGCAACAGTGGTAGTGGCCGAGTCAAAGAGCACAATCTGCCCAACGTACGCGTCTGCTACTGAGGCCACGACGGCTGTCTTTGTGGTTCCGCCTGTAGCGATGAGTGAGGCAACTGGGGGGAGCGACGCGAAGCCTACGTCCACCCAACGGTCTGTCAGTGCGGCGGCGGTGAGTCCCCCAGCGGTTACTGTGACCGCGGTGGTCGTAGACGCGCCCGTAGAAGTGTCGGAGACCAACGAGCCGAAGCTGTCTGGGATGTGCACGCTCGACTGAGTTGAGTCGTTGACCTTGTAGATCACTACTTCGGCAGCACCACCTGGGACATTCGGGTCTCCTGAAGACTGGAAGGCTAGACGAATGGCGTCGACAAGGGCTCCATCTCGGAACAAGTCCTTTGCTCGGGAGGGGTCCGTAAGCGACACGAGGCCACCCACCGATCCGGGGGTGCCTCCAGTGGATTCAGCGATGATGCCGACCGTACCCGCAGACGAGATACCTACTTGGTTGAGGGCGTCTGCGTTGACTTTGAGGATCCCACCTGGACGGTAGCGAGTGATACCGTTAAAAGTTATTGAGCGAGTCATGCGTATATATTCCTAAAAAGTCTTAGTAGTCAGCGAAAAGGTTGTCCCAAACCGCGATAGGCCTGGGTTGTCCGGAGTTCGATACGTGTGCCTGCATTCCGAGCCGGTGAGAGTCCTTGACTCCTCGCATGGTTGCCCATGTCTGAAAGGAGACACACTTTGGAAGCGGAGGAAGGACAGGGCGTGCCTTAGCCTTAGGAACTTCTTTCTTCTCCTCAGGATCTTCTGAAATCTTCAAAGCTGTTTTTGTCTGTTTTGGCATGTTAGATTATAACATCAAAGCTTAGTTCTGTACAAGATTCACCCGTCTCAGGGTTATCTGTGTTGAGTTCAATGGCGAAACTTGTTGCTACGGCTATTTCTTCGTTGTATGAGAAAGGATAAGTGAAGTTAAGAATCATCACCCTCTGGAACACTTCCGAAGGGAGAAAGTCTGTTCTAGGAGCGTAATCCGATCCGGAGATCTTCAAAGCCATCAACCCCTGCCGCTCCATGTAGGCCTTCTGTGAGAAGAAGATCGCCTTGAGGATGTTGTAGAGGTAGATGGTCTCGTCCTGGTGACCAGCAATCACGGAAAGCTGGTACTGAACATCATAGTTTGCGCCTTTGCGAAACACGGTGGTACCAGCTGTGTAACTTCGTGAGGGTTCACCAGCTATGTCTTTACCCTCAGCAGATCGGATGTCGATCTTGGAGGAACTACTTAAGTGTGGCTCAAAAGCACCCTCTATGTCAATAGAAGAATAGCCTAAGTTGGATATTAGGCCAACTTGGCCTTTACCGGCCCCATCCACGATGTAGGCGTCGTACAACCCTGGGGTTGGACCTCGAGCAAATTCCTGAAGGCAGGCTACGTCCTCACCAGCAAATGTGACTGTGGTGACTCCGCGGGCAGCATTGTAGGTAGCGGAGACAACTGTCAGAGGACCCAGGGCCTTAGGAGGCAGACCATCCAGCCCACTAACTGATGCGCCATGTCCCGTTCCAGTATCGTATGGGTTATCGTCAATGTCGTATAGGCCGCTTGATCCCATATGATCCCCCAGAAAAGTCTGTGCCTCTCGTTCATTCTTGAGTACGATCGCGATGGTAGGCGTATGTAGGGCATCAGCTCTAGGGTAGTTGAATGTAAGGTGAATCGACTTCTCGTTCACAAACTTCTTGATGGTTTCGAGGGTATCCCTGTCGAGATCCACAAAAATGGACTCTAGGATTCGGTTGTCTCGACGCAGAGTGCGGATGCCGTTAGTCAGCACTTTGTGGAGGATTACCTCTGGCATAACACTCATTTGGTCACCTCGTCGATGAGTATCTCAATGTGCTTGGGAATGAGATTGTCCATGATTTCCCGGTGGACGTCTGTGGCGATGTCCACCCCCTTGAAGCCTGGGTGAATCCAGGAGTTGGCAGGGGAGTTCTCTGTCACTGTACGGAGGGCTACTGGGGCTCCGATTTTGTCAATGGGAATGATGTTGTACCGGCCCTTTGGGCCCATCCTTGCCTTAGGACCTGCCAGCATGCCTGGTTTCATGTCGAATGGCTCAAAGCCTGCTTCAATGTCGTTGGCTACTTTGCCCTCAAGTTCGAGTGACCACCCATCATTGCCTTGACGAATACGCAAGGCGTCCTGGTACACGTCGCGCCGCTTATCCTTGAGGCGACGACCAGCTTCCGATTCCCAGAAGTTGCGGGCCTCTCGAACGATGTCCGCTACCGTCTCAGGAATACGAGCAACAATCTCCTCAGTCCCAAAGAGGTCGTCTGGGATCTCTACGCTTATTCGAGTGTTGATGTTCATACTTTTGTCGTCCTAGTGAAGGACTGTTCTTGATCTCCACGCTTTGCGGCTGTGTCAAACTCGAAGTCGTTCTGTGCCGCAATGTGCACTTTCCGTAGGAGCACCCGCTGGCCCAAGGTCCTCCCCTGGTCAAACCGGGTCATGGGAGAGGCGTACACGATCCACTCTAGGAACGCGTTGTACTTGATGGTGTACATCTGCCCGTCTCGGGGCCTGTTGTCGCCCCAGGTAAGGGTCTTCCCGTCAATACTGAAGTCGACCCCGTTGGTGTACAAAACCCCCTCATCGTCCTCGCACCAGGTGACGCAGTCGGCTTGATACCACAGGCGATCCTCAACGTTTGAAAGGCCCAGACTCCTGAGGGCGTTGTCGTTCAGGTTGGCCGAGTTGCGCATGATGATCTGGCCGCCTGAAACGGGGGCAGCGTAGCCCAGAGTGACCTTGTCGAAGTCCTGCACCTCCCGAGCCCGTAGGCTGGGGGAGAACACACAATCGCCAGGTACGGCGTACCCCATCTCAATGAGTTGGCGGTTGCGTCCTGACTCCACACTGGTGACCTGGCCCTTGATGACTGCTGCGTCTCGGTAAATCCAACCAAGTCCTCCGCACTGAGCACACCCATAGCGCCGCTGGGTCGCGGGCCTGTTTTGGTGCTCAATCATGGAGCCGTAAACGTCCTCGCCTCGGCAAGGGCACGCAATCCCGCGCTCGATGAGCACTTTGTCTCCTCGTGCTTGAATGTGGGCTTCAAGGATCTCGAAGTCCCAATCTGCGGATTCAAAACTCATGTTACCCTAGGATGCCCCACTTGAGGCCTCGGTATTTGGCGAGGTACCGGTTCTTGTTATCGTCGAACCAGTCCTTGTGGGCTTGGATGGAAGCTGTGTAGATTCCGTACGTCTGCTGGGCCGTGTAGGACACGCTCATAGACACACCGTCTCGTGAAGTGGAAACACTGCCTAGACCTGGCCGGAAAGCCGCAGCAAGGGCCGTGAGGGCCTCCATGGCGGCCTTCTTGGCAAGAAGTTCTTGAAGGTCTGGAGTCGCATCCCGTAGGCCGGCGATCATGTTGAAGTGCCAGAAGTTGGGCAGGTTGACGGCTCCTCGAATGGCGTTCACGCCGATGAGGCCAAGGAAGTCAAAAGCGGTCTCTTGGTTGTACGGAACAAGTTGCAGTAGCCCTCCGTGCTCTGAATGCTCAATCCACTCTAGGTCAATGTCGATGACACGAGTGTTTGCGATGGCCCCAAACAGAGAGTCCACTCTAAGCAACTTAGGGTAGGGAGTCTTGATGTTTACCCACGTATTGTTCGTAGGAATGTAGTACGTGAGAGGGCTCACGATGAAGTCGTAGTCCGTGTCCGTATAGATCGGAAGGGAATTGGCCACTCCAGCCGAGAACTGGATGGTGGTCGGGTCCGTATCCGTCACCACGTTCGTGGGCTCTAGGAACACATTCTGCAGGAAGTCCTTCTCAATCCACGCAATGGCCTGGTCTAGATATCTTCCTAGAGTCGCATCGTCCATGGTCTGCTGGGTGATGAGCAGTTCTTCGACTGCGCCCGTAGTGGGCAACTCGGCCAAGGAGGACACGCGGATGCAGATGTACTCTGCGGAGTCTGTGTCTGCTTTGGCAAAGACACCCGAGGCGCCCGCTTTCAGAACCACCACGCCAGCGCCACGAATGACTACCAAAGGCCCGCCCTTCCAAGAGAGGGTGCGGAGGGTTGAGGTTGTGCCGCCCGTCATGATGCCTACAGAGGCAACCCCGATGGAGTCGACCCCTGTCCCGCTCGCAGTGGCGGAGAAGTCAGTTAGGCCATCTATTGCAGCAGCGATGAGGGTTGCCGTGTTTGCGGCCGGGACGGGCACTCCCGTGTTCACCGCAAGCGAGATCGTGAGCGAGGAGGCAGTAGCGGCCACAGACAGCCCGCTAGTACCCACAGGTACCTCCACGATCACGTCCACTCCGTTGCCCAGAGAACCTACAAGCCCCTCGATGCCCTCTATGGTCACAGTTCCGTTGGCTCCTGAGCCGATGTCCAGGGTGGCGTTTGTGAGCGGGTCCCTAAGGTAGCTGTACGCAAGGGAACCGAAGCCCTCTGCATGGGCAGGGTCTACCTCTGAGATCTCTACCCCTGTGATGGTCGCGGGCTGGCTCTTAGGCATTTTGATGCTGGTCGCCTTGAGTGGAATACCGAATAGGTAGTCCTTCTTCAGCCGGGCAACGGAGACGATTCGAATGTCAAAGTCGTCTGTTGTCGCAGACACCTCATCTGAGCCTCCAGTGAGCGCAACGGCTGCGGCGGCTGAGAGGGGATCCTCTCCAGTGCCGCTCGCCAGCGCGTAGATTGTAGAAGAATTTGCGTTGATTCGGGCGGCGATGAGTTGGGCTGTGTTGGCTGAGGCGGTTGGGACCCCGCCCACCGTGGCGAGCGTCACAGTGATTAGCGATCCCGCCTGAGTAACCAGCAGGGCAGATGTGCCCGCTCCTGCCACGACCTCGACACTGAGAAGGTCCCCATCGACCCCCGCGTCCCTTGCTGCGATGTACACGCTCCCGTTTGCTCCTGAGCCAATAGTGGCTGTGGAGGAGATGGCAGGCACGTACGCTTTGATGAAGTACTTGCCGTGACGAATCAGCGAGATGAGGTCGGAGTCAACAAGGTCTGGTAGAAAGAACGAGGCAGACAGTTCTTGAGGGTCGTCATTGCCGTCAAGTTCTAGTGAACGAGTTGCCACAACTGCATCACGGGCCCGCCGGGCCTTGATCAAGTCCACAGTGATTGGCTCCCCCGAATAGGGAGAGCCTCCAACGGCAGAGACTGCTACGTTGATTGTGTCCAGACTCTTCTCGTACCTTGAGTACTCAGGCGAATCTGTGGTTACTGTGATGCTAGTTGGGATTGCCATTACGCGATGTCAAACAGGTTGCTGGAGGTCGATGGAACGACGAAGGTACGGCCGTAGTTTGCGGCGGGGATGGAGGCCTCCATCGCCGTGCCGGCAATCAGTTCAGCAGTGAAGAACCCCTGTGCGTCGGTTGTAGCGCTAATGAACTCATTCGTGATTACCAGGCCAGAGTCTGCTGCTCGGCGCACAGTGGGTGAACCTAGAGTCCTGAACCCTACCTTCGCTCCAACTACTGGAGTACCCTGTGGGCCTGACACGTAGCCAAAGACAGAAACCGTAGGGACTGGCAGCGCCCCAGAGCTGCTGGCCTCTGTGAAGGCTGCCACCACGTTGGCCTGCACAAGGGCAGGCTTGGTGTACTCGCCGGTGACTCGGATTGCGAGCGACCCGAGCACCGAGGTGTCTGTGGCATCGAGTTGTAGGGAGAAGAACCCCCCTCCTAGGTTGGTGAAGTCCCCGTCCGTACCCCCGCTCAGGGCAGTGGGTCCTCCAGCTACAGAAACCACGGAGGTGCCCAGGCCGACGAAGTTCACATCTACCTCGGAGGCAAGTGCGTCAACGGCAGCCACAATCTGGGCGTAGGTGTTGTCTGCCGGCACCGGTACGCCAGCCACAACACTCAAACTCACGACGAAAGCGGTGCCTGTTAGGCTGACCGCCAGATCCGAGGTGCCCGCAGGAACCACAATCTCGAAGGTGTATGAGTTGCCTGCGGTACCGGCTACATAGGCAGTCAGATCCCCAATAGTGGCGGAGGCGTTCGTGGATAGGGTGAACGCTTGGGTCTTGAAGAAAGTGTCCGTAGACTTCTTCAAGGCAACAGTCAGCGTGTCAAAACCGTACCCGACAAGAGCGGGTGCAGACGAGGCCCCAGTCGAGGCCTCATTCTCAAGGTAGAAGATTACCTCAGCAGGGGTACTTTGTACTAAGAAGACGGACACTAATCAACTCTCCCGTACACATAGAAAAAGGGCAGTGCACTACACAAAGTATAGCACACTGCCCTAACTTCAGTAAGTGGTGTTCTTACTGGTTGACGTCATCCAGACTTAGTGCCTTGACATTCGATGTGTCTCCGGCAACAAAACCTGGGCGACGTGGATGCCGGTTCATGGGACGAAGCCCCACCAACTCTGCTCCAGTGCCTACATATGCGTCAGTACTCGTGGCTGTGGTAAAGTCGCTGTCCACCCCTGTATTCAGGGTGTTCGCTAGTGCCTCTTGGAAATCTTCAAACGCCGTAAAGGTCGTTCCTGCTAGATTCTCAAGCACATGCAAAAGCCCATTTAGGGACTTACGCAACTGATCCACTTCCGCCGAGGACTGATCGCCAACTACAAGTCGTACATTAGCCATGTCTTACTCCTCCTACTTCTTACTCTTTGATTTGCGACCAGAAGCCGCTGGTTTTTGTGATTCTTTGGGTTTTGCCTCTTCAGCAACTTTTGCCTCTTCAGCCTTAGCCGCCTCTTCAGCAACTTTTGCCTCTTCAGCAACTTTTGCCTCTTCAGCCTTAGCAGCCTCTTCGTCAGCAACTTTTGCCCCTTCAGCAGCTTTTGCCTCTTCAGCAGCATCGTCGGCCTCAGCGGCCTTGAGCTTGGCAAGAACCTCCAGCGCCTCTTCCGAGGGCATTGGGCTCTTAGGGGCCTCAGCCTCGTCGATGAACGTGTAGCGGCCAGGGCGAACCCGAGCAATACTCTTCATCAGCGGAAGCTGGTTTTCGGGGAAAGAGGCAACTCCCTCTGAGTCAAACTTGAGCACTAGTTCACCGCGGTCACCAAACACCTGGGTGCTAGATCGGGCGGAGTTGCTTCGTACTTTGATTCTCTTCATACCTTGTCCTTCAGTTGCTCTTGATCTTGGCTTGTCACTCTCCATTACCTTCCCAAGGACCTGTTCTAGCGAACTAGGCTTGATATCTTTGCGTAAGTCGGCTGCGCCTTCTGACCATTGGGATATCGAGTTGTACTTCTTCATTGGGAAGGGAATGGAAAGAAGAGTAGGGCGGAGTTTCCCCCGCCCTACTCAGCTATTAGCTGCGGGTTTCGAGGGCGCCGATGTTGATCAGGCGGATCCACTTCTTACGAGCGAACATGATGGGTGTACCGTACAGGAGGATCATCCAGCGGTATGCGGGGCTAAGCACCGCAAGGTCCATCTTCATCATCGGCATCAGCTGACGGAAGGTAAGGACGCTAGGCGTCATCTCTCCGATGTAGGCTGTGCTGGTGAACGGAAGCGTGAGATTCACGTCCGAGACCGTGGTGACGCCAGCTGCAGCTTGCGATGCTGCTGGAATCTTGGCAATCAGGGCGTAGTCACCTAGGCTCGAAGGAACAGCCGCGCCGGAAGCTTGCGCTCGGCAACGATAGACCTTGAAGTACTCAGGAGGCTGCGCGCCAATTGTGGCCGCGTTGGTGATGGTGAGGGTGATCGACGCACCGGAAGCCTTCTGGCCGGCCGAGATACTGGTAAGGGCACCTGGGACTGCAGTAGGAGCTGACTCGCCGAAGCGGTTGGCGGCCGTAACCACGTAACCGTACTCGTTTGCGCCCGCCCCCGCACCCTTGACGAAGTCACCATCAGTCGCGCCGCCAGCCACGACTGCTGCGATGGACGCAGGAGTTGCAGGAGCGTTCGAACTGGTAGCTGCCGAAGGAGCTGGAGGAGTCTTCTGAATGAAGACGTCGGGGTTCATCTCAATGTCACCCGCTGAGGTGGCGATCGAGCCGATGGTCATGCCGACCTTACCGTTCACCGGGGCAGGCATCTGGATGCGCTGACGTGGGTAGAACGTCTTGGTCAAGTCACTGTGGGTCCGGAAGCCGGAGAAGAAGTCCGTTGGGAAACCGAAGTTCTCAAGAACGATGTTGGTGGCCTCTTCAATGTCGGCTTCTTGAGCAGCGTGGCCCTCAAGGTCAAGCACCGAAGTGGGGTCGATGAGCGAGTCAAGACCGTCCCACTGCTCGGCTTCACCATCAAAGGCAAGCGAGGAGTCACCTGTGAACAGGCTTCGCTCGATTTGCTCCATGAGGTGCATGATGCCGTTTTGGTTCTCGAGGGCGATTAGGTCGCCGTGGGCAGGTGTCACAAGTGATGCCTGGTGAGTAACCTCACGCACAGTTCCTAGGAACTTAACGAGTTTGGTTTGACGGCTGTAGGACGAATCGCTGGCCTGCGGGAGTTCACCCTCTCGCGTCCATGGAGTCGCCTGTCCGCCGTAGTCGCTCAACTGGTTGTATTCCTCAACCGTGCTGTATGCGGGGCTCTTGAAGATTTTCTTCCAGAGCTTGATGTGGCTTGATGTGTGAGTGAGGACCTTGAGCGACAACTCGAGACTCTCAACGCGAAGGCTCGAGCCACCAGTGCGGCCTGCGCCGACTTGGTAACCTGCCTCAAGTGCCTTTTGAAGTGATTCCACTTCTTGGGCATTTGTCGCGCCGTGGCCTTCGTAGCCACCACTCTTTGAAAACTGATTTAGACCGATAGACATCTGATTCTCTCCTTATTGACCTACGGCCTGGCGGACCTTAGCTGCAAGAGCATCCGACATGTGACCATTTGTGTTGTAGCTAACCGCTTCGTGAACCGAGCATTGTCCCTTTTGGACTAGCTCGCTGATTGTGCTCTCGATGAGGGCCTTGCTGATTTGCTGGCCTTGTGGGGCGTATCCGCCCTTTTCGATCGCTTGAATGTTCTCCACCGAACGGAAACCGTTGGCTGGAGTCGACTCAATCGCTTCTTGTCGAGCTGCGACGCCTGTGACGGCCTCGCCAAGCGACACGACTGCGTTCGCTAGGCTCTTCTTGAACTGAGCGTCGTCCGACTGCATGGTGCCGAGGGCATTCATGATCTTCGCGACGGTGCGTTGCTCGGAGGCTGCAATCGCCTTTGAGAGCACATCACCAAAAGATGCAAGGAACTCTGAGACTTCGAAGCCCTTTGAGACGTCCTCGTCTTCAGCGGCAAAGTCGGCAAGGGACTTGTTCATGTCCTTCTTGTCGTCCTCGTCCTCGTCCTCGTCGTCCTTCTTCTTGAACTGCGGAGGAAGGCCCTTCTCGGCATCTTCCTTCTCGTCGTCCTTACCTGCGAACGCCATCGCCTTGGCGAAGAACGCTGCTTCCTTGACAGTCAGCTCTTCACCCTTGAGGATCTTAGCCGTGATGCCCTTCATGACCTTGCCCTGGGGCGAATAGTCGGTGCCGTTCTCGGAAACCGAGTCAACGCCTGGACCGTTGTCCGAGACCTTGCTCCAGTCCGATCCGGCCCAGCCCTCGCGGCTCGAGTTCGCACCCGCGCTGGAGTGCTGTGTTGCGCCTGCACTGGATCCTGCGCCCTTGGAACCATCCTTCATGGACTCGACCTCAGTTGGCTTCGTGCCGCGTGAGGAGTGTCCCTTCGAGAGATCCCGGAGGTCGCTAAGAGCCTTTGCAAAATCGCCTTGATTTACATTTTGCTCACTCATATTATTGCTCCTTACCTAAATAACTAAAAATGACGCGCGCAATATTATCTGCCGCGACACGATCTATGTTCAATGTGGACTCAACCAACTTCACGGACTCGTCAAACGAGAGGGACTTTTGAGTTCTAACGTCCTTCACATCGGAGTCCAAAGACTCTGGAACAAGAGGGTTTCCTCCGGCTCCAACAGTCAGTGCCTTTTCCTCATCGTCGTCTTCGTGCGACTGTGAGGGGTCCCAACCTTGGGCGGAGAGGCTCTTGGCAATCTCGGCCCACGTGGTGGTGTTCACGGGACAGCTCGTCACTGCCACTTCTTGGATCCAGCACTTCTTGATGGTGCTGCCTTCGCGTCGTTGGACCTTCCCCTGAATGGAGAAGCCCATCTTGCGGTTGGAGCCTGCAGCCTGAACGGCGTGCATATGCTCCCAGATGTCATCTGCGGTCTTCTTTAGGCCGGCGGGGTAGAGGTAGCCCTTTACCCATAGGCCATTTTTGGTAATCTTCGCTTCAGTGGGCTCACCCACTCGATTGTCTTCACCGGGCTTATGGTCCCAGTTGAAGTATCCCCGCTTAAGGAAGTAGGAGAAGTCTAGACCTGCTTGGTCTACGACCTCACCTTGGAGGTCACGTGCGGAAGTCGAGGCGATCCCTTGGATCCACCTGCGCCCCTTTGCATCCACCTTAGGTTTACCGTCCTTGCCGCCCTTAGAGAGCACTTGGCAAGGAAGCCAAAAGGTAAAAGTGTTTTCGTCATTCCAACCGTTCAAAATGGTACTTTCAATGAAAAACAAAAAAGGAGAGCAACCTCGATGACCAAGGTTCGCTCTCCCTTTATTGGAGACACTGATTATTTCACTACGCCAATAGTAATATAAGGAGATCTGTCCGTCAACTACTTTCTTATAAAAAGTTTCAACCTAGAAGACTTTAGCATACTCTTGACCAGTGTGTCATCTATGGACAGGGGGAAGGGTATGTCTGACCCACAGCCCTTACAGACTACGACTGACGTATTTCCCTTGAGAATGATGACTTTTGAGCGAAGCTTGGCCGAGCCGTCGGGCATCGACTTGAGCACCTGCTCTCCACAATGGGTGCAGCACAGTGTTGACATTTATTCGTCCTGAGTGAACTCTAAGAGAGAAAAAGTGGCCAACCCCAGGACGTGGTTAGCAAAAGATATGAGTAGGGAAGGATGTACGTCTCCTCCCTTGGTGATGTCAAAGAACGTGTAGTCCCGATCAAACAGTGAGATACTTACTGGCTCCCCAGTTCTCGCATTTACAAAGTGCACGTTGGCGGGCGAGATACGGGCCATAACTCCTTGGCCCATAGGCACCACACTGCCGGGACGAGGGAACAGACTCTTGATGAGAGGGTAGGTGTCCTCGTGGAACTCCTGAAGTGGGAGGCGCAGAGACTTCTCCACGTCCTTCGAACGCTCCTCCACCTCATCCATTGCCGCACACAAATCCAAGTTGTTGGCGGCGAAGTAGGACTCTTCGGCGAGTTTCCAGCCGTAAGCCTGCCCCGTGGCCTTGCTGTACACCCGCTGCTCACTGGGAACTGCTGTGTAGGTGCCGTACCCACTTTTGACGGTGATGGACTCTTGCTTCAGCGCTGCTTGCTTTTGCCTGGACTTAGGATCACTCGAGTAGGAGGGATGAGGAGTACCCTCGTCTACATCGCCCTCCGGGAAGCTCTCGAGCCCGGAGGCTGCCCAATACTCTGGGTTGGCAGGGTGCTCCTTCTTGGCGATCTCCTTGTCCGAGATGTTCGGATCTACGATTCGCCAATGGTATTTAGATAGGCAGAATCCTGGGTTCACGTACCCTAGGAGGAACATGAGATTCCCAGAGGCGGAGCCCAGGTACTTCTTGGTGCCCTCTAGGCCGGGGTAACTCGTGGTGAACGTGATGTGAGAGGCCTTCTTGCCCTTCAGGTGCTCACTTACGGCCTCCAACTTCTTCCAGTTGTCCAAGCCCTTTGCCTTGCGGGCCTTGGCGATGTCTTCTAGTGCGTCAAAGATCATTCGTCGGCCTCTGGGAGCTGCGGGTCATCTTCGGAGCTACCGGACTCTTGTTCGGTCTCAGCCTGCTGGTCTTCGGCTAGTTCGTCCTCAGTGGGCTCAGTGGGCTGAAGTAGGTCTTCCAACTCGGCTTCCGTTACCTCATGTAGGGGCATGGAGTGGAGCCACTTACTGAAGTCCATCTCATCGGGGCGCTTGGCTGTGAGGTCAGCCCAAACGGTGAGTACGCCGAAAGGGTCCGGATTGATCTTCGTCAGCGACTTACCTACTTCATCGGGCGGAGGAGGCTCTTCCTCGTCGCCTTCAGGGGCCGTGTCTTCTTCGGGCTCGTCGAGCATTGGGGGCTCATCTTCTTCTCGATAGTTCTGCTTGAGCACACGCTGCAACTGGAGGTCAACCAGGTGGCTGATGTCGTCTGGGGTCCCAAGGACGTTCCCAACCTCGATGAGAGCCATCTCGTGGAAGTCCTTGATGTCCACAGCGTTGGCAGCCAATCGGTGCACGATTTTGCTGTACAGGTGGCTGACGTGCCAGAAGAGCAGGTAGGCTGGTGAGATTCTCAGGGCCGAGAAGATGGACTGCATGTGGCGGGGGCCAATGGGCTGTTGGCCCATACGAGTGCCCAGCATGAACAGTGGCTCTTCGCCGTCCCTCCCGGTGGTGAGAGACGTGAATAGGTCAAGAAGCACTACGTCCAGAACAATCTTCTTTCCTAGGAAGATCACAGTGGAATCCACGTACTCCACATCTGCCACTGTGGCCGTAAGAAGCTCGTACATGTCGTACATGCCTTGGTCAACCAGCATCAGGATCAGCGCGACGACACGATCCTTCGGGTGTGCGGATTGGAGAAGCTTGGCTGCGTATTTGCGGTAACGCACTAGCCCGGAGTCTGTGGTGCGCAGGTTGTACTGGACCCAAAGGTCCAGGTTCTCTCGAATGTCTGAATCGAGGTACATGAAGCGCACAGACCCGTCCTCGACCTCGTACATCCCATACCATATGGACGAGGGGTTCATTGGGTCGTAGGCCTCGTTGCGAAGTAGTTCGGTGTCAATAGGGAGCGACGCGTGAAGTTTTCTTCCGTCCTCCGTATAGAACTGAGGGGCCAAGTTGGGCATCACCTGGTCAGCGACCAAGATGGCGTTACCACTTAGGGGATCGTAGTCTGGATGGTGCTCAGGGGCATTGGTGTACTGCCAGTAGTTGAGGAACCTGTCCTTGTACCAGAAGTCGTAGATGCCGTGGGAGCCCGAGCGATAGACGTATTTGTGCGTTGGGTCAACGCCTTCTGGCAACCCAAACGCCTTGTCAATGTTGTCTTCGGATATTACGAGCTTCATGAGCCTGGCATGCTAGGTATAACTACTGAATAGTAACATATCCCGGAGGACTTGTCTGGAACGAGGATTCCCTTGGCTTCGAGATTGCGGATTGCCTTGATACTCATGTGCTTGAGCAACTTGAGTTTGGTGAGGCCTTTGACCTGGGACAGGGACTTTAGCACATTTATGGCTACTTGTGCCCTAAGGTAGGGGTTGCGAACGTCATAGCCCTTACTGACGTCCTCCTCCTCATTTTGGGGAGGCTTGGGGCGCTCTTTCGGAGCAGCGGTCTTTGCCTCTGCAAATACTGCGTCTTCCTGCGACCACAGGATGCCTAATGCCTGACTATCTTCATAACTCGACAACAGGTCCACCCATCTCGGCAATGTAGTCCATCAGGTATCCCTTCAGTTCCAAACGGGCCATACGCTCGTGGAGGGCGTCGATAGGGTACCCTGGAAAGATCTCCTGGTAAACCTCTTTGATGATCTCAGGGTCCATGATGGGCAGAAGCTCGATGAGCCTGGTGAGCCCGTCCTGCGAATCCAGGTCGAAGTTGTACATCGACTTCGCCACAATGTTCCTCTCGGACATAGCGGGCTCGTAGTGGATGTTGAGAAGTTCGACGGACTTGTCGTCGTCGAACCAGGTTTCTAGGTGGGAGAAGTTCACTTTACCTTCGTCATGCTGATGTAGCCGTTGTTGTAGCGCTGAGGGAGCACCTCAAGGAACTCGATGCCGTCCTTGATAGTCTTGCCTCCAATATCGGCCTCCTTCAGACGTATCATGAAGTGCGGGGTGTCACAGGCAACCCGCTGACCATCCCACCACACGTGAATGGTCTCCTTCATGCCTGAGTTCATCTTTAACTCGTACTCGTGTTCTCTGGTAGCCATGCCTTATCCTAACCCATTCTTATGTCCAGTCAATAGGTCTTGTCTAAGAAAAAGCCCTTTCTTCACTCGCTTACCTCTTCGAGTGGACATGTCCCTACCGCTAGTTGGGGCATACTGAATGAGATCTGCGTCTGGTCGTGCATCCCCTGAAGGGAACAGTTTCTCTGGGCTCTCTGCGAAGATCTTATCCTCCAGCCCAAGGTGCTTGCCTTCCGCCCTAAACTTGTCAGGGTTCTGCATTGCTTCCGTGGTAGAGGGCATAAACACCCCAATCTTCTGAAGTTCTAGGGCGTCTGCATTGTGAGGAGAGGACGGGTCTGAGGCGTGCTCCGCGATCCATTTCTTCGCAAACCCGTTGAACAGATCGTTGGGCATTGTCTTGTTGGTAGTGCGGGCATTGAAGTCTGCGCCGGGAGACTTTCCATGCCAAAAAGCGTCGATCGCACGAGGGTACTCATGGCCCTTGGGGTGTGCCCAGTGCACCCTAAACTTGTCATAGTCCAGGTGCCCTTCAGTCTGCTGAAGGTGCGTGACGTACTGCATTCGCAGGAATGTTTGTCCCTGCTGCCAATCCTTCATACCGGCGGTGGAGCGTTTGATGTCTCCAAACGACATTTTGGACATCTTGTCCATCAACGAATCGGGCACCTTGAGTTTGCGTCCCAGAGAGTGCAGGTTGGCGTGAATCATGTTCTTAGGAGCCATCATTCCATTGCCGCCAATGCCCGTGTTGTCGATGAACCGGACGTCGTGCTTCTCTGGATCCCACATGACATTGTCCATGTGCTGATCTTGGTGGTTCAGCACATGGGCCATCACCGCTCCTTCAGACAACTTCTCAACAAGCGCATCCTGCTTACTCGGGGGAGTAGATTGGATCATCTGATCCACCGAGTTGCCTGCCTTGGCTTGAGGGTTTGGCTTGGCCGAGAAGTACGTAGCGGAGCTGTGCATGCCGTCCTGCCAGCTCTGCATAGAGACATTCACCCCTTGGTCCATGCGAGTTGCGGTGGGAGGAACGTGGTCTGTTAGCCCAAAAGCCATGTGGACATTGTACGCAATCTTCTCGTTGGACGCCCCAGTACCGTGGGGTATGGTTGCATTGCCTTCAGTAAGGGCGTTTCCAGAAGCCGCCTTCTCGCTGTATACCTGGTTGGGCTTGTATAGTGCTGAGCCGTTGCCTGCAATTGCCACCTTGAAGGTATCCTGTAGTCCCTTCTGCTCTTCACCAAGCCGGTCCTTAGTGGCAATGACGCCATTGTTGAGGTGGTCGAGGGCAACGTGGTGTGGGTGCTCTTCCTTGTCCCATGCGGTAGCGGCCAGCTTAGCCTGGAAGGACTGCTGCTTGGCCGTCTCGGGGTCCGAAGGGGCCACTCCTTGGGCCTTCGCCTTTTGATGCTCCAGGTCGGCCTGAGAGCCTCGCTTGTGCTGCTTGGAGCCGAGTTTGCCTCCGTAGCGAGCACAGCGCTCGTCACCGCCAAAGATGCAGGGCACCATGTCGGTGCCGCCATCTCCAGGAGTGTCCCCAGGCTTGGGCGCCGCCGTAGGAGTCTTCTGTCCGGGGGACTTGATGCCTGGAATGGAGGGGGGCTGCTTGGGTGCTGGCGGGTCTCCAAAGGCTTTCTTCAGATCCATGGCCACGAGGCGGCCTGACTGCCACTCCATGCCCGGAGGCACAGGGACCACGCTGCACGCGCAGGCCGGGTGGAGCGGGGGAAGTGTAGGCTTCCAGTGCGTGTGGACACCGTTCTTCTTACTGTGGGACACACTGCCATCAGCGTTTGTGCCCGCAGAGATCAGTTCTCGAAGGGAGTACACCTTGGGATTGCCCTTGGCGTCCAGGTAGTGCCTGGCGCAATCAGGGCACGTGTCCGGATTGGGAACGATGGAAACCTTGGTGTCGATACCGTTCAGGTTGGCAAAAGGGCCCACCTTGTTGAGGATTGCTTGGACACTGCCAGCAACCTTGGCGCGATGAAGCTCTGTCCGAGAGATCTTGATCCATCGAGGGTTGAGGACTGTGCCGAGGCGCTTCGTCATGGAGGCCGCGAGGTCCATGTAGCTCTTCTGATACAGAACGGCGAGAGCTACCTCATCCTGGATAACTCCCTGCACCGTGGCCTTGTTGAGCGCTTTGCCCTCGGCGACCTGAATGCCCGTGAAGACGCCCTCCGACAAGTCTGACTCGAGCCCGCGGATGTGTGTAGCTGCCTGCTGTCGAGCGTTGGCAATCGCTAGGCGTTCTGAGGCCGACAGGGACCTGTTTGCCCGCATCAGTTTATCGAGGTCAACGTCCTTCCACTCAGTCTTCTTCACCAGCAGTTTCATTCGCCCTAAGAGGAACGAGCGCTCAGTAAGCGAGACTTCGCGATCTGGAAGCGCCTTCAACTCCACCACCTCAATAAGTTCCTCTTTGGAGAGGACCTCGGGGCCAAGTAGAGCTGCGAGAAACCAGTTGAAGCGAACTCGAATACGAGCGCGAAGACGTGCTAGTGCATTAGGCTTGAGCAAGGTGTACTCACCTTACCTCTTCTTGTTCAAAGCTGCAAGAAGCGCCTTACCTGATTCTTCCACGTTAGTTCGAAGAGACTTGGAGACCTCGTTGGACTTGGAGACCGCTGCTGCCTGATCCGTCTTGGAGAGGAATGCCTTGACGACGGCCTCTGCATCTTCAAGTTTTCGCTTCGGGACCGAGGGGAGCGCCTTCGCGATGGCGGGCCGTGCGTCGCCAATAACGAGCGTAGGGCCCGCATCCGGAGGATGGAGTGCGCTTGCGCCGTGGCGGGTGTGGGGAGTCCCATCGGCATCTCGTTGGGCTTTCCAGCGATTCGCAGGGACCTTCACAGGCTCATGAAGTTCGTGAGTGAATAGGCCCTGAATGTTCATGGGCTTGCGTGTTGTCCAGTTATCCATTTGGTTCACCTAGTATTTCTTTGACGTCTAGTGAGATGTCCGAAAGGAGTTCATCAAACAACGAGTCCATTCCGTCCATGAGTTCTTTCTCAGCGGGGTTGCTCGCCTTGTAGGGCTTCAGCATCTTTCGAGCTGCTTTGGCGACACCCTTCGAGATAGCCTCGAGTTGAGTGGCGCTGAGGTTTGTGTTGATCTTCACTATCGGCCGTGGTTTGAGAGACGGTACTCGTCTTCCGCCGATAGGTGGTCCGCAACTGCAAAAGCGAGCATCATTTGCTCCTCGGCTGAGATGCCGAGTTGCACGTTGCGGAAGGAAGCCGCGGTTGCAGGGTCCAGGTAGCAGAACACTCCAGGGAACACGCACGAAAGGGCGACCTCTTCGGCGGTGTTGAGTTGGATGCCGTCTCGAACCTTTACGATGGCGATCTTGATCTGCCCCACCGCGTAGTCGATGGCCAGGGAGCCATCAGGGTTGCGTCGGAACATTCGGTTACCCGATGCCCGATTCGCGGGTGCGCGGTACATACTGCCCCTCGGGGCTTCCATGATGTACTCAGTTGGACGTGAGTAGTCTGTCATGTCGTGACGCCGCGAGGCGCCCGGCATACTCTTCACTAGTTCATCGTTGGCCGCAATGAAGCGGACGGGGACTTTGGGGAGTAGGTTTGTAGTCATAGATCAATCTGCCAAATGAAGAGTGGGGTGCCTGCTGGTAGGGACTTTTTGACGCCTTCGTCGTTCTTGTCCTTTTTGTCTTTAGGGTTGTTCTTGGGCTCAGTCTTCTTGTCGACCTTGTTCTTGTCCTTCTTAGTGGACACAAACAGGTTTCCCGTCTCGACCTTTCCTGGAGTCTGTCCCTGTTTCTCCTTAGAGTTCTGCTTTTCGTCTGAGAGCTTGTTCTTCAGATCCTCGCCCTTGCCGGCGTTCCTCTGGCCGCGCTCCTGGAGGTATTTGTCTCGGGCGTCGAAGGACTCAAAGTACTTGTATCGGGGACTACCGTCTTTCTCGTACCCCACCTGCAGGCGTGCGGCGTACTTGCCTCCACGAGTCTCTCCCTGCTCGTTGGTCTGTGTGGGACCATCTTTTGCCCGCGTCGACTCGGCCTTACATAGGCTGTCCGGTAGGATGAGGTTCATACTAGTCTTCGATTGCGGAGAGCTTGGTAGGAGCTGTTCGAGTGGTGTACTCGCATCGAGGGCACTCAGCCAAACTCTTGTGCATCGTTCCACAAGCTCCGCAGGACTTGTAGGTCACTCCGGTGCCTCGTGGGTCGGATGACCTGAGGGGCTGGGCGGCTATTGAGCGCACAGGAACCACTGGAGGCTCACCAGCGTTGCGGGTACGGACGGTGCCGATTCTGCTGTTCTCCATGTCCACGGCCGCGAGTGACCTGTGCTCGCTGAGGGCTACTCGCGGCACATGCATGCTTGTGAGAGCCTTCTCCACCTTTTCTTCCGGTGCCGCAGTCTCTTTCTTAGAGGAAAGTCCCTTGACAATGGAAGTGACGCCATCAAGTACATTGATAGCTTCCTTTAGATTCTTGTTCATAGATTCCTCACTAGAGATTACCTTGATTTTAGCACTTATAGGGTTGACCATCAATGCCTTTATGATTTGGCCTGGATTAGCCTCGAGTTGATGCAGGAAAGAAGTTATGTGAACAGCCCTTATGCACCCCAGCCTTCGAGGGTCATCGTCGTATTGGGCCAGGTACTCGTCCCGAACCTGCTGCTCGTCTTGGAAGTACACAAAGCACTTTTGCTCGTCAAACTCAGTGAAATCCGGGCCCGTCATCTGGTCCACCACGAACACGAGGGGTGAGTCGTAGTGGGTTCCCACGTACACATCCACCTCATCCCCGTCAGATCCTAGGGTGTTCTTGATGTACCCGTAGTCTATCCGCTTGTAGTATCCACGGCGCTTGGTGCCCGCCTTCGCTTCGATAACTAGGTCCATGCTATTGACGCCACACATCTAGCCAGGTGTCGTAGTCGTCCAACTGGATCTCTAGGATTTGAGGGGCCCTGACCATGGATTTCACGAACTGAGAGGCGTAGTCTGGAATGCCCTCGTCCTGGTCCTGGGTGCCGTCACCGTCGGCGTCCCCCTGCTCCTGGGAAGGCGCTGAGTCGGCTTGGGCAGCCTGCTGCATCTGTTGCTCAGCCTGCTCCATCTGCTGAGTGACCTGCATAGCCTGGATGTAGGTAGGATTGAGCACAAGGTCGCCGTGCTCAACATCAGGCAGATCTTCGGCGCGTCGAATCTCATTGAGGGTCTTGTAGGACGCCAGTTGCTCTTTGTGCAACTCGTGCTTCTCCTGCTCGGTAAGTTCGTCTAGCCCAACAAACTCGAAGATGAAGTTGTCATCCATCCGAGAGACGATGTTGTCGTTGAAAAACTTGCTGAAGAACCGGAGAAGCGGCTTGAGCCCGCGGTCGCGAGACGCCTTGAGCTTCCATTCGCTCGAAGACTCAAATAGTGGAGTTTGCTGCACACCACCGGCTAGGTCAAAGTTCAGTTCTGCGGGGTCGCAGAGGAAGACACCAGTGATCAGCTTGACTAGGTACTCCACCCATTGGCCGTACTCCATGTCCCGGTTTGACGGGTTCATGTTGATCCAGTCGATGCCTGCCTCAGACTGAATCATGGGCGTCTTGAAGGCGTTGGCAGTGCCTGCGACGTTGGCTTCCCACTCCCGCTTGAAGCCCTCGAACATGTCGGTGTCCATGGAGTCACCCTTGATAGCAAGGATGCCCTTTGGCATCGAATTCGAGACGATACAAGGCCCTGTAGACCACCTGTGCTTGTGGTGCGCCTGCACAACATCATAGGTAGGGATTTCAATGCCCGTATCTACGATCTTAGTGATCTTAGTCCAACTATACTTTAGTGCCTCTAGGTTCGCGTTGTGGCGCTTCTCGGCGGCCTTTAGTTTTGAGTATGAGAAATACTTTAGAGTGCAGGGCTTGCCTAGCAACTTCTCATACAGTGCCATTTGAAGTGGCCTAGGAATAGACTCTCTCTCTCGGGTGTAGCCTTTGGGAAACACTTGCCTTTTGTAGTCAAGAATGAACCCTACTTGCTCCGCAAACTCCAAATGGTCAGATACTCTTACGTAGTGGCACTGCCTTCCTGAACTGTTGTTTAGGGTATGGCTGTAGGTACTGCGAATGCCCAATGTCCACAATACCTGCTGTACCCCCTCAACCAGTTCTTTGCTAGAGGAACAGAAGTGTGCTTGGAATTTGTTCTTGATGAACCCGTCGGCGCTAAACAGTCCGCGCAGAAATGCAGCCCTGTTTTCCTTAGACTCCTTAAATACTCTTGTGGGAACGGTCTTTTCATGGGACTTGCTCTCACTCATACCCACTACGTCTCGAAGGAACTCAAAGAGTCCTTTGTTCCTAATCTGTAGGGTGTGTACGACACTCGTGCCCCAATGTGCATCGCTCTTAGAGTAATCCGTTTCGCACTCATTGAAGTTTATGTCTCTTCGTGTGAGCATTTCCCTAAATCTAGCGCGGGCATCAGCATCTTTAGGCCCAAAGCAGCATTGTACTGTGTACGATCTGCAATCAAACTTAGAGTTCAAACTAGCATGGTTATTGGAGATAAATCCGTCGCCCACCAGCCATCCGATGAACTCGTAGAACTCTGCGTCCAAGTCACCAACAGTCCTTACTGGGCACTTGTTATGAGTACCCACCTCGACCTGCACAGGCGCTAACGGGGCGAACTCCTCGGCCGTCTTTGACTGCGCTACATAGTCTCCAACCTTCAAGTCCTCGATGGGTACCATCACGCAGTCACCCTCCGAATTGAAGGTAAGGAACTTGTGATCGGGTGAGGTCGTAATCTCGTTAAGGCCATTTAGGGTAGTAACTACCGCGGTCCTATGGCCGGACGAGACTGCTGTGGAGTCCACGAACTCCTCGCCGTTCCATGACTTGAAGGTTTTACCGACTAGATCCTTGATCTCCGTCATACCCTCTTCCGTGTGCACAAGGGTATGCCCTGCTACGCAGGCGTTCATGAAGAAGCGGCGGTTGTATTCCTCCGCGTAAAGATGGGCAGTGATGATTGTGATCAGTTGCTCGATCTCGCTGTGGCCGTAACCCTGCACGTAAATGTCAGTTCGGGGGTTACGGACTCCGAATGCCATCTCTTCACGAGTGAAAGCCCGGAACAACTGCCCGTTGATGACCTGGACGTAAGAGGGGTTCTTGTTCGCTGGGTCGTTCTGGGCGGCGTGAATGCGGGCGTACGGGTTGCTGGAGTGCACAAATCCGCGGTCTGCGTAGCCCCACGGGTCGTCGTCGTACGTGGCTGGAGGCTTAGCAGCCATGCGGATCGTTGCGGCGTCGACTGCCTTGAACTCGTAAGGAAGCCCCCGCCGGTCGTTCACGATCTCTACGCACACCTGGTCGAAGGTAAGGCTGTCCCGGACGAGCTTCCTGATGAGGGTCTCGAAGTCGTCCCGGACGTACTCTCCCTTGTTGTGAGGGTTTGGCTTCTCCGCGCCGCAGTTGTACATGAAGGCTTCCATGCTGCGGATCATCTCCCGCTCACCCTTAGTGGTGACCTTGGCGGGGTTCTTGTGCTTGATCACAAAGCCCAGACTGCCCGACAAGCGAAACGGCTGGGCAAAAGATGCGATCTGTGCCGTACGGGTGTTGATGATCGAACTGAGCAGCGACAAGTTCTGCACAACGTGTCGGGCCATGTCGTACGAGATACTGTGACGACGGTCCTTGTATCCCATGCTGTACTGGATGGCCAGAGGGTCCTCTTGGAGGGCCTTGAAGTCCATCTTGGGCGAAGCAGGCTTGTAGTTGCCCTTGACGATATCCTCTCGTACGAGCGCCGGGATTGACCTCGTAGCGTCACGCCACTTATGTACCTGATCGATATCCTCTGCAGTTACTTTGATGTCTACCATGCTATCTTCCTAGGATATCTCGAGGGTCAAGGACGAGGCGAGAGCACAGCCAAGAGTTGAACTCGCTCCGGAGGGTGGAGTTTATCCGAAGAGAAGGACTATGTATATCCTTCATTGTGAAGCCTTTGGACAAGAGGAACTCCTCCTCAAGAGGGTCGGCCTTACGGATGTACTTGTCCATGCTTCCGCAAAACGACTTGAGAATGTTGGAGGCCTCAGACTTCTCCATCTCCTCAAGTTTGTCGTAGTACTTTGGGTCTTCTTTGAGGTGCGAGTGGGCGATCTTACCTATGACGCCCGCCTCCTTAGACACGTCGGAGTGCTCGCGTTCGGCGTTCATGCCCTGTGTGAACGCACTGAGGTCAAAGGAGGTCGAGTTGAAATCGATACCAAGGCTCTCAGCGGCGCGAGCGGCCTCCTCGGACGTGAAGCCACCGTCAAAAGGCTGGGCCTTCTTCACTGGCTTGCTGTCATCCTGGTTGTCCACTGCCTCTCCTGGGGCTTCCCCAATAGGGTCCTTCTCAAAAGAGGTCTCGTAGGCTTGGATGGCCTGCTTCTCGTCAGGAGTCTCCTTTGCCCCAGAGGACTGTCCGAGAGCTTTGCTTATGGTGTTATCGAGATACAACTTCATCGTCTTGCTTTTCTGGACCTAACAGAGTCTAACATAGAGTGACCTGCTTGTGTAATGCCCTGGCCTGCGTAAGTCAAGGCTGAGGCGCCGGAGCCCGCACTCTGTACCGTGGCCCCTGGAGCAGTGACGACTTGGCCAAGCTTCTTTCCTGCGTTGATTGCCTGCTTCATGTACGAGGGCCCGCTGCGGTCATGTTGCTCCTTGCGTGCCTTTTCTTCGTCGTCTTTCTGCACGGTCTCTCGGGCTAGGTCCTTGTCGCCCTCGTCCTGCTTGGCCTTCTTCTTGGCAGCATTCTCTTGCCGCTTCTTCTCTCGGTCCGCCTTTATGCGAGCGCGCTCCTCGTCCTTCATCTTCTTCTCTTCGGCCTTGGCGGCGGCTTGCTCTTCCTTGGCCTTCTGATTGTCTTCCTTCTCAGCGGCCTTGGCTTCACCCTGCTTCTCACGGACCTTTTGAGAAGCCTCGGCCCCAGCTTCCTTAGCTTGTTTCCGAGCCCCCTCGATGGCCGAGATGCGCTCCTCTTCCTTCTTCTTGGCCTTTTCGGCCTTTGCAGTCTCCTTCTCCCAGTCCTTCAAAGCCTCCTGATGTTCCGCGGCCTCGGCTGCCTTGGCCTCGTCATGGGCTCCGGATAGGTCGTGCGCCTCCCGTTGCATCTTGTTGAGTTTGGCCTTGTGCTCTTGCTTATCTAGTTTGTGGGCCTTTTGAGCGGTCTTGACCTGGGCAGCTAGGGCATTCTTCTTGTCCGTCCACTTGACCTTGGCGGCTGCGCCTGCACTGATCTTCGGCTCCTTAGCAGAATGAGCCTCGAGTGCGTCCTTGGCCCTGTCCACCTTCTCAGAGGTGGGAGCGTTCAAGCGGTGCTCTGCGATCTCCTTCTTCTTGGCCTTGATTTTGTTTTGGATCTTGTTGGACTTGTCCTTTTTCAAAGAAGGCTTCTGGCCCTTGACCTCCTTCAGCTTCTCACTGGCCTCTGAGTGGGCTGCCTTGGCTTCCTCAATCTTCTTCGTAGCCGCCTTCACGTCGGCGTCTGCTCGGTCCTTGGCTTCCTGGTGCTTGGCGGCCTGAGACTCAAACTTCTCCTTCTTGGAGCGCTGAGCGTCTGCTCGCTCTTTGTCCACCTTGGCTTGCTTGGCCTCATGATCAGCCATCTTACGCTCATAGAGCTTCTCTTGCCCTGCTTGGCGCTTAGCTTCTAGGACAGGGTCTGGAGTGTTCTGGAACTTATCATTGGCTGCTTTAGCCTTCTCACCGACAGCAGCCTTCAGTCCCTCTTTGTGTGCCTTCTCATGTGCTTGGGCCTCCTTGTGCATGCCCGCGTTCTTGAGTCGCTCTGACATGAACTGGTGGTCACCAGGACTTTCTATGCTTGCTTGCGCTTGCTGCCTCAGAGCCTCCGCCTGTTTTGAGTCTCCCGCTTTCTCGGCTGCCGCAGCCTGCTGGTACATCTCCATTGGGTCGTCAGTGCGGCCGTGCTCCCCGTTGGTGAATGCCTGCTGATCGTTCTTCTTCTGGTGAAGTGGGTCCTTGTTAGCCTCTTCGTTTCGAGATGCCGTCTCGGCCGTGGCCTTGTCTGTAGCAGCCTGCTCACCGGGAGTTTCAGCCTCTGGGCTGTCCTCTTTCTCCTCAGGTCCCTTGGCCTTGAAGGCAGCATGGGCCTTAGCTGACTCACTGTCAGGGGCATGAGTAGCCGCGCCGTTTCCTCCATGGGAGATGCATTCCTTGCCTCCCCCGTAAGGACAGGCGGGGTTCTTTGCTGCCGGGGCACTAGGTGATGGGTCAGCAGCTCCACCTGCCTTGGGTTCGGCCATGCCTGGGCCTGCTACGTTGCTTGGGGGCTTTATGGTGCCAGTCTTGACGGTCAACTTAGGGCTTGCCGGCTTGTCCGGAGTCTTGTAGGCACCACGCCCACCTCCCTTGCCCTGATAACCCTTAGCCTTTTCAAGAAGCTCTCCCTCACCCACGCCCACAAGGCCGCGTTCGCCATCGGCGCCAACAGATTTGAACAGGGCGGGGTGAAGAAAGAGATTCATACGTTAGCCAGCGAGAGAAGGGTCTAGGTCAGCGCCGCCGGTTGGGCGGATGTTGATGGGAACGGAGCCTTGGGGCACGACGGGCGGCGGGCCTTGCGGAACGGCATCAGGCTTGAAGGTCTTGAAGACCTCCAACTGCTGCTCCTGGGCTTTTTGCATGCCGTAGGGGCGACGACGAGGCAGGTTAGGGTTCGATTGTGCCCGAATCTCGTCAGGCGACATTAGTTCGACCTCAGTGATTGGGTCACCCGTAACAATGGCGTCCTCTAGTTGCTCAAGAGCAGCCTCGTACTTGTACGCCTGGATGACGAGCAACTCGACGAAGGAGCCCACTGTCACCACTCGATGCGGGGTGCCACCAGGAACAAGAACTTCGTCCCCAGTCTCGATGCCTGTTGCGACCGAGGTCTTGTCATCGCCCTCCAGTGTCTCAATGATACAGGAGCCCCGAAGCACACGAAATGCTCGGTCCTTCTTTGGATTCACCACCATCTCGATGGCCTGGTGGGCCATCACGTAGCGAGTGAATGTCTCAAACCCTCGAGACTCCTGGCCAGCCACCGTGTAGCCTCCAGGAGCGAGTGTCCTGCCGGCAGCGTCAACTCGGTTGATCGCTGAGAAGGCAGGGGGCTTTGGGCCCTCTGGGCGCCGTCGTCGCTTGTGTAGGGTCTTAGGGTCGATTTGTGGTCGTCGGTCTTGTGGTCTCATGTTTGTCCTTCTAAGCGCTATGTGATGCGCTTACCCGTTTGTTGGTACTTGTAATCTACGGCATAAGCAGCTTGCTCATGGTAGCTATCGCGGTAGGCTCGCTCTCCTCGGATCCAGGCACATAGCCAGTTACCTACTGCGTGTTGAAGAGTCGCGCCCAACCATAGGATACTACCGCAAACAAACGCTGCCGTCCAATGCCCATAAGCTGCTAAGACGCCAAAAGGCACCCAAGCCCAGAGGAAAGATCCTAGCGTGATGCTCTCGAACTGCTTTACGTGGAACTGCTCATGCACCGTGATTCGGTGAAGCGTTCCGTCTGCTGCGGGCTTCACGTGAGGGGCGTACATGAGCGCATGACCGATGGATGTGCCACTCCAGTCCTTGTACCACGTGCGCATGGGCCAACTGTCCTCCTTGAGGGTGAAGGCCAACGAGCCCTCTTCCCACCGAAGGTCGCGGCCCCACGCCGCTCGGAATGGAAGGATCCAAAGGATCCAAAGGAGGACGTCAAGAGGCCAAGTCCAAATGTAGGGGAGTAGTCGTCTCATATGCTTCTTGGCTTTCGGTGGTAAGGCCTGTGTACTAGGAGTATGTGCCGGGACATGGACATCCCATTAGGCAGCCTTACCTCGAGTGTGAACAGATTTCCTATGCGGACTAAAGTGTCTTGCTTGGCAAGATTGCCATTCAGGTATACCAAACCCATCTTTGTGAAGTTCTTTGATTCTCTTACGGAACTAGTAATCCCACTCAGGTCGAGCACTCGCCAGATGGGGGCAAACTCCACAACATGGCTAGCAGGCCATTGTACCACAATAGGCCTTGGACGGGTGGGGGCCGTAGGAGGCCTAATGACGATTGTGTCAAAAAACCCTGGTCCTGGTGCGTTTAGGTTCTGGGTGATCGCACCACCCAGGGTATTTAGGCCCTGCATCATATGATGTTGGCCTTTCTCTTAGTTTGCACGCCAGTTCCCGTAGTCACATTCTCCCCACCAGCCGTTTCAATGGGCCAGCGTCTGAGAGGGGTGACCCCATCGTCGTCATATAAGACAAGCTCTTGTGCAGTGAAGTCCACCTCAAGCCTATTCTGTAGGTGTTTCTTGATCACACTTGTGTCCAGTATGAGGACTGCGGATTCGGCCTGTAGTGCAGTGACGGAGGTCTTCAAGGTGTCCGTGTCTGCAAGTATGGCGGTAGTGTCACCTGATACCTGGGCAAGTTGCGCTGCTTGAGTAACATCCAAGCCCGACCCGCTTGTGACAGAGATTAGCCCTGCGGCGTTGAAAGACCGGATAGACACTTGGTTGACATTAGCCACATCTGCAATATTGGAGTTGGCCCCAACTAAGTTCACAGCGTACTGCCCGTCCTCAAAGGTCACTGTGTAGCCATTGATAATCTCAACAGTTCTAGCAAATGTAACGCCTGAAAGGTTCACAGATGTGTTGTGTTGATGGGTGTCCTCAAAAGGCTCACCCTCTTCACTTGCCTCAATAGCTTTTAGTTCTAGCCTAAACGCGTTGATGTCCAGCTGTCGAACCTCCGGAGGGCCCGCAGATATGAGAGTAAGATCAGCACGGGGCACAGTGATGACTCTCGTCAGCCAGTTTATTTGTAGCGCCATGCTTACTCCACCTATCCAGTGGGCCCGTTACCTCTGGATTTGGCAAAGGCAATCCTCTCACGCTCCTCCATGGTGGAAAGGCGCGCGGACACTAGTGCAAGTGTAGCCTCTAAATGGATGACTGCGATGTGTGTGGCATTACCAAAGTTTACGATACCATCATAGATAGTATCTCCGCCATCCTGGATAATAGATCCGTCGTAGAGGTGTTCTGCAAGCGTGTCGTCAATATTGTACGGCGCGTTCAGCGTGATAATGTTATCCGTCGAACGCTCGGAGGGCGTATCATTTGTGATATCAAGAAGGTCATTAGGCGCAGCAACAGCGTCGTCAGCCTTGGCCTGTAGCCATCGGTGAAACTCGATGACGGTGTTATTTGTGGTTGTACCCGTGTAACGGATGTCACCATTTGCGGAGATAGAGTAATCGCTATCTACTACTGCAGCCATTTATAACTACTCCAATACTTATAAGTGAACAAAAACCGGTTAAGCTATCATTATACTATGGAACTAGTCTTTCAACCAGATAAACTACGAGATGTACCAGGGTGGTCACGATGGCAATCAATCCCATCATGGGGCCATTCTTGCTCATGAATGCCTTTATTGCCGAATCCTCGCCCATGGGCGTGGTCCGATCGATCTCAGCCCGCACCTCGGCCAGTCGGTGGCGTCCAGTTGCTTCTGCCACACGCTGGCCCTCAAGAGTGCCCTTGAGAAGCATGAACTCTCGGTGGTGTTTGCCTTGCTCGTCTGCGTTGGCCTTGACGGTGCCCTCAAGTTTCACAACCCTGTCCTCCAGGGAGTTTATTAACACTTCGTTACGCGAAACGAAGACCTTGAACTTCTCCACAAGGTCAGCGATCTTACGGCCTTGGTCGGAGTTCTCCCCGTCCCCACGAAGAGCCAGTCCCTCAAGTGCGGCAAGCTTGAAGAGCAACTCAGTCTGTTTTTCCTTGAGTCGGGTGATCTCAGCGGTGTGCTCTAGTAGTGTCTTTTCTTGCATTACTTAGTCCCCCAAATATCGTCGTCCCACTGTGTCAATACCTCACTGATGGCCTCCTTGGCGGCTACTGGCGTGTTGATATCTGGGCTGGACTTGATACGTTTCTGAAGTGCTTGCAGGGCTGGAGAAGGCGGAGGCTTGGTTGTGCGCTCCTGGTACAGGGACATTAGGGAGCGGGCGTCTTGAAGGGCACTGTCGACCCCGCCCGCCTCTAGGATCTCAACGACGCGATCGTACGCACTAGGGGAGTTGAGGACCAAGTACTCCTTGATCTTGTGGAACATGTCCTCAAAGAGGTCGATGTGAGGAGACAGGGCGGTGGCCCCGGTAAACTCTCCCGCGTTCAGGTTGGAGTGCGACTCGAGAAGCATCCGCTTGGCCTGAGTCTCACGGTGCTTACGCTTGAGTGCGTAGATGATCTCTCGCTCCAGCATCTCGGGAGCGATGTCGTGGTTCTTGACAATGAACGACTGGGCCCCGGCCGAAACGGAGTTCATTGAGACTTGGAGGTCGTCACGTCCTGACAGGACGAGCACAGGCACGTTGGGCGCCGCCCGGATCACGCTCACAGCAGTATCTACCCCGCTGGAGTCCTCAAGAGTGAGATCCAATAGGATGATATCAAAAGTTCGAGTGCTCAGTGCCTGGAGAGCCGTAGAGAGCCACCCAGCCTGTGTGACGTTCGCGCGCAAGATCTGCGTACGACGCAGTTTGCTCTTGAGCAGCTCCGCATCGTCAACATTGTCTTCCACTAGAAGTATCTCAACTGGGATGTTCATTTCCCAATAGTAGCACATTTGAGTCTGTGTGAGTATGGCTCTAAGCGCGGTACTTGAGCCTAAACTGCCTGACCATCCCCACAACGGCCATCGTAGCGCACCACGCGTCCAGAACCACAAACACCAGGAGCCATCGCTGATAAGGGTCCCTAAGAGCCAGCCAAAGCTCGACGCCCCCGTACATCACGTAGGTGATAAAGAGGCGGAGGTGGGGGATGTGGCCCTTCGACATACTCCACAGGTTGGTGGCCTGGAGCATCGCGGCGGTTAGGGATGAGAGGGCGAACAGCATGAGTTGGAACGGGAGGTAACGTTCGAGGCTACATCTTCCCACCCCAAAGGTTCGCCGGTAACTTAATCCGGCGCTTGGAATGAGCCGTCTTTCCTTTAGACTACTCCCGGAACCCTGAGTCTACCATGAACACCAGCCCTGTGTAGACCTAAAGCGCTCAATCTTGTCTTCCTCGCCCTTTTTTAGGGAGATCCGTGCCTTCTGCCGCTCGCTCCTGCGTTGACGCTTGATCACGCATGGGACCTCTTTGTCGTAGCGGCAGTTCTTGTTGTGTCGGTCTCTAGCAGCCATGACTAAGCTCCTTTGAAGGGCTCCACCCGTGCGGGGGTGCCTAGTGTGCGGATCGCGTTGGCGAGGTGAGTATCACACACCTGAAGCTTTTGTCCGGAGTCTACGCTTTCCAATGCCCACGAGAGTTTGTCCTTGCACGAGTCATCGGCAAGGCTGCATAGGTTCACAGTCTTTCTTTCAGAACGGGTACGCATGGGATCTAGGGGAGGGATATGTTGTGGACCCACCATGTGTCGGCGGCCTTGGCGAACTCTTTGAACTTCGCGGGCGTGGCTGGCTTAGACATGTATGCAGCGCACTGGAGGTTGTAGGCGGCTCGAATGTGGTCGGTATTGGTGGAACTTGTGAGGACAACCACGGGTATGGATCTTGTCGTAGGGAACTTTTTGAGCAGTTCCAACACTTTATCCCCGCGGATCTTGGGAAGGTTGATGTCGAGGAATATGAGGTCGGGATAGGATTCCTCTGCCAATATGAGCCCTTCTTCGCCGTCTCGAGCCACAATGAACTCAAAGGGTAGGTTCCGAAAAGCGTTCTTAACGAACTTGATGTCCGTCTCACTGTCCTCGATGAGCAGCACTCTGATCATGTGGAGCTTTCTGCGAATGGAAGGTGCACTCGCACCTCAGTTCCGTGGCCAATCCCTCGACTACTGACTTCTATCTTGCCGTGATGTGACTCGACGATCTTCTTCACTAGAGTGAGGCCTAAACCGGAGCCTGAGAACTCGCGCTCCGGATTGAGCTTGAAACAAGCCTGACCCACCTTGTCTACGTATTCTGAACTTATACCTATTCCATTGTCTGTCACACTTAGTACTACATAAGGATACTTCAGTTTAGCACTAATATCAATACTTGGTTTTTCTACCTTTGAACTGAACTTTAGGGCATTTCCTAGGACATTCTCAACTACCTGAATGAGTAGGGCATGCTCCCCCTTGACATGTAGTTCCTCAGGCACATCAATGGTCAACTCAGGCTGTGTTGTCTCGATGCGGTTCTTGTAGGTCTGAAGAGCGTCGGACACCACCAAACTGAGGGACACTGGGACGGGGTCGATCTCTACTCCTATTTTCGCAAACTTCACAAACGACTCGATGACGGAGAAGCCCTTGTGCCCACTCTTGATCAGTTGCTCGGCGAAGTCCTTCCTGACGTCCTCAGGCGTCTCTGGATCGATGATCACATCTGCACACATCATCATGGTGCGGATGGGCTCCTTCAGGTCGTGGGAGGCGATGAAGGTGAACTGGTCTCGTTCGGAATGGGCCATCTTCAGTCTGTTCTGTGCCTCCACAAGTTCACTCACGTCCATGTGAGTGCCCATCACCATGCACACCTGTCCGTCGTCATCAAAGAACGGCATTCCCATGTCTAGGTGGTACGTCCACTCTCCAGACACTTTTCGGGCGCGCACAATCTGCTGGTAAGGCTCTCCGTACATTACACAGCGATCGAAAGCTGCCTGTACGGCTGGGCGGTCATCCTTGTGGATTAGGCACAGCCAGTCGTCAACCTCTGGGAGGATGTCCACATAGCCCAAGGCGGCGTGGTGTCGACCGCTGCTCCACCGAACGCCAGCTCCCGGAGTCCACTCGTAGTGGCCCTCGGACATGGTATCCACGAAGTCCTTGTAGCGCTTGTAGTCCGCGGTCTTGTCGAGCCGCACCTTCAGTCTATGGATGCCGTACACCGCCAGCAATGTGATGAGAAGAACACCCACGCTAGTTAGGCCCACTATGTTCTCGATAAAACTGGTTAGGAGGGAGTTCATAAGTAGGGAGGCTTGTTGTGCGCGGAAGCGTCGCGCGCCGCTTTACCCCGAAGAGTCTGGCGGCCCCGGACATAGGTGTAGTAGACCTCAAGGCCATTGGGGCCCTCGACCATCAACTCAGCTAGGCCGGAGTCGTTGTCTTCACTGTAGCGACGGGCCTGTTCGTTGGCGACCCCATAGAAAAAGGGACCTACGATCTCTTCAGATCGAAAGTCCCGATAATACCACACTTCTCCCTGGCTCATTTAGCCATTATAGCATGGATCAAAACTGGACCCCCGCCTCCGATTCGAACGGAGATAGTTGGCACCAAAAACCAACGTCTTAGCCATTAGACGAACGGGGAGTAGAGAACCGGGGCTCTCGGTCAAAGCGGCAGGATTTGAACCTGCAATCTCCTGTATCCAAAACAGGCGGCCTACCAGATTGGCCCACGCTCTGAGAAATCAGTTACGGCATCTTACCATACCTGTGGGCACAGGAGTGAGAAATGCCTAGTTCTTTGGCGATGTATGCGTATGTGTGCCCGCATTTTCTTAGGTTGACTATGGTGTCCTGTGTTGCTTGGCTGAGCTTGCGTTCAGCTGCTGCGTGCTTGGCACGGGCCACTCGAAGTTCCAAGGGCTCATCCAGCGAGTTGTCTCTGACTGTCCCAAGTTGTAGATTGCTTACATGGAAGTTGTGCTTGTTCCCATCCATGTGACGCACTACGATACCTTCTTCAAAAATAGTTTCCCCCCAGGCAAAGAACGCCACGAGCCTGTGTACGGCTACGAAGTGGGACTCCCCAGCGTGGCGCACCTTGAATCGGGGGTAGCCCTTCCTAGACACCAGGAGCTTGAGCGGCCTTCTAGCGGGCCCAATCACGTACTTGCCCTCGACCCTGTATCCCTTATCCACTGCAGACAGCAGTGCATCTTGCATTGCGCCCATTACTCGTCCTCCATGACCCAAACTTAGCGGGCCTGGGGCACGTGTCAAGAGTAAAACTACTTTCGCTGGGCGCGAGGCTGCACGATTGCTGTCATATCCCGGATTTTGCGGGTCATTTCAACCTTGTCCGCAAGGCGGTCGTGGGCCTCTTTGATCATCGCGCCGGCCTTGGGGTCCGGTGTATGGGACTGGTAGTTGTTGCCCATCGTGCGAAGGGCCTCAGCAATGGAGTCGTCTGCGTTGGCCAGGAGCATGACTGCCGCGGCAAGTTCGTTGCCGATCTGAGACACGGCCTCCAGAATGGCCTCCACCTTGTCGGAGTCGGAGTAGCCAGCTGACTCTTCGGGGGACACGTCAGCCAGTTCGGAGATCATACTCCACAGCGTCTGGACGCATAGAACAGCCTCAATAGTCCACACCAGGGTCTCTTGCTCCTCTGGGTTGACGTCTTCGGATTCGATTAGTTCTTCGAGCAGGGGGATTGCTTTGTTCATTTCAGGAACATAGCACCGTACTCAGCCTATGCCAAGTACCTAATCTACGGAGTAGTCGAATGGCGGCTTGATTCCGTCACTGTGAGACGCAGCAAGCGCCATTGTACGCTGGATCGCAAGAAGCGGGTTGCGGGACAGGGCACCTGTCTTGGCAGCATAGGCCAGTGAGCCCATGGCGAAGTCTCTACCAATACCGATGGCTGCAAAGGGGCGTGAGGTCTGGAACCATGCGTACCCCTCGTCCATGTAGTAGATATCCTTCCCCCAGACAAGGAGCCCTGAGATGTCAGGACGCTCCTCGGGCATCTGCTTGCGGGCGATCTTGGTGAACAGAGACAGGGTGCCTGAGTGGCCCGCCATCAGTTCTATCAGTTGGTCCATGTTGGTGGGGTCTCCGGCGTAACCAAACCACGCCTCCCCACCAAAGACTTGGGAGATCTTAGGCACCGCCAATAGATCAAATATGGGCGAAGTTGGCTCTCCCAGGTAGCGATCGCCTGCGAGGATTGCGTCCCCTTCGGCCCCACGTGCTGCGAGAATCAACGTCATATTCTACACCGACATCTTTCCGTTGTGGATAAACTTGGGAGTTGGGATGACCTTGTCCAGTTCTGTGTCATCATCCGCTTCCCGTACGCACACGATGGAGACATTACTCACAGGCCGGCCCGTGCGGGATATGAACATGATCTGAGCGGGTTCTGGATTGAACGTGCCGATGCCGTTCTGCCCGAAAGGCTCTCCACCAATCAGCGAACCGTTCACGATGAGGCAAGCTCCATTGGGGAGCATCTGCACAGTGGGAGTGTGCCAATGGCCAAAGATTGCCACCGAGATCTTCTTGTTGATGACCTTGGACTCCTGAATCCGCAGGAGCGTGTCGGCCATGTGGCCTACTGAGATACTTCGAGATACGTTCTTCGAATCCGGGGCAGTGTCGCCGTGAGAGGCCATAATCAGGCCCCCGTTGAGGTCATCCACAAAGGCGATGCCCGCAGACGGGATGTCAAACTCCACCTTGGTGTTCTTGAACGTCAGCATCAGGGCCAGGTACAGGCTGTGGGCATGACTGTCCCACCGTTGAGACAGCTCCCGAGAGCTGTTCTTATAGGTCATGCGATCGTGATTGCCGGGCAGGCACACCACCGTCACGTTGACAAAGTGCTGACTGAGGTAGTCGATGGCAGCGATGAGGATGCTAGCTGCTGCCCAGATTTGCTCTGTCATGGGCTTGATGTTGGTGTCGTCCAAGTGGATGACGCCCTGCATGATGTCCCCGTTGAGAACGACTCGAAGCTCTTTGACGTCCGAGTTGGCCCCGTGCTCGACGGCCTCAACGCACAGCATCGCCATTCGGCGGGCGGCGATCGTCCAGTTGAAGTTGCTGCCAAGCACCTCAAAGTCGTTTACGTCCACTCCAAAGTGAAGGTCACTCCACACCAACGTCAATGCCTGGTTGGGCTTGGCCTTGGACCGCGAGGTCTTGTAGGCGCCCTTGTTCAGCTTGACTGGGTTTGCCTTGATCGTCTTCTCCATCGTCTCAGCAAGACGATCTCCGAAGTAATCCTTGGCGCCCACGATGCGCTCGAGCCGGCGCACGTAGTTGTTACGCAGTTCAACGCCCCGAGTCTCGGGACCATTGGTCTTGACCTCGAGTCCAGCCACATGGGCTGCATCCGCCTTGACCTTTGCCCACCCACCGTATTGCTCGATATCATGCCGAGTAACGTCGGGGTCACTCTTCAGGAACGTGCGCCGCGAGAATAAGGGAGACCTTGGATCAAGATCCAGGTCCTTTGCAACTCGGAGGATCTCGTCCTGTACTTGCTCTAGTGATCTAGGCATATTGTCCCTTTGAAGATGGTGGAGGCGTTATCGATCGGACGGCCAAACGAATGCTTCGTAGGTAACTGCGCCATCCCCAATGAAGTTGAGGTACACCTTGTCAGGCACGTTTCGGAAGGTAATCACCGCGTTTGGAGGCAACCGGAAGTCAGTTGACGTTGCAACATCGGCCCGGTCATTTGTGAAGCGAATGCGGCAAGGCGCGGCGCCCGTCATGATAGTGATCCCCTTATCCCGTGTCAGTCGAGTGCTGTAGGGAGCAGCAACTCCGCTAGCTCCAGTGACCCGCTCGTAGCCAGGGGTGCCCGCAGCGGGCGGAGTGAATGCCAGTGTGGCGTCTAGAAACAGGCTCATGTTGGTATTTCCTTACGTAGATATCTTACTATGGTTAGGACTCGATGTCCACCAACTCACAAACGTTGCCCACACAGGCGAGTTCGTGTGAACTCGTGGTGGTATCCTCTTTCTCGTAAAGGGGAAGCTGGCCCCAATCGATGGCAGGCATAGCGGCCCGGAGCTGCTCGTAGGCATCCTTGTCGATGCGCTCGTAAGGAGCCTGCTGGTATACATGGTCGCCATCCTCACGGGGCAGGAACGAGATGCCTGAGATGGAATCAAAGTTCTCCCAAATCCAGGCTCCGACTGCGAGGAACTCATCATCCGAGTAGTACACGGTGCATGAGGGCTTGTGCTCGCACCAATGGTCCTGGTAGATCTTCCACAGGTTGAGTTGGTCGAGCGCGCTCATGTCTCGTGCGGTGACCGCCCCCTCTGGGGCATGAATGGGGAACGAGAACACGGCAGTGTTGTCTCGGTGCACATCATCCTCCACAGGCACGCCCTGCAAGGATAGGAAGTCGAACACAGGATCCGTCTTTGCGATGCGCACACGTCGGATGTAGTAGGTGCTGTAACGTGGGTGAATACCAGAGGCTGAGTTCACCAGTTGGCTAACAGTTCCGGAGGGCTTGACTGCAGTGACGGCGGTGGACTGGTTGATGCCTAGTTTCTTAGCCCACTTCTTGTTGACCTCGATTGCATGGTCCCGGAGCTTTTCAAGCATTTCCGGAAGTTCGGGGTTCGTGTGATCCCCAAGGATTGCGTGATCCATGATGCCAGTCAGACTCACGCCGAGGAGACGCTCCTCCTCGCAGTTCTGCTGCCACTTCTTACGCAGGTACTTGAACTCCGTAACGGTGGACTGGAGTGTGCCCAAGATGGTAGCGACCTCGACCTTGCGCAGCAGGTCCTCCAGGGTGTCCCCGAAGCGGACAACGACCTCAGAAAGGTTGCACATTTGCATCGAGCGGAGAAGGATCTCACTGCAAGGGTTGCACCCCCACTCCCACCCTGTCTCACGGCGGCCATTCTCGGCTACCTTGAGGTCTGCAGAGGTACGGTTGAAAATGCCCCGTTCCCCGCTGTAACTGCGGTACATGGACATCCACTCGTCCATAAAGGCTGATAGGTCCGGCTTCTCCGTGTAGCAGACTGAGTTGTTGCTCAGGTCTCGATGTGGATGGTTTGTGCGATAGTCACCTGTCTTGGCGCCACGCATGCGATCGTCAGACAGGTTGCTCAAGGAAAGTAGGGCAGAACGTCGGGTGCCTCCAGCGACGACGACATCGCCAATCTTGCACATGAGGTCATGGCACTCGAGTGAGTTGAGTTTGCGGCCTTTGGCCTTGCTGAACGTGGCCACAGTGAAGTTGAACAGGTCCACGAGGGGCGCAGGCCCGCTGGCTCGTCCACCAAAAGTCTTGAGTCGGGCCCCCTTGAGCCGCACGCCGCTGACGTCCCACCTAGGCACCTGCCCGCTGTAAAGCAGGGAGATCAGTTCCTTGAAGGCTTTTGCCCACCCAATACGGCTGTCACGCACATGGATGACTGTGTCCGTGGGGTGCATCTCATCAGAGACCGTGGGGAGTTTGTTGACGAACTGCCGCTCCACAGAGAACCCGAGGCCGCATCCGTTCATCAGGATGAACATGGCCTCATCGAAGATGCGAGGATGATCGACTGCAGCGTAGGCACAGTTGAAGTTGGCCACGTGGGTGCTGTCGAGGGCATCCCCAGCACACTGCATGGCGCGCATGGAAGGCATCACTTCGAAGTTCTCGATGGGCTTCTTCAGCTTTCCAATGGCCTTCTCGTGCTCAGGAAAGCGGGATTGGAACCAAGAGATGTAGCGCCCAGTGGTCTCTGGCCAGCTCTCCCTTCGTACTTCTTCTTCAAGCCACTTAGAGTACTTAGACTTGTATATAAACTCGCTGTAAGCAGGGGTGCCGGTGGCTTCAAAATAGGACATAAACTCCGAAAAGTAGAGGGTAAAAGGTCTTACAGTATACCAAAAAGGGACGCGTAACACACGCGCAAAATACGTCCTATGGGTCGAGGGAAACCCAGACGACGACAAAGACGATGAGCCACACAAGGGTCTGTTCGGCCATCACTTCCTCCAAGACTCTTCGTCGTGCGGGTCCAGTCCTGGAGGGCACATGGAGGCCCAACACTCGGGACCACTGAGCACTAGGCCGTACTCAGCGTAGAGTCTGTGGACGTAAGGATCGTCCTCGAAGAACACGATAGACTCCCCACGACCTACCCAACTTATGAGCCACTCAACCTGAGTGCGCTTGTGCACGCTCGCAGGAACGTCCTTGGAATCTAGAGGCCGCATAAGGAGCTTCTTGCTCAGGTGGCCATCTGGCACGTGGAAGTGCTTCCTCAGCCACTCCTCTGTCGCCTCCCGAAGGCCCTCGTTGCGGCCAGTGATGTACCAGATGGAGGCGCCTTGGGAGTACAGGTAGTTGATGACCCTCTGAGCCTCCGGAACAGGCTCATCAAGAGCGAGTAGGCTAGCGTCCAGGAACGCATCCCAGCAGTGCTGAGGAACCTTGAAGTCTCCCCCTGTGCCTGCGCAGGTAGCACAGCCGAGAGCCTGCCAGGAGGGCTTGCCGCACGGTTCGCAGTGGGGGACTAGAAGTTCTTCCCTATGAGTCAGGTCGGCAATGGTGATATCAATGTCCACCACGAATACTGGGAAGTTTGGCATCCCAACACCCTAGGGCTAGGATCCTAAAGTGTCAAGGAGGCTGGATACTGTCTCGAACGTAGAGGATGTCCTCGGGCTGAATGTAGGCCTCTGGGCGAGCGGACAGCCACATGATTGAGCCTTCGTCACGCATGTCATGGGCCAAACCAAGGCAATGGCCAAGCTCGTGCACAGCAAGCGCGACTGCATCCTCATCTGAATATCTATCTAAGAGAAAGAAGACGTGTGTGCTATGGATCTCCCCACGCTCTCCAGGGGCCCCGAGGTGCTGATGGACCTCCGCAAGTCCACGAATGCGCAGTGGCCCGCGGAAGCCTAGGTCCTTTGCGCCCTCTATGGACACGTACCCCCTGTGAGGCGGACCTCCGTTGAACATGTGGAAGGAGTCCGAGCCCTCATAGACTCGAAACACCTTCAAGCCCACAGCGCCCTCCCAGATGTCCGCTCCGGTCCTCGCAGCGTCCTTGAACCTCTGAGGCATCCCAGGATGGATGACCACTGGGATTGGAAAGCGATCTTGAGCCCAGTGGAGAGACACACCGCGGGACGTATGCAGTCGACCGCCATCGAGCCCTGGGGTTGCGGGGCAAGCTGAAATGACAAGGGCTATGAGGAAATACCTCATAGCCCAAGTTTACACCAGATTGCCTTTTAGGGCTACGCCTTGCTAAACTCCTCCAGACGCTTAGCGTTCTTACGAGCACGCTTGGTGTCAGCCTTCGCCTTGATCTGCTCCTGGAGGTGCTCTGGAACTTCGTGGCGCTCAGACTCATGCTTTGGGCCAAAGCGAGGCATTTCAACGCCCATAGAGGCAAAAGTGGCCATCATGGTGCTGATCTCACGATCGGTGACCATTATAGGATCTCTGCATCAGACACGTTGGCAGTCTGCTTGCTAGGGGCCTTGAGCGGTTCGAAGTCGGGTGTCTGAGTCTCAGCCGAGAGGGCTGCCACGCTCTTGGTCATGTTCGCCACGGTCTCACCAAGCACACCCATGTACTTGCCTGTGAGGAGGGCGAAGCTGGAGGTGATCTGGAGATCGGTGGCCATGTGAATGGATTCCTGCTTGGCAGGGAAGGCGTTGGAGCTGTAGCGGATCGCCGTTGCCAGGATGAGCTTGATGGCCTCGCGGCCTTCCATGGTAGCCAGCATGGGCTTGAACATTGGAATGTCTGCGCTCATCTTCTCGGCGAGGTTGAGGAGGGCTTCGCCTGAGGCGTGAACAGCCCCCAGCTTGGCACCTGCGATTGCGGCATCTTTGAACGTTGGGGCTTCTTTTTTGGTTGGCATTTTCTCTTGTTTCTCGTTGGGTTGGATTAGTTCTGAGGCTTTGATCTTCGTCGAAACTGCGGCTGAGGGATTGACGTATATGGAGGCACCATCAAGGTGACCCGGGTTTGGGTGCTGATTGTTCCGTGTACGAATGTCTTTGACATATAGCACGAAGTCGCTACGGGACATATCGACTTCGTGTATGAACCACTCAGTCCTGCTCTCTAGTATGGCGTTGTTTCTTAGAAACAACGCTGCACCCTCCTCTGACATGCGAGAGGGAATGACCAGCACGGTGCGCTTAGGTACGTTTGTCAGCGTACCTGACGTAAGTTCGGGCCGGAGCACTCGAAGTTTTCGGAGGGTATCATGGTCCGGAACCATCCAGTAGGCATCTCTGATGCCTACGCCCAAAGGTCGTTCCCATACTGACATTGACTCCAGTTCCTCTGCCGTGTACTTGTCGCTACTCATGAGGCACATCTTGGGCTGCCGCGAGTCCACGTCAAGCAACTATTTGCTCCCTAGCGAATTTTGGACGCAGCTGTTCATTTAGATAACCTTTAGGCCTTTGAGCCTTGAAGCCTTAGGAACCAGAACTCTTTACCAAGACACTCAAAGGGAGCGAAGCGACCGAGTGTCTTTGGAGGCGAAGCCTCCTAAAGCCTACGTGCCTTGAGTTTCACGTGCCCTAAGGCACATGAGCCTAAGAGGGATTTTAGCTTTTTGGCCAAACGTGTCAAGGAAAAAGAGATCCTGTTGCAAAATTGTTACATAAGACCCTAGGGTGATCATAAGGCAAAAAAGCCTAAGTATTTGATATCATTGAGCTTTTTGAGATTGCCTCCAATCCACACACTCTGGATCCCATGACGCTCTGGCGATCTAAAGCCTGTGATCTACTCAGTGCTGGGTTATGGTGCTAAATATCGCTTGATAGGAATAATAAGGTGCCAATGTTGCCCTGCAATGAGGTATACTTTGGCCACTAATGACCCTAGGGTCATTATAATTCGGCCCGTAACGCAAAATGTGCTTGCACCTCAGCCCAAGGAAACTAGATTGCGGGAATGTTCATCCCATTCCCAAAAATCCCCTCGCTCAGGAACCTCATTGGCTCTATGTCCAGGGAGGAGGGCTTCGAATCAGCCGGCATGATGACCTTTGTAGGTCGTCCCAAGATTCATGGGACAAACGCTGGAATCACCCTGACACCCTCAGGGCAGCTTCTGCCTCAGAGCCGAAACAGGGCTCTCACGCTAGGCAACGACAACATGAAATTTGCCTCCTGGGTGAAGCAGAACGAGGAGGAACTAGGCAGTACTCTCTACCACGGCCTCCTGGGACCCGTATTGCCTCTTGCGTGGCCCCAAGATGAGAGTATCACTGTGTGGGGAGAGTGGGCTGGTCCTGGAGTGCAGCGTGGAGTTGCGGTATCCAGACTTTCCCATCGCATGTTCTTCCCGTTTGCCTACAAGGTGGGTGAAGAGAAACTTAGGCCTACAAGGGCTTTTGAACACGAGCTTATGCACTCAGTCGAGTTCTTCGGGGCTGAGACTGTGCGCTTCAATCCGGCCACCAACGAGGGCCTGCAGGAGGCCGTGGATCGCATCCAAGAACTCACAGATGCTTATGAGGCCAAGTGCCCTGTAGCAGCCCACTTCGGCATTGAGGGTATGGGAGAGGGACTTGTTTGGTGGGATCACCACAACCACTGGCTGTTCAAGTCCAAGGGAGAAAAGCACCAGCAAGTCCGAAAGCCCCTCCCAACTCCTCCAGACCCAGAGGAAGCAGGACGGGCTCTTGCCTTTGCTGAACGAGTGGTTACCCCCGCTCGGATGGAGGGGGCATACAGTTGGCTCAAGGAGATGAATCACCCCCTTGACCAAACGAGTACTGGCGCCCTCATCCGCTACGTGTTAGAAGACGTCCGAGCTGAGTGCATCGAAGAGTTCAAGGAGGCCCAGGCTTCTTGGAAACTGTGCGGAGGCCAGATTTCTCGCTTGGTTCGTCAGTACTTTTTTGAGGTAGTGTAATGCCCTACTTGCCAAATCCCAACAATCTCGAGGCCTGGCGGCTTATTAACCTCCCGAAGCCACTGCCGCTACTATTGCAGTATGGGTACTTAGTAGGCTCCCAGGCAGTTCGGCTGGTCACGGGAGGTGAACCACTGGACACGGGGGACTGGGATATCATGGTGCCCCCAAAGAACTGGAGCACTCTGTGGAGTGCGGAGGAGTCTTTTCTGGCGGGATACCGGGGGTCATCCACCTATCTTGGTGGCATCCATTTTTCCTTCAATATACCTCCAAGAAGTCGCCCAGGCGATGGCTCAGCGCCAGATCCCTTCTCGGCCCCCCTTACGGGGTCGGTTGAGGTGGATTTGTTTTCAGCTTACCTAGAGGAGTACCTAGCCGCCGCTAGCCTTGCGAGGGACAAAACTGTGGTGTTCGCAGTAGATATACCAAAAAACATTGTGTACTCTGCGCGAGCTTTTGGATGACCTACAAGACGTTCCATAAGTCGTTCCATAAGTCCTATCTGGTGCGTAGTAAGTCGCTTCCTCAGGATCTAGCAACCAAGAATGAGCGCCGCGTCCTTCAAAGCACTGAGACTCTTCGAATCCACATTGACGGAGAGCCTGTGTATGGTAGCCCTCAGGAACTGTACGAAGACGTCGTGCGGCCCATGATGATTGAGACTGCTCTATCCTACTTTGATGAAATGCAGGGGCCCTTGGACACGAGGCCGGGGCCCCCGTGGTTTACTGGTTGTGAGCGCGCTTACCTTTTGCCCGTCACGTCTTCCGGGGGCCTCCGCTTCCTGTGGAGGTTTGAGTTCTGCACGATAAACTTCATGACGCACACTTCTAGTGCCTCCCTGCACTATCCTGGTCACCTATTTCACCGCATCACCACGCACTCCCCAGAGGACCGGCGTAAAATCTTACAACTTGCTCTCCCTGAGACCCTCATTCCTTAGGATTTTTACCTTGCTTACAAAAGAACGTGCAACCATTATTCTCGCCCTCATTGCCCTTGCGCACACAGTTGAAGCCCAAGATTTACCTCCGGCCGAATCTGCCCTTGGGCTGGCTGTGGCCCGTGTGTGTGCAAATGAAGCCTCCTTGCAGAGGGCCACACCTGCTGATTGTGCCCTCATTTACCAGGCGGCCCGGAGGCATGGGGACACCCAGGAAGAGCAACTTCGGTGGCTCACAAACCACTCGAGTTGTGTTCTTGGGCCCCGAAGGCGCCACAGACTTAGGGGCAACTGTGCCTGGTCCCGCAACTTGACCCGAGAGGGTACTCGGCCACAATCTTGGCCTACGGTTTCCCCATGGAGAAGGTACAAGCCCCGTTGGCTCGCGATGCTCGCTTACTGCGATGCCCTCGCTGGAGGAGCCATTCCTGCAGGAGGATGGCCCTGCGAAAGGGACCCCGACACTTGGGGCGGGCACATGGATCATGGCCGCGCTCGCCGCCTCGGGTACACCCGCGTAACGTGCCATCGAACAGCCAATACAGGCTGGATGTACCCTGCCTGGAATAGGGACTGATCCTATTCACGTGTAAGGGTAATATCAACTAAGTCTTTGTTCATCTTTGATTTTGCAAAAAACCCTTTAATAAAGCCCACTCTGAACTGGATCGGGCACGCTTCAGAAAACGGCGCATCAACTATTCATTTTCCTTGCGGGTATTCAAATGAGCACTATACTCCACGGGGGCATCATATGCCCAATCGAAGTCGTCGCAGGCCTTGCTGCGCTGACAAAAGCTGGACTCTGCTGGAGGTGGTATTCCACTCCCATTAGAGCTTGGTGGAAGAGAATCAAGGCCACTCCCTAAAGAAAGACAGCAAATGAACAAGACAGCCATCCTATTTATCCTTGATCGAAGCGGATCCATGATGTCCACGGCAGATGATGTGCGAGGGGGATTTGCAGCCTTCATCAAAGAGCAGCAGGAGTTGCCTGGTGAGGCCACACTCACCCTGGCACAGTTCGACCACGAGTTTCAGCTTGAGTACACCAATGTTCCGATCTCCGAGGTGCCTGAGCTGGTGTTTGCCCCTAGAGGCAACACTGGGCTCTTAGACGCCATCGGAATGGGAGTCCAGAGTTTCGCGGATGCCTTCGACGCCCTTCCAGAGGATGAAAAGCCAGGAACTGTCGTTGCAGTCATCTACACAGACGGTGGCGAGAATTGCTCTACGGAGTGGACTAAGGCCAAGGTGGCTGAACTTGTGGAGTCCAAAAAGAAACTTGGCTGGGAGTTCGTCTTCCTTGGCGAGGACCTGGCCGGAGTGCACGATGCCCACAACTATGGCATGGTTGCCTACTCCGTTGCTGGGCAATCAAAGGGCTCCATCCTTGGCTCAATGAGCCGAGGAGTCGCCTCCAGCCGCGCTGGTACTGGCTACATCCACACCACGGATAGCAACGTGGGAGGATCCAACTCAACCACTACTGGAAAATCCAGTGAGTGAAACAAAGCTTCCCGAAGGCTGGCTTATGGACACCCTGGAGCGATGTCGCGCTGAGGTGGCCACTTGGCCTGATTGGAAGAAGATCGCATACAGGGTCATGGAAGATCCATCCAGAGGCGTTCCAGTGCCTCCCATGGAGGACCCGACCGTAAAGAAGTCCTTCAAGGATCTTGCGGCCACTTGTGCCAAACGGATCATGGCCGACTATCCCGACGCGAAGGAGTTGGATGTGATCCGTATGCTTGGCGACTATGGGCACGCCCACATGGTCGCTGTGGAGGTTTGTGGCGAGATCTTCAACAAATGCTTCGACGAATGATCTTATACCAGCGAGCATCCTCGGGGGCCCATATGGTGAGTTCAGCAGCCAGTCGGAGGTACAGGCTCCTGACCTTGCCCCACGACGGCGTGTGGGAACTGCGAGCCCACTTCGGCTTCGACTCCGACTTCGACTACGCCAAAATGCAGCCACTTTGCGACGAGCCAGCACTTGTGCGTGTAGATACCGCTCCCCTGTTCATCAGGGACATTGTGGGCACTCCCACGCACCCAGACTTCAATCAAGGGGCTAGGTGGAACGGGCTGCTCGTCCTGACCCACACGAGTGGAGATAGGGTCCTGTGGGCAGGAAGCCTTCCTCCATGGGACATGGCTGTCTCGAGCATTCTTGGGCCTATGGAGTACACTCCAGTTCCTCCCGGGAGGCGATGGCCAGGTGTTTCCGACTGGGTTCCCTAGCCCAGAAAGAACAAAATAAGGCTTGCTTAGCCCGTATTCGGAACTATATAGATTGTGAAAGGAAGCATCATGAGTAACGAGACTGCTGAACAGAAGAAGGCCCGGAAGCGACGCGAGGCCGAAGATCGCAACGCCAAGACCCCAGATCATCTCCGGAAAAAGAACCGAGAGAAGAACTGGAAGGGCAAGTAGATGGTCTGCGAGGAAGATCCCGCCGAAAGCCACGACTGGGATCCCGCTGATGATGCTGAGAGCAGCCCCTCTCACCCAATCACCCTAAAGCAGTTCGACGCGTGGGTGATGGCGCTCAAGTCCGGATCCTACAGACAGGCAAGCGACGCCCTCAAGTCCGTGGACCCACACGATGGGCACACCGTTTTCTGCTGCCTTGGTGTGCTTAGGGACATCACGCCAGGTATAGTACCAGTTGGTGGACCCAATGAAGATTTCTTGTACGGCAACAGTTTATCGTTCGACCCCATCATGCTCCCTACATGCCTACAGATCCACCTGGCAGAGATGAACGATAAGGGATCTTCCTTCGAGGAGATCGCGGAGTGGCTTGAAGCTCGCAAGGACGACATATGTCCAAAGAGTTAGAGATCGCAGTTAGAGTAGCCTTCAAGGCTTACAAAGCTACGCACGAGAACCTGCTAGAGGCCATATCCAAGCAGGCCGCAGCATGGGATGAGTATGTGAAAATCCACGATGCCATGGAGGCATCGTATCGAGCCACGAACGACACACAAACCGGCGATGCCGGGATTGAGGAGGGGTGAGTATGGAACCGTGGCTTAGGGCGGCCCTTGACCGAGGGGGCATTGAGACTGACATCAACGCTAGATGGGAAAATGGGCATGACCATCATCCCAAGTCTGTGGAGCTTTTCGAGTCCATGATCGCGATCGACAGAGTCCACAACGGCAGTTCATTGGACATTGAGATTGGTGGAGATGGCGACTACGGAGAGATGCTGATGTTTCTGGCGGACATATACTTTGAGGCCCAGGATGGGCGAAGGGGGATCAAGTGAGACGGTACGACATCTGGTCAGAAGGGTACCGGGTCACCGGCAACTCAGCGGGAGCTGAGTTAGTGGCCACATCAAGCGGATACAGTTTCCGAGATGCTGTGGACGCTTACGCAAAGAAGTATCCTGCATTTGCCAGGTACTACGATCGGGAACGCATGACCTACTGGGGTTGTCGGCTCTTTGACAACGAGGAAGACGCGAGAAAGTCCTTTGGATAAGATGGAAACGTTCACACTAACAAATAAGTGCGACACCCGCTCGTGGGTGCTGGTGCCAAGTGAGTAGCCTCTCGTTCACTCCTGAGTTCGAAGTGCTTGCGAGCCTCGATGGACTCGCAAGTATCGAGGAACTGTCAAACGAGATAAGTGTGTACGCAGCTTCTCCGTTCTTCGTGAGGGTGAACTGTGGTCCCTTGGCCCGGAGGTTCTTGGACGCCGTTCCTAACTCCTACTATGACAAGTGCCGCGGCTTAGGGATGCTCCCAAACATCGACATCCGTGTCCACCGCCTGAACATTGGAGAGTATCCTGCTGTGCCCGGATGGCACTGTGACGGCCTCCGAAGAGAGACTTACTTCTCCCAGCCCGCCATGGATAGGGCCACCATCAGGGACACTGTGTTTGGGTTCATCTCGTCGGCCCCTGAGGTGTCCAGGACTGAGATCATCACCCAAAACCTAGACGTGGCCGGCCCCAGCAACGGTGGAGATGAGTTTGGGTTCTGGCGAGAAGTGTCCTCTCAAGTTCCTCGAGACGTTACTCGGACAGAAGTGCAGGAGGGCCAGTTCGTTAGCATTGGGGCCAAGACGCTCCATAGAGCCACGCCAGCAAAGGTACGTGGATGGCGCCTGTTTTTTCGCATGAGCATGTGGCACAACGCCTACCTGGGCGACGGGGGCAAAGTGGCGAACCAGCAACAAGTGTACGTAGTCTCAGAACATTCAGGATGGTGATCAGATGGAAAAAGAACTAGTAATCAAGTGGGTGGAAGAACTGGAGTCTGGTAAGTACGAACAGTGCAAAGGCCAGCTCATGACCAACCCTGCGCACGATGAGAAAGCTTTCTGCTGTCTTGGAGTTTTGTGTGAGATTCAGAAGGACAAGCTTTATGGCGAATGGGTCGCGGGGTGCGGCGCGTGGCACCTGATGAGCGAGGGCGGCGGGGTGTACGTCGCCGCCTGGGGCATAGACGTACCCAATGGACCTCCTCAGCCTTTCGCCCGTGTTGTCTCGGACATGAACGATGAGGGCAAGACCTTCAAAGAGATCGCCCAGCGGATCCGTGAAGAGTACCTGGAGGAGGAATAGTGGACCTAAGAGAACTGCTACGAACTACGGCTCATCGGATTGGCAACATCCCCGCGCACTCCCCCGAACTGATCAACCTCGTGGGAGCCGTTCGGGACGTTTTGACGAACAGGGGGCTTGGAGGGAACTGCCATGTTGGAGGAGACTTCTCCAAAGACGTGGACGGCGAAATGACGCTCGAGTGGTACGCAGGAGCCCTCGTGGACATCTACGACAACAAGGCGTGGTACGCCATGAACTCGTGGATCAACTGCGTCGACAAGTTCGCCCAGAAGAAGCCATGAAGCCCCCTATTCTGTGTAAGAATGCCGGGGAAGGCGCTCCAGGCTGCCGCACGGTAGCCGACCCCAACTGGACCATGGACTACACTGACGTGGAGCCTGGAGCGTACTTTCATTGGTGCTCTCGTTGCGGCCCGGCTGCTGCGGTGCTAGAAGCAGCACTGACTGCAAAGTTGGAGGCCGATCCAGAACTTAGGGCACGATTGGACGAAGCCCTCAAGAAGGAAAAACTGATGGAAGACACAAGGGAAGATCCAGTGAATGTTGCTGGTAGGTTTTACGGGTGCCACAACAACATCCTCAACATTGGAGGAGAGTGCTGGGAGGTCCGTGAGGATGAGAGCGACGGGTACCGCTCGTACCTGGACGGGCTCTATCGCGTCCCCAACCCTGGGGGATTTTTTGACTCTGCACTGGACCTTGTGCACATTGAGCCCGTTGGGGACTCCGAGGCCCTCGAGGAACTGTCGGAGCAAATAGGCTATGGTGCTGACGACTTTGAGGGATACAAGGTTGTGGGCCAGGATGGGCACGTGTGGGCCATCTTTGGCACCGCCGATGCGGGCGACTACTATCCTAGCTTCCGGTGCATCTACTTCCCGAAGCCTGTGCTGCCCGGGGCTGGCGAGTATGACGACTCAGTGGAGCACCAAGAGGCATCTGGCACGGAGGCTGTCAATGACGGCTCCCGCGTCTACGAAATGAGCGAGTCTCAGTTCGTGAGCTTCGAGGCCGCTGTCGCGAACTCTCGACCATCAGGTCGTCTTGCATCATTCGCCAACGCAAGCGACTACTATGTTGAGATGGATAAAGAACACGCCCTCGAAGAGGCCATCATCGAGGACGTGTGTTTGGCCGTGTACACAGCCTGCGAAAACGCCTTCGAGGCTGGAGAGCAAGACAACTCAGACAATCCAGCGGCAGAGTTCGGGGACCCCGTCATCGACGCCATTCGCAAGGCTGTACGCACTCACACGGGCAGCAAGTGACTCGAGAGGAGAAACTGGACAAGCTCTCAAAACTGGCATTTGCCTACGTAAATGAGAAAGCCCCCTGCGATCAAATCCGGCTCTGGTGGGAGTTTGTGGACTTCGTGTTCCCCTATTTGGACAACAATCAAGCGGAGGTCGATGCCCTGAGGGCCCAGGACTTCGACACGATGGCCCGTGAGGCAGATGAGGCTGGGCGCCTCTGGGCTGAGAAGTACAACGCCAGTCACCCTGGTTGCCTTACGGTCCTCATAGTTCTGCTCCTAAAGGGCTTGGTGTATTTTGTCGTGTTCGTGGCAATGGTTTGGGCCTCGCTGGAGATCTTGGGCAGATGAGTACAAAAGAGCCTAACTGGGTGTGCCCTGAGTACAAAGAGGTTGACGCACACTGTGACTGTGGTGAGGGTGAGGCCCCTGCGCAAGAAGGCCCGTTGCCCCTCACCCAGACAGATGAGCGCGACGCATGGAACGCTGAAGCAGCAGAATGGTACCAGGAGTATGATTGGGATGACTAAAGAAGCAACTTTGCAAGAAGACTTATAGGTTAAAAAGTGGCCTGGAGTACCTTGACGCATAAGGGCTGCGCCCTTATGGTTCCCTCCTGCCCCGTTTGAAAGGAACTGTAGAATGAGTATGGTATTCGGCGTGGAGTGCCCGATCTGCGGCATGGATCTGGTCTTCGCGGATGCAAACCACCCGCCGGATGAATGCGCTGACCAAGTCGCTGAGAACGAGCGACAGGTGGCCGCCTACAAGGCGGAGAAAGCGTGGTCGGAGGAGTTGGCTCGCCGTACGAAACACTCAAGAAGGAACTGTGGAATGAGTCCAACAGATATCATGATGCCCAACGACAAACCCCCTGTGGAGGTTCAGATGACGGAAGAAGAACAAGTGGCCGGCTCGTGCAGGAAGGTGACACTGGTCTCCCCCAGAATCGTCAAAGCCGCGATGGACCGCACGCAGATTGTAGGTGCGCTCAAGCAGCGGCCTGCAAGCAGTACGTCGTTGGAGACAAACGAGCGCCGAACAGTGCTCATCAAGTTCGCAGGTAAAACCTTCGACAACACTGGAAGCAAAGCTGTTGAAAGTGCGGCCGTGACCCTAATGCAGGAGGTGGATCATAAGCTGGTGTGGGGGGACCCTACGCCTGCCCCCTTCGATCCGTTTTCCCCCGGAACGGTCGAGGGTCGCGAAGGTCCCGAAATATTAGGGCTCAAAGGGTACGCCCGCGAATACAAAGACATGGTTGTGTCTGCGGACGTGTTCCAGGATCACTTGAAGAACAATCCTCAAGTGATGCACGCACATGTATCCCCCGCGGCTTTCGTGGAAGAGGGATCCATTCCTCCTTTGGGAGCCTATGTGGCTTGGGATCCTTCTCATGTTTCCCTGCACATTTTGATGCCCTTAACCATCATTCCTTTGGCAAACTGGAAAGACATCAACGGGACTCCAGGGCCTGACTTCAAAGAGAATCGGTCTGTGATGATGTGGTACGGCGCACTCGTCATCCACAACCCCAGCAGCATCAAAATCCATCTCGCATGAAAAGGTGAATGTAGTGACAAAGAAGATGAAGACGATATTAGGTGACCTTGACCCCGAAACAGAGTTCGAGTGGTTAGGTACAAAGTTCAGGGTTAGTGGGGCGGTCAAAAGGCAAATCAATCACGTGCCTGCTGTAGGGCCCGACAATGTGTGCATCCACTTCATCCATGACCTAACAGAGGTACAGGTGGCTGTGCCCAAGCAGTGGATCAAGGTGCCTCTCCATGAAGTAGAGAAGGGTGAGGAGTTCCGTATGAATGGAGGCACATGGACCGCCCATGGTTCAAAAGATAACTGGAGGATAGTTTCATTCCTGAATCTCAGGCATCGTATCTGGCCAGACGAAGAAGTGGAGGTGTTTCGATGAAGGAGGAATCCAAACTCAAGCAAGCACTGATCAACTATCCCAATACTGCTACGGAACGGCTCAATCGAGCCATGAAACAACTCGCTAAGGCCCAAAGAGAGATGGGGGAGGCTGACAAGGCCGATGCTCACGCCCCAGCCGTTCTATGGCCCCTCAAGGACCTGGAGGAGACTTGTCATGTTGACCTTTGACGTAACCTACCACTGCGATGCCAAGGACTGCTCCGCACAGGCCAAACTCGAGCAAGTCAGCCTGTCAGTCGAGATAACTGAGGAGTCCAACTCCTATGGCTCCACCTACTGCACCGGGCAAATCTCGCCCGATAGCCTCCCTCCTCGCTGGGCTACCGTCATCATATGGAGCGAGCCCTGCTTCTACTGCCCCAAACACGCCAAACTAGCCAAACTAGCCAAACTATCTCAATAGGTAAGACAATGCCACAACCAAAATGCTGGTTCTACGCGGAAGACGGGGGCTGTGAAGATCCGAGATCCCGACTTAACCAACATCTCGCCCTAGGCCCCTCCATGGCCCCGTCTCCTGGGAGAAGCCTTCATCCTAGCCGCAGGTGAGGCTGAGGCCCAAAGAAGCCAGGAGACAGCCGCACAGGAGCCCCAGCGGTAATTCCGAACAGACGCCATCATGCCGGCATACAAAGAAGCCGGAGATCCCGGCAAGTTCGAAGAGGACGAGGAAGGCAAGTGACTACTGGACAGAATACTTCTTGTGACTCTCTCAGGAGGGCGCTGTTCAAAACAAGGCCTTTATGGCCAAAAAAAGCGATCCGCCCCACGGTAGCTTTCGGTCCCCCGTTAGGCTTAGATCCCCAGGTTAGGGAAATAGCCCGCCCAGTATCCCAAGGCACTGGGGCCCTACTAGACTTAGATCCCCAGAACAGGGCAATCTAGGAGGCACTAGGCACTGGGGCCGGACGGGCAATCTAGGAATCTGAGGCAATCGAGGACCCTATTTAGCATTTTGTATTTTCTAAAAAATATAGGAATATAGGAATATAGGGCCTGATTTAGCATTTTGTATTTTCTAAAAATATAGGAATATAGGGCACGTACGGGCGATCGGGTCCATGCCCTCAGAGCCCTAGGGTCCCCCGAGCGTGATAGTGACACCCCCCCTTCAAGGCCACCCCTTGCCCGGCAGAGCCACGACAAGGCCTAGGGGGTACCGATCTAGCCTCGAGAGCAAGGAGGGCCTTAGCGAGCCTTCTAGGCCTGTCGGTATACCGACAGCACGATCGGGCCTATCGACCCCGGCTGCGCCACCTTGTCATACCACGATCGGGGGTGTCGGTATACCGACACAGGGTCATATGAACTTAGGCTGCCCTGGGTAGGCCCCCTAGGCAGCTAGGGTCCCCCGAGGCGGATCGCCTAGAAGGCGCCTAGAAGCCCGTCTAAGCGATCCAAGCCCCACGCCGCTATGTGGGCCTACCCAATACCGTTTGCGTGCAATGCAGGCCCGCAGGCTGCCCTAGGCTTCTAGGCTTCTAGGCCCCTAGGGGGTAGGCCCCTGGCGATAGGCCCCTAGGCTAGGGTAGGCCCCTGGCGATAGGCCCCTAGGCTAGGGTAGGATCCTAGGCCCCTAGGCCCCTAGGCTAGGGTAGGCCCCTAGGCTAGGGTAGGCCCCTAGGCTAGGGTAGGATCCTAGGCTAGGGTAGGATCCTAGGCCCCTAGGCCCCTAGGCTAGGGTAGGCCCCTAGGCTAGGGTAGGATCCTAGGCCCCTAGGCCCCTAGGCTAGGGTAGGC
>Ga0210043_1000041_pt1 | contig 146163 bp, 128 predicted proteins | sample CryGeymet201501t_FD_183990 | JGI IMG/M metagenome (GOLD analysis project Ga0210043, IMG submission 183990) | Groundwater microbial communities from Crystal Geyser aquifers in Utah, USA - Crystal Geyser metaG 2015-01t (SPAdes) (version 2) | ecosystem: Environmental > Aquatic > Deep subsurface >...
GTGACGCCACCTCAAAGAAATCTCTGAAGCTCAGAAGAAAAATAGCCTTCATGCGCGACGACTATTTGGAACAACTTCTGTTTTCTCCCGATCCTATTACCTAACAGGTCATATGCGTTTGCCCTGGACCTCACCCCTCGTTGGTGTAGGTGGCTCCCAATAAAAACTCGTATTCTGCGCTGCTCAGGCCGGTTTCTGAATCGTCTTGTTCCTCTTCATCCAAAAAGACTCTGCGAATTTCTTCGTAATCTTTTTCTTCTCTTTGAATACTCTGAAGAATTTTTCCCATGAATGGTTTGCAATGATGGGAAAAGGGAAACTGACCTTGAATGAGTCCGTGGGCAAGGGTTAAGAACTCCTGTTTACAGTGGAGAAGTGAGCGTAAATACTCTTTCCTCTTGACCAGGTACTCATTATCTAAAAGGGTTCGATATAAGTGAAGAAGGGTCTGGTCGATAAAAAAGAAATCCTCTAGGATTTTATCCAGGAAATACTGGGAATCAATATCTAAAATTAGCGAGTGTCGGAGAGTTTGAATCTGGCTTTGAAGTACAAATACGTTGTCTTCGAAATGAATTCTGGCTGTCATGCTTATAGTTTCGACAAACTAAGTACAACCTTGACAGGTAAATACGATTATGGTAACTTGCTTCTTCCCTTGGATACAGCGATGTTGCGATTGTAAACCAAGGGCTTACAGCTAAGTCAAATCGGGATCTCTTCCCGTTCTTGACCTCTTTACCTTTACCGCCGGTAAAGGTCGCTGTGCCTTCGGACTTTGCTGCCGCAGACCCCGAAGGAACGAGTCCACAAGGAGGAACTATGAGAAATTATGAGGCAGCGTGTGTATTTTACGCCGATGAGGCCCGCTATCGTACAGGGAGAGAAGCAGTAGCTTCTGCTTTGACCGATTTGGGCGTCCAAGAAGTAAAGGAACACGACATGGGAGTTAGAACTCTCTCCTATCCAATCAAGAAAGAACTTCAAGCCCACTACTTGGTATTCCAGTTTCAGGCAACCCCTGAAAATGCGAATCAAATTGAAGATAAGGTCCGTTACTTGCAGGACCTCATGCGGATAATGGTAACCCGACAGGACGATTAGTCCAAGGAAGGTACAATGGCAGCTGATATTAATTCTGTTGTGTTAATCGGACGGCTCACCCGGGATGCAGAGATCCGTTATAGCCAAGGGGGCACGGGGATCCTAAAATTTTCCTTGGCCCAGACCCATAGGCGAAAGACCGGAGATACCTGGACCGATGAGTCCCACTTTTTCGACGTGGTAATGATGGGAAAAAGTGCTGAGTCGGTACATCGCTATCTTAGTAAAGGCAAGCAGGTAGCCGTTCAAGGTGAACTTAGGCAGAACCGATGGGAACAGGATGGTCAGCCCCGAAGCAAGGTTGAAGTTTTTGCCTTTAGCCTTCAATTGCTGGGGGGGAATCCTGGTTCCTCTGGTAATAATGGAAATTCAGGAGCGGGCTCTCCCGGGCCATTGACAGGATCAAATGAATCTTACGATCCTTACAGCGGAAATTCAGAGCCCTTCGATGATGACGTTCCGTTCTAACATCAAAGGGCAAGTCAAGCAGGTATCACTTTTTAATTAGAGGGATCCTAAGTTTTTAAGGAGAATATATGTCTGATGAACGACGTGGCGGTAGAGACCGCGAATCTGGTGATCCATCTTTCGAGGGGCGAGAAGGCGAACGGAGAAGTGGATTTCGAGGCGGACGGGGCAAGACTTTCTTTCGAAAGAAAGTAGACAAGATCAAGACCCAAAATTTAGTTATCGATTATAAACAACCCGAGGTTCTCAAGCGATTTATTACCGATAAAGGGAAAATCCTTCCTCGGAGAATCACGGGGACTAGTGCAAAAAACCAGAGACGACTGGTACGAGAAATCAAAAAAGCTCGATACCTTGCTCTCGTTCCTATGGGTTGATCGGTAACAGAACATGTCGTATGGAGAGGGAGTAATAGATACTTCTCGGTTACGCCAAGCCGGTCGTTGGATCGGTCTGAGCCTCTTGTCCGGTGGGCTCTATATTTTTGGATTTACCTTTGGTTTGTTCCTTCTTCCTCTTCAATTTGTATTTGAACGTTACGAAAAACACGAGAAACTTTATTCTCTTGGATTAATTGGGTTGGTATTGATTGCCTATCGACTTCTCCAAGGGGGAGGTGTGTCGCTTGGTTTGCTCACCCTTTTTGAGTCCTTTGGGATGATGGGTGTAGTTTCAGTAATGGAGTGGGGTAAAGGATTAAAAACTGATCTAAGGCTGGCTTTAGCCTTTGTTCTCGGTGCCTTAGTGTCCGCTCCCTTTGTCTATTTTTTGTCTACAGATGTAGAAATTCGGGAAGGCCTGGTAGAACTCTTAGGTGTCGTTTTTGCCCAATCCGAATTGCTTGTAGACTGGAATGATATTACGGAAACCCTCCTGCATATGATGATTCGCACCTATGGGTTCGGAGTATTTTTTGCAGGGATGCTCGTTGTTTTCATCGGCAAGATGTGGAGTGGTACGAGTTATCGATCTTTGTGGAGGAAGTCCCTATCGATTTACTCTGTTCGTACCGGGGGTGTATGGGTCCTTATAGCAGGGTGGACAGTTGCTCTTTTGGACGCTCGATTTTCGCTCTCGGTTCTCGGTATCGTAGGTTGGAATGTAGCCCTGATGGCGGGATCAATTTATAGTCTACAGGGTCTGGGTATAATACAAGCTTTTTTTAGCGGTCGAGGACGGGATCGTTCGGCGCCAATAGGGCTTATAGTGTTTTCACTGTTTATTCCCGGAATAAACGGAATTGTAGCACTCGGTTTACCACTATTAGGTGTGGCGGAGACCTGGGTAGAATTTAAATCGCGAAAGAAGGAGAGTCAGGAATGAAAGTAATTTTAAACACCGATATCGCAAATCTCGGTGAAGAAGGGGACGTACTCGAAGTAAAACCCGGTTATGCTAGGAACTATTTGTTGCCCCAAAACCTGGTAATGATTCATAACAAAAGCAATCTCGCTATTCTCGAAGGAAAGCGAGCTCAAATTGCCAAGAGAAAAGAAGAACGCCGTCTTGTTGCCCAAAGTGAGAAAGCAAAACTCGATGACACCCTTGTCGAATTTACGATGCCTGCGGGAGAGAATGGAAAGTTATTCGGTGCCGTCACCGCTCAAATGGTCGTAGAAGAGTTGGAAAAACACGACCTTCATATTGAGCGGAAGAGGGTTGAAATTCCTGGGCATACGCTGAAAACCATAGGGGATTTTAAGATCAAGGTTCGCCTGTATAACGACGCTTCCGCAGATCTTAAGGTGAAAATCCATTCGGAGGACGGTAAGGCAGAAAAAGCCGAGAAAGCCCTTGCTCCCGCCGAATTAATTAAGCCTGTTGTAGAAGAGAACATCACCGAAGATACGACCGACGAAGAATAGACAATGAGCTTGGAGCTTGCAGGGAAGATACCTCCTCATAATAATGATGCAGAGTTAGCGACCCTGGGTGCTCTTTTATTGGACTCTGAAGCCTTGGGTCGAATCATTTCATTGGTTAGGCCCGAGGATTTTTATCGACAATCCCATCAAAAAATATTTCAAGCAATCCTTGAACTTTCTGAACGATCGGAGCCCCTCGATCTAATTACCCTTGTTGGCGAGCTTAAAACTCAAAAGATTCTCGACACTGTTGGTGGCCCAGGGTATATTTCGGCCCTTACCTCGGTAGTGCCCACTACTGCAAACGTTGAATATTACGCAAGGATTGTAAAAGAAAACTCGGTCCGAAGGCGTTTATTAAGAGTATCGGCTCTCATGAATCAAGAGGCTTACGATGAAAGCAAGGATGGCCGAACTATCGTCGAAGAGGCGGAACGAAGAATATTCGAAATTACCGATGAGCAAGATACGGTAAACTTTCGGAGGGTCAAAGAGTTAATTGGTCCGGCACTCGAACGAATTGAGCGTATTTACAAGACGAAAGAAAGCTATACCGGTGTGCCTTCGGGGTTTTACGAACTAGACGACATGTTGAGTGGCTTTCAGAATTCCGAACTCATCATAATTGGTGCTCGTCCCTCGATGGGAAAGACGGCTTTCGCTCTTTCGATGGCAGTCAATATTGCGGTTCTTCAGCAGATTCCGTGCGGTTTTTTTACGCTGGAAATGTCAGATCAACAAATTATGCAACGAATATTAGCCATGGTTGCAAAAATTGGGAGCCAGAGCCTTAGAACTGGCTATCTTCGGGGATCCGATTTTCAATCTTTGGTCGATGCAGCAAGCCATATTTATGAAGCACCACTTTTCATTGCTGATACACCGAATATGAAATTACTAGACCTTCGCGCCCAAGCCCGGCGAATGAAGGCTCAACACGATGTAAAAGTAATTTTTATCGACTATCTAACCCTAATTGGGGCGGAAAATAAGGATATTCCACGGCATGAGCAAATTGCCGAAATATCTCGATCGCTAAAAAGCCTCTCCCGGGAACTCAATATACCTATAGTCGCATTGAGCCAGGTTTCCCGGGACACGGAAGGAAAAATTCCGACCCTCGCGAATCTTCGTGAATCTGGGTCGATCGAACAGGATGCGGATGTCGTGATGTTCATTCACCGAGAAAGGGTGAGTGATAGAGATGATGCTACCTCCAATGAAGTGATTGATACTCAGCTCATCGTGGCAAAGCAGCGTAACGGACCGGTAGGCACCATACATTTAGCCTTCCTCCCGAGCTTTACAAAGTTTGAAAACCTTTCCAGAGGTCACTAGCATAGACTATACTGGTCAAAGGGAGATTCCCAAAAACCCCAGAAAGCTTTTGAAAGGTGGAATGAATGGCTCTTGAAGACAAGTATAATCTCGAAGAAGTACGAAATTTGGCAGAGCAAATGGTCTTTGACGAGATCGAACACCTACTGGAGAGCAGGAGTTGGCCTGCTCAGGCCTATGAGCAAGAAACTATCTTGGATCTCGCAGCCCTTTCCCTCAATCATGTTCGGCCCCTTTATCGGGCGACTCTTCTGGGCCGCCTTTTCGAGGCCGAATTAGAGGAGAAATACGGCGAAGAAATACGAGGAGCCGTGGCTCAGGCTTTCAAAAAGATATTATCCTAGTGAAATAGTTATTCGCCATCTGGGACTGCATCAATTTCGGTGTCACTTTTAGTAAAGTTCAGCGTCCTTAGTTGGGATGGATCAATCAAGAATCGCGACGCAACCCCTTGGGCATCAAGAACAAGCTCCCGATTAGACAAAACGAGTAAGTTTAAATTGCGTCCTATCATGAGTAACTCCCCGGTTTCCATCAAAACCGCCTCGGCCAGGAAAGAACGATTATCGGGGTTCCAAAACGAGGCGGTTCCATCGCTATTAATTGAACCAATCGTGTCCCGAAGACTTATCATTCTCCGGGGTATACGTCGGCTACTTGAAAGAGTAGTAAACCGGCGACCATCGTACATCGATGCTTGTTCTCCCCCGAGACTTGTAAGAACCATTTGTCCGTGAGTTGTCATGCCTGCGTGTATATCTTCACTGGCAATTGAACTGACAAGAGAAGCCGAAAACCCGGGACGATTCGGCCCAGTCCAGGTATACTTTCGTAAATTTGTTCGCTGACCCTGGCTGGGAAATGATATTCCCAGAGTAAAAAACTCTAGGGTATTATCTATGTGGGCCAGTCGATATACCAGACGATCGTCTTGGGCAAGAGAGGTAGTCTCGAGGGTCTGAAGGTTTACTCGAATAAGCGACGAGTTAAGACTTCCTTCAGACGTTTGGGCTATTACAAGCGATTCATTATTGAAAACTATCGCATCTTGAATACCAAGGCTGGTATATTCTTGAATTCGACTAAAATTCAGACTATCTAAAACCTCAAGACTATCGTCGGAGTAAAATAGAATAACGTAGTCGTCCTGTACGCGGACCCGAACTATCGGTTTTGTTCGGGTGTCTCCAACCGCCCGAAGGCTCGGATCTGGACCTTGGCTAAAGTCTGCAATCCAAAGACGGCCGGCTCCTGTACTGTTCCAAATTAATATCTTGTTTTCTGTTAAAGAGACGATATCCGGTACCCCTTGGAAGGGTATATTCAAGGGCTTACTTTGAAAACTTGACGCTCGGCTTGAAGCATTTAAAAGCTGGAATGCCTCGGTCTCGTCAAAATAGGTAATTCCCCGAGACGAGGCAGTTACAACAAAATTTGAGCCCCGAACGATAGTGCTTATCGGAACAATCCTTTGGATAGAAGCTGCGAGTAGGCTATTTGTCTCGAATGAGACCAAGAAAATTCCTCCTCCTTCGGTCGTACCAGCGACACCGCTATTCGGGACCCCAGAGAATACACCGTTCGAGTTGGGAAGCCGAAGGGACGGCTCATTTCTTAAGGGAGTCAACGCCCTCGGTGTCATCGACAACCATTGGATGCTGTATCGGTTTCCCGTACTCGTGACAACTCCAAGGGTCTGGTCATTTATGAGAAAAAAATCATAGATTTGGGGAAAGGTGTGCCGGAATAACTCTTGCCCGCTCACAACGTCGAGCAAGACTAAATCATCATTCACTCGACCGACTCCAATTCGTTTGTTTGATTGTAACTCAAGCTTTCGAATGTCTCGGAGGGTTTGAACTCGTGCGAGCTCCTCGGAACTTTGTACTCGATGATAGGTGATGAGTCCCCGGCTAGACTGGTAACCCATATAAGACGAACCGCTCTGAGACATAAAACCGAAATTTACGATTCCAAAGGCCTGGGACAGGCCTCGTTGTTGTCTGCCGGTTGTCGAGGATAGAAGAGTTACACTCGAAAGATTTGCAAAGGTCAGAATAATAGAGGAACCATTTGGACTGTAAGAAAAGCTCAAGGGTTGACTATCAATAGTTTTGCTAAAAAGCTCCTCCCGATTTTGTAGGGAATAAGACCAAAGGGTAAAACGACCACCTCCACTCGGGGTAAGATAAGCGAACGAGCTACCATCCGGACGAATAATGAGTTCGCTTATAGTTCTATGGGGGACAGTTATCCGGGATTGAAGTGTGGGTACATCGGTGCTCCACAAGAGAATACTTCCATCCGAAGAGGCGGAAACAGCTAAGGATAAGTTCTTAGCCACCGCAAGGTGGGTAGGTGCCGCCGAATGCCCCGTTCTCGGTTCGAGAAAACGTGAAGGGACCTGGGAGAAAAGCAAAGAGAACCCGAGAAAAAACGAGACAAATGAAAGCAATTTTATCGGTCTAATAATCATAGGCTTCCTTGGGATCATTCCCTTATCGATTTATTATGAACAACACGTCGCTGAAAAGCGCCCAAACTAAGAGCAATATAACTAGGCCTCCTCCTACGGATTGAAACGCCGTTATCGTTCGAGGCGTTAGGGCCCGTCGACTTATCCACTCGTAGGTATACATGAGTGCCTGTCCACCATCGAGAACTGGTATTGGTAACATATTGCCAAAGGCAAGAGCGATACTAATAATTGCCATAAATTGTGCAATAAGGCGGAAGCCTGTTCCAATACTTTGGCTGAATCCGAGGGTGGCAGCTTCTCCGACCATTACACTTATTCGCAAAGGTCCGCTGACTGCGGCGGAAGGATTTACTCCCCGAAACAGAATTCCTAAACTTTGGAAGGTAAGCGCCAAGGTTTCTTTCACCTCTTCTACACCCTTGTTAATGGCCTGGAAAAAAGTATATGTGGGAGTGTGAAAAACCTGTGCCTCAAAGGCAATAGGCAAAGAAGGGTTCATTTCCTCATCAAAATCCGGAACAACCGATAGCTGAACCTCATCGGTGCATCGAAGGACGTCAAGGGTTATCGAGCCATTGGATTCGGCAACTACTCTTGCCAGGTCGAGAGTATACTCAATAGGAGCTCCGTTTGCTCGTAAAACTCGATCTCCTGCAGCCAAGATCTGCCCTTCGGGGAGTTCGAGGTTTTGAGCTATAACCGGTTCCACTGCGGGATACACTCCCAAGACCCCGGCTCCCCGATCGGGATCTAAACGAGGGCGTAGGGTGCCCTCAATGACAAGGTTGTTCCGTAGTAGTGTGAATGGAATGTCATTTTCTGGATTCGAAGTGATAATTCGTTGAAGATCGGAAAAATGAAGAACTTCCTTTCCATCCAAATGAATAATGAGGTCTCCATCTTGTAGGCCCGCTTGCACCGCAGGGGTATCACCGTCAGCCAAGAGAATTCGCGAGGGATAGCTTGAGTACTCGAATCCTATACCGTAGACGATTCCGAGCAGCAGTATCGCAAAAAGTACATTGATTGCGGGGCCCGCTAGGGCAATAAGGATTCGCTTCCAAGGTTGGGCCGAAAAAAAAGACCCCTCTTCGTAAGGAAATTCCTTTAAGCCTTTATTCATAGCCTCGCGAAACTGTACTTCGCCTTTCATGAGAACAAAACCGCCAAAAGGGAAGGATCCCATTTGATAGACTACACCGTCTTTACCGGTTCTTTTCCAAAGAGCCTTACCCCAGCCAATAGAAAACTTCTCTACTTGAACACCCAGAGCCCGGGCAACAAAAAAGTGTCCAGCTTCATGGACTAAAACCAAAATACCGAGACTAAATAGTCCGGCCAATATCTGAAATAGTATCATGCAATTTCCTTGCCTTGAATCGTCTTAAATGCTTTGAAAGAGCAAGAAAGCGTAGTAGTACATTGGCGCCGCGAAGAGAGCAGAATCAAAACTGTCCATAATGCCACCCCGCCCGGGAATAACCGATCCAGAATCTTTTAGGCCTGCGCTCCGTTTGAATCCTGATTCCAAGAGGTCTCCAAAGACCCCAAGAATTCCCGTAATAAGTCCTAATGCCATTGCGCTTGCGGGTCCAAAAGGAAAAAGAAACGGGAACATCCAACATCCAATACCCATAACTACAATCGAAGTTACAAGCCCAAACGTAAGGCCGACGGTAGTTTTCTTTGGACTCAGCAAAAAAGGCTTGGGGCTATTTTTTCCCAAGAGCATACCCCCAACATAAGCCAATGAGTCATTCATAAATACCGTCATAAAAAAGAGCAAAATTATCAACTTGCTATGATCAAGGGTAGTATAAAGAATGAAGTGTCCTAAAAACGCTCCGGGATAGACAGTCAAGATGAGAGATGCCCCCGCCTTGGCGTAGAATGTCTCGCCCTTGTCAACCGTATAGGCTGCCAAAACATAGGTGAGGACCAGGGTTAAGGTTACCATTATCGAAGCATAAAAAACAATTGGGCTCCAAGAGAACCAAACTACCAGGAAACCTGATATGAGCGGAACAGCTCCCACCACTGCGGCTCCCAGAAGTACGCGGAGTCTATGAATATTGAGGCCAAACAATCGAGCGCTTTCAATGCTTGCGCCAATTCCGACTAATAAAACCAGGATATTAAGTAGAACCAATTCGGGGGTTGGATCGAACCAAATGAGTAGGATCAGAAAGGGAATAGCAATAAAAAAGAGTAAAAGACGAGATAGGGTATTCGAAATCAAGGTTAGTTTCCTCCGAATCGTCGCTTACGATTTTGGTAGGTCCGAATGGCGGAGAAAAACTCTTGCTCGTCCCAATCTGGCCACAACTTATCGTCAAAAACAAATTCAGCATAGGAAGATTGCCATAGTAAAAAATTACTCAGGCGCTGTTCCCCACCGCTTCGTACTATAAGATCTAAATCCGGGAGCTCCGGATGATCGAGATAGGTATCGAGGGTACCGGAAGCAATGTTTTTAGAAAATGTAGCAAAAAGGTCCGCAATTCGATTATTCCAACTTTCGGGTGAATCGGTACACCCGACTAGAACCTGACTTTTTAGCTCTTCAATAGCCCGCGAGGCAGCACGAGAAATTTCGTCTCTTCCACCATAATTTATTGCCAAATTGACCGTAAGGCCTAGATGACTTTGAGTGTCCTCTACCACATCCGCTATTTCTTGAAGGACTAATTGAGGTAAGCCTTGGGGATTACCCGAGTGTACTACGCGGATTTGATTTTCCCGGTAGAAATCGAACTCCTTACGCAGGTGGGTGCCCAGAAGATTCATGAGAAAACTCACCTCTTCTTGGGTTCGGTTCCAGTTTTCCGTTGAAAAAGTATAGAGGGACAGATACGGAATCGATAGTTCGCGTGCCGCTTTCACGACCCGTTTTGCGGCGAATAGACCTTCTTTATGACCCGCAGTTCGAGATAGTCCCCGAGCTTGGGCCCATCGACCATTCCCATCCATGATTATTCCCACGTGGCGGGGTATATCCTTTGCTCCCAAAATTTCGGGTGAAAGAAGAGCCCTGGTCATTTCTCTGGTTGCCATCGGTCAAACTTCAAGAATTTCTTTTTCTTTTTTGTCGAGAATTGAGTTTATTGTTTCGATATAGCGGTCGGTAAGCTTTTGGATATTGTCCGTTCCTCGCTTTTCCTCGTCTTCGCTCAGTTCCCCTTCTTTATTTTGTTTTTTTAGTTCTTCATTCCCGTCTCGACGAATGTTTCGAATCGCTACACGGCTTTGTTCGGCGACATTCTTCGCCATTTTTACCAAGTCTTTTCGTCGTTCTTCGGTCAAGGGAGGTATGTTGATTCGAATTACTTTGCCATCATTCGAAGGATTTAGCGAAAGTTCAGATTTTTGGATTGCCTTCTCGATTTCGCCAATTGTTCCCTTATCCCAAGGTTGAATAACGATGAGGCGGGACTCAGGCACACTAATATTGGCGACTTGATTAAGGGGGGTGGGGGTACCGTAGTAGTCAACTTTAATCTTATCGAAGAGGGATGCACTTGCTCGTCCGGTTCGCAATCCGTTGAATTCATCTTCTAAGGATTGAATTGATTTTTTCATGCGTTGTTCAGCCGAAGACATTACCTCTTTCATAAAAAGTTCTCCCTAATTAAAAATAAAATGTCCGCGCAAGCTAAGCCTTGCCCCTCTCTCTACAAAAGGAACAAGACCTAGTTGTAAAAAACTTTTTCTAGAGCTCTTCTCCGGCTCGATAGACCCGGTAGTCTACCAATTCGATAGTGCCTCCCAGTTCCGTGCCCAAATCAACGGCGACCTTACGGACAGAGCGCTTTTCGTCCTTAACGAAAGGTTGGTCGGCGAAGCAGATCTCTTTCAGATGTTTCGCAAGCTTCCCTTTTATGATGCCTTGCATAACATTGTCTGGTTTATCCATTTGAGCCGCTTGAGCACGAAAAATCGATTCTTGCTCATCCATATAGGCCTTGGGAACTTTAGTTTCGTCCAAATAGTTCGGACTAAAAGCAGCCGCATGGAGGGTAAGATCCTTCGCATACTCCTTGACCTTTGCATTGTTTAAGAGTTCTGGACTGCTAACCTTTAGCTTAACAAGAACTCCAACCCGACCAGACTCACCATGGATATAGTCTGCAACCATTTCGTTTACACCAATTTCCAGGGTCTCGAGCCGACGAAGTTGAATGTTTTCTTTAATAGTGGTAGCCAGGCCCGTAGCTACAGCTATCAGATCTGGATCGTTTGCGTCCTTTCCTAATTCTACCGCATCGGTAACCATTTTCGTCCCTTTTGCAGTAAATTCTTCGTTTCGTGCTACAAAGTCAGTTTCGCACGAAAGTTCCATGATGCCGGCCTTGCTCTTGCCTACATAGGTGAAGGCCCGACCTTCCTCTGCACTTCGTCCAGCTCTTTTTGCAACAGCGGCCAATCCCATTTCTTTGAGTAGTCGTTCGGCTCCGGCAAAATCTCCATTTGCCTTTATCAGAGCGTTTTTACAGTCTACAATTCCGGCTCCGGTTTTTTCCCGAAGCTTCTTCACATCTGATGCGTTTATTTCAGCCATGGGTAACTCCTTAGTCTTCTTCGTAGAGTTTGTCTTCGTCGATACCAGCCTTTTTAACAACCTCTTCGGCCACATCTGGCTTTGCTACGACGGTCTTCTTTTCGGTCTCGGGGGTATAGTTTGCGAAGTCTTTTTCGTCGACTATGGCTCCGTCATCCTGGGTTGCCCCTTCGTCTTCGCGGCCTTCGGCGGTGTAGTCCCCTTCGTAGTCCTCATCTGAGAGACTGTCGATCACCTGGAGGCCGGCTTCGTTATCGGCCTCTACAACTGCGTTAGCAATAATTTGGGTAAATAGGGTTATGGCCCGAATTGCATCATCGTTTCCAGGAATCGGGAAGTCGATTCCTTCGGGATTACAGTTTGTGTCTACCACCGCGACAATCGGGATGCCCATTCGTCGAGCTTCCGCTACGGCAATTGCTTCTTTTCGGGTATCGATAATGAAAACTACCCCCGGTAGCTCTTTCATCTCTTTGATACCACCGAGATTCTTCTCGAGCTTCTCGCGCTCTTTGTTTATTTTGGCAATTTCTTTTTTGGTGAGACTCTCGAAAGTTCCGTCAACTTCCATCTTATCTAACTTCTTGAGCCGTTGAAGACTACGAGTGATAGTAGAGAAGTTGGTCAGCATGCCTCCAAGCCATCGATTGTTGATGTAATACATTCCACATCGTTCGGCCTCTTGGGCAATTGCTTGTTGGGCTTGCTTCTTGGTGCCGATAAAGAGCACGGTCTTTCCCGACAAGACGGTTTGCCGTACGATCTCGTAGGCATCCTTAATGCAGACAATTGTCTTCTGCAGGTCAATAATATGAATCCCGTTCCGCTCTTGAAAAATAAACTTCTTCATGCGGGGATCCCATCGTTTGGTCTGGTGACCGAAGTGAACTCCCGACTCCAGGAGATTCTTCATCGTTACTACCGCCAATTCATCCTCCTCAGCCAATCTACAGTCTTCGCCCCATACCCTTTTCCTAATTCGTTAGGTTCTTAAAGGAGTAAGGGGGAAGGACAGGTATGGCATCCTTCTCTAGTTCTCGATTTTCCCTATCCATTAGCCTAAGCTGTGGATTCGGAAAACGGAAGATTATCCCAACCTAAGGTTGGGTCCAAAGATTTTGTAATTCTATGGCGTGGCGAGAGTGCCATAAATTTCGGCAAGAGGCAAGCCTATGATATTTGTGTAACTTCCACTGATACGGGAAATGAGGGCACTACCTGCTCCTTGGATACGATATCCTCCTGCGGCATTTTGCCACTCGCCAACGTCGAGGTACCATTCTTTGTCTTTCTCGGTTAACAATCGAAATGTTACCTCGGAAATCACTGAAAAAGTACTCAGGTTTCCACTGGGGTGTCGAATGTTTACCCCCGTAGCTACTTCATGGGTGGATCCGGACAACAGGTCGAGATAGATTCGGGCTCTTGTGCGGTCTTGGGGCTTTTCGAGAACTGCTGATCGGATAAAAACGAGGGTATCAGCCGTAAGAATCCATCGAGGAAATTCTAACGATCCGTCGCCCCGAAGATGATCTTCGACCCAATCAAGTTTCTTTTGGGCTAATTGTTCAACCTGGGCACCGGGTGGTAGGTGAGGAATAATTTCCTCCGAGGTCTGGGGTGCGATTACCCGAGGTTCGATCCCGAGAGACCGAATGAGGGTAAGTCGTTGGGGAGAGCCGGAACCTAGGATGAGTGGGTAGTTTGTCAAATTGGGTCCTCCCTTGACCAATCGGTTTCAATCGGATAGCTTACGTTTTAATTGAGTCCGTAGCTCAGCTGGATAGAGCGTTGGCCTCCGGAGCCAAAGGTCGAAGGTTCGAATCCTTTCGGACTCGAGTGATTTTTATGACAGTGCCCCCAACAATTCAAGCCCTATGGGGACATTCCGGCCCCTTCAACGATTACTCCCGATACATTCGAAAGATGTATGGAAAAAGAATCCAGAAAATTGGCCTCGATGGGGGTTTTTCTTGTCCTAATCGGGACGGAACCCTGGGGCACGGGGGATGTAGTTATTGTTCGGTGGCAAGTTTTGCCCCATCCTATCAGCGGGAAACCCCTGAACTTAGGGAACAAATTGAAAAAGGTATCTCATTCTTTGGATCAAAATATGGAACCGATAGCTATTTGGCCTATTTTCAATCCTATACCTCCAGCCATGGACAGATACATCGCCTGGAGCAAGCTTACGAAATCGCCCTGGGTCATCCTTCGATCCTCGGACTAAACCTAGGCACCCGTCCAGATTGTCTCGAGCCGGCGGTTGTCGACCTGTTGGATAAACTCCGTTCAAAATGGGGTAAGCCTATTACAATAGAAATTGGTATTGAATCGACTCTTGATCGAACCCTGGATCGAATTGGTAGAGGACATAGCTTTGCCGACTCTTGTTCTGCGATAGAACATCTTGTCAGTCACAGCTTTGACGTCAATGGGCATCTTATTTTGGGGCTTCCAGGCGAAAGTCGGAATGAACTCTTAGCCCACGCCCCCAGGCTCAATCAACTTCCCTTATCGGGATTAAAAATACACCATCTTCAGGTCCTCAAGGGTACAAGGTTAGCGAGGGAGGTTTCTCCTAGGGATTTTCTTGGATTTTCCCAAGAAGAGTACCTCGATTTACTCATGGATTTTATACCCCGGTTACGGCCAAATTTGGTATTGGAACGATTTATTAACGAGGCTCCGGTAGATCAGGTCATTACGCCCCGTTGGGGGGGAGTAATGAACTACGCCTTCGGTGCTAAAGTAGTCGCCGGGCTCGAAGCTCGAGGGCTGTATCAAGGAGTTTGGCATGAGTCCTAAGCGACAAAACCTTGTTGCCTTTCTGGGAGGGCTTAGTTTGTTTCTTTCAACCCTCGAGTATCTGTTTCCAAAGCCCGTGCCCTTTTTTCGCCTTGGCCTGGCGAATCTTCCGATATTGCTGAGTCTTGGAATTTTACACCCCCGGGAAATTGTGGTTTTGGGCTTTCTTAAGGTACTCGGACAGGGATTAGTAAATGGCACCTTGGCCAGTTATGTTTTCCTCTTTAGTCTTGGAGGAACTGCGGCCAGTGTTGTGGCTATGTATGGGTACTACCGACTCTTTCCCCATTGGACAAGCTACCTTGGTATTAGTCTCATTGGAGCATTAGCGAGTAACCTTGTTCAGGTATGGCTTTCCTTGGGGTTTATCTTCGGGGCTTCAGCCTGGGTTATCGTCCCATACTTTCTGGGAATGGGTGGAGCCACGGGAATAGTTATGGGGTTTTTTGCCCAGATTTTTGTCAAAAACTCCCGGTGGTTTTCGTTCCTTACCGATGAATTCCCCGTATTGCAACCAGGCTTGCCTGGTAAGAGTATCCCCAGAAGTCCTTCGACCTTCGATAATTTGCCTGTCACCCAGGCTATTCATGAGGAAACCTCATCAACAAGAAAACCAAAGAGTAAGCGTCAACTTCGCAAACAGTGGATAATGGGCCACGGCAATCCTACATATTTATTTATCCTTGGCCTAGGTGCCCTTGTTCTTTTTGCCCTTCAGTCTCGGTTAGAATACCGGGTCCTCCAAGTTATACTATTGTACTTGGTGGCCGAAGCTACGGGTAAGCACATTAGACTGGGTTATTTTCTCATCCTCTTCCTGTCGGTGACCATTTTTCACCTCTTGCAACCCACAGGGCAGGTTCTTTTTCAACTTGGTCCCTTTCCAATCACCCAAGGTGCATTGGCCCAAGGGGCCTTTCGAGCTCTCACCTTAATAGGGTTTGTATTTGGGTCTCTTGCTTTTGTGCAACCCCATCTTCAACTTCCTGGATGGACTGGGCAGATGATCGGAGATATCTTTCGATACTACGAGGGACTAAATCATTTCCGGGGCCATCTAAAGGGGAAAGGGTTTATTCAGACCCTCGATCGATTGCTTTTTTCGGTTTTTTCGCCCAGCGAACCGGTAGAGTTAACCCAAGAGAGCCAAAAGTGGGAAGGAAAAAATCATCCCGGGGTACTTTTGATAGGTATCGGGGTAGTACTTCTATTCTTGTTTCTTTTATGGAAGGTAGGGTAAGCACAATCATGGAATCCTATTACGATTATATTCAATCGAAAAATGATGAAATTCGCGAGAATGGATTATGGAAATCCGAAGTCTCCCTGGCAGGACCCCAATCCTCAGAAATCCTTGTCAACGGAGAATCCTGGGTAAATTTTTGTGCGAATAACTACCTTGGGTTCTCGAACAACGAAGAAATTGTCCAGGCGGCCACGGATAGCCTTTCCAACTACGGTTTTGGAATGTCCTCGGTTCGATTCATTTGTGGAACCCAAGATCAACATCGTTTCCTAGAAAAAGAAATAGCCCATTTCTTGGGTACCGAAGACTCGATCTTGTACTCATCGTGTTTTGACGCAAATGGCGGACTCTTTGAGGCCCTTTTTTCCGAGGAAGACGGCATCATATCCGACTCGCTGAATCATGCGAGTATTATCGATGGGATTCGATTGTCGAAGGCCCACCGTTTTCGTTACGAGAACAGAAACCTGGTAGATCTCGAAATACAGCTGACGAAGGCAAGAGCTTCGGGGCTTCGTTACCTTGTAATCGCCACCGACGGAGTGTTTTCGATGGACGGAACTGTCGCTCCTCTGAAAGAAATTTGTGACCTGGCCGAAAAGTTCGGGGCCCTCGTTATGGTGGATGATAGTCACGCAGTAGGGTTCTACGGCCCCGGTGGGCGGGGGACCCCCGATCGATTTGGTGTCCAGGATCGAGTAGCCTTGCGTACCGGAACCCTTGGGAAAGCTTTAGGGGGTGCCTCGGGTGGTTACATTGCGGGAAAAAAAGTGCTTATCGATCACCTGCGGCAACGATCTCGGCCCTACCTTTTTTCTAACTCCCTTGCCCCATCGATTGTTGGTGCTGGAAGAAAGGCTCTCGAACTCGTTCAAAAGGCCGAAGAAGTTCGAGTTCGCCTCGAACAATCAACCCAAAAAATACGGAAAGGACTTGAGGAACTCGGTTATGATGTACCCAAGAGCGATCATCCCATTATCCCGGTAATTTTAGGAGATGCCCGAAAGGCAACAGCTCTCTCTAACTACCTGGTTTCCCAGAAAATTCTTGCGGTAGCATTTAGTTTCCCGGTTGTTCCTCGGGGTCAGGCTAGGATTCGCCTCCAAATTTCTGCCAGCCATACCGAAGCACAATTGGACTATCTCTTGGGGGCCTTTGACCGGGGACGGGGACTGCTCAAAGAACTTTCTTGACAAAGCCCCAGATATCTCCTAACTTGGAAAAGATACAGACTAGTGGAGGGTGTAATGAACACATTGATATTGTGGCTTACCCTTCCTCTTGCCGGTGCGATACTAGGTTGGATATTCCGATGGCTTTACGCCAGATTTCAACTTTCATCCTCTGAACAAAAGGCTGAAAGGTTAAAACGGGACGCTGTCAAAGACGCCGAAGCCCTGAAAAGGGAAATGGTACTGGAAACGAAAGATGAGTTACTGCGGGACAGAAACCAACAGGAGAAAGAACTCAGGGAAAGACGAATTGAACAACAGAAGTTCGAGAAGCGTCTTATCCAGAAAGAAGAAAACCTAGACAACAAGCTTGCTTATGTTGAAAGACAGCAGCAACAGTTTATCGAACGCGAGAGGAAGATAGAAGAACGAGATACCGAAATCTCACAAATGGAAACTACTTGGCGACTCGAGCTCGAAAGAGTCTCCGGTTTAACCACGGAAGATGCTCGAAAGTTAATTATATCGTCTCTCGAAGATGACGTCCGGCACGATGCCCAGGCACTCATCAACAAGATAGAGCAAGAGGCTCAACTCACCGCAGAAAAAAAGGGAAGAGAAATACTCATTTCTACTATCCAACGAATGGCGAGCGAGGTGAATGCCGAGGTCACTGTAGCGTCGGTAAGCTTACCGAATGACGAGATGAAAGGGCGAATCATCGGTCGGGAAGGTCGAAATATTCGTACCCTCGAGACCCTAACCGGTGTCGATGTTATCATCGACGACACCCCTGAGGCGGTAGTCATCAGCTGCTTCGATCCCGTACGGAAAGAAATAGCTCGTCGTTCTTTAGAACGACTTATTACCGATGGCCGGATCCACCCGACTCGAATCGAAGAGGTAGTCCAGAAGGTAACCCAAGAGATTTCCCAGCATGTCTACGAGGAAGGGGAGAAAGTTCTCTTCGACCTGGGCATTCACCACATGAAGCCAGAAGGTATTCGAGGTCTTGGGCGTCTGGTATTTAGGACCTCCTACGGCCAAAATGTTCTGGCCCACTCAAAAGAGGTTGCCCTGTTTGCGGGAATGATCGCTGCTGAAATTGGTGCGGATGTTGAAATTGCTAAGCGAGGGGGCCTTCTTCACGATATAGGCAAGGGAATCGAGAGCGACGGTGACTCAAATCACGTCGAGCTCGGGGTTGAGCTTGCGAAACGAACCGGGGAAGATCCACGAATCATAAACGCAATCGCCGCCCACCACGGTGACGTTCCTCATAGTTGTGTCGAATCGGTCATCGTTCAGATCGCCGACGCCTTGAGTGCAAGTCGACCAGGAGCTCGTAGGGAAACCCTGGACAACTATATTAAGCGCCTAGAGAACCTGGAAAAAATCGCCGAGGATTTTGAAGGGGTCGACAAGGCCTATGCAATTCAAGCTGGCCGAGAACTTCGTATAATGGTCGATCACGAGAAAGTAACCGACAACGAGGCCCGGGACATTGCCAGGGCTATTGCTAAACGCATCGAAAATGAACTTCGATATCCGGGACGCATTAAAGTAACAATGATTCGCGAAACCCGCATAGTCGAGTATGCTCGATAAGAGGTTTTAGAGGCCCCCGCGTCGATTACCACCCCCTTGGAATACCCAAGGGGGTTTTTTTATGATTCTCTGGTAACCTTCAGCATGAATCCAAGGGCGATACTCATACACAGAACCGCAAAGAGGAACATCGTTCGCAATCCGCCGGTTGGGCCAAGAACGTAGGTTCCCCAGTCTATAAAGCCACCGGCCAAAACTGGTGCGGTAATTGCTGCCCCCTGGGAAAAGAGGTAATACATACCGGTATAGATTCCCATGGTTTCGTAGCTTGCCATATGCCAAAGCATGGGAAAGGAATTCGTAACCACCGAACCCCAGAACATTCCAAAAAAGAACAGGAGCCCAAGAAAGGACATCCAGGAGGTTGTCACGTCCAGACCGAAGGCCCGGGAAAGGGGATAATGAAAATAAATTAGGCTCATAACAATGATGATACCTAACAGTGAAAGGCGTATGACCTTTCTTCTGCCAATTTGCCCTGCCAAAATCCCCGATGGAATGACAAAAATTGCATAGGCAATAGCGACGGCTCCTGGGCTGAGTCCTGCGAGTCCTTCAGTAGTCCCCAAAACGTCTCTGCTATAGGTAGTTATAAAGGGGAGGACACCCTGGTAGCCCAGAAACCAAAAGAACAAGGCCAAGAGCACGTATCGACCACTGGTATCATTTTGTGACCCGACGCCAAATATTCGCTGAATGCTTTCCCGAAGGGGAACTTGCTTTTCTCGTTCATCGTCTGTGGTACCTTGACGCAGGGAATTCCGGGGCTCTTTTACAAAGACAAAGAGAGCGAGGGTAGCAACGATCACCAAGACCCCAGAAATGAGGAATGGTAAACTTCGTAGGGTCGAGCCGAAAAGTGGTAGGGTAAGATCGACATCTATTAAAGGAGCCAAAGCGACCGTACCGACGATAGCAGCAATTCCACCCATAAAATTAATGACCCCGTTTGCCTGGCTTCGGTAGTTTTTATCGGTCAGGTCGGGCATAAGGGCTACAACCGGTCCACGGGATGCTTGCTTTGCGAGGTTCAAGAGAAAGAGCAGTACAATAAGGGTCATGAGGGAACCGCGAGGCAGAGCTCCCGAGGGCAGGAGCATGAAAAAGATCGCCGATAGGGGCAAGGTAACAATAATATAGGGCATTCGCCTACCGATTGAGGTTTTTGTTCGATCTGAAAGGGCCGCAACCAAGGGAATAAGAAAAAGAGCAAAAACGTTATCAAGGGTCATAATAAGGCCGATCAGAAATCTACTCGATAGGTAGTCACCAAGAAATAGGGGAACGTAGGCATCGTAGAGGGGATCCATGAGACCAAGGGTGAAAAACCCAAGTCCGATGAGAATTGTTGTTCGATAGAAACCCCGGGGGACCAAATTTGTCGTGTTCATACCGATATAGTAGAACAGTTTAGGGGAGACTAGGAGATTTTTTTCTTGAACTTCGATAAAATACACCAATGAAACAGATGAACATCCTGGTAATTGGAGACGTAATTGGTCAACCGGGAATCAGAGCCTTGGTGTCTATGCTGCCGGGTCTCAAAAAGCATTACAACCCAGATTTCACCATCGTCAACGGTGAGAATTCCGCCGACGGATTCGGAATTACCGAGAGTTTAGTCCACACAATCTTAGGCGCGGGGGCCGACATGATCACCACGGGTAATCATGTGTGGCAGCAACGCGAAATCTTTCCCTATTTGGACTCGACTGATCTGGTTTTACGTCCAGCCAATTATCCCCCCGGAGCACCGGGCAAAGGATTTGGAATCTACGAGAAAAAAGGTGTTCGCTTTGGGGTAATCAATCTTCAAGGACGAACACGAATGTGGCCTATTGACTGTCCCCTTCGAAAAGCCCGAGAAATATTGCGTAAAATTGAATCTCAGACCGACATCGTGCTTGTCGATATGCACGCCGAGTCGCCAGAGGAGAAAGAGGCATTGGCCTGGGATCTGGATGGCAAAGTTCAGGGTGTCTTTGGTACCCATACCCATATTCAGACAATGGACGAACGGATTTTGCCAAAGGGTACAGCTTTTTTGACCGATTTAGGAGCGACGGGGCCAAGAAATAGTATTATAGGTTTCGATCCCGAGACGGGAATTCGAAGAAATTTGACCCAGTTACCCCTCAAAAGTGAGGTTTCGAGCAATCCAGCGATCCTTTGTGGAATTGTCCTAACCTTGGATAGAGATACGAAAGCAGTCACCCATATAAAACGAATTCGAGAACAGTCGGCGGTCTAATAGGGGTGAAAAAAATTCCTTTATTGTTTGCCTTAGAACAATCTTTTCCCGGAGTTTCCAGAGACCTCCTCTATAGTTGGACCATGTGTGGGGAGATTTTGGTAAACGGTGAAACCTGCCGAAACCCAAAGGCGAAGGTTCTTGCCGATTGCATCCTTGCTCATAAACAGACAAGTTTCGTTTCCCGGGGGGGCGATAAACTCTATCCCGTACTTTCTGAGCTTATCAACGAATTTCCTGAGCTAAACCCCCAGGGTAAGTGGGTGCTCGACGCCGGTTCGTCAACCGGAGGATTCGTAGACGTTCTTCTCAATTTCGGCGCCCTTGGGGTATACGCTATCGATGTAGGCACCAACCAACTTCATTATAAACTGCGAGTAGATCCGCGTATTCGAGTGCGAGAAAACACGAATATTCTAGAAGTCAAGCCCGAGGACCTGGATCCCATGCCGAGTTTTTGTACCGCAGATCTTTCATTTCGTTCGGTGAGAGGAGTTAGTAATAGGCTTGTGGACTTAACTACTTCTGGGCTTGCTTTGGTGTTAGTAAAGCCCCAATTTGAAAGTGATTTCCATAGACCCGACTCGCCTTTTCGAGGGGTGCTAAGTTTGGAAGAAGGGTCGGAGATTCTAAACAGGGTTATTATTGCCCTAAAATCCGATGGACTACAAAGTCTCGATATTCGGCCTGCTGGGATTCGGGGAACAAAGGGGAATCAAGAGTATTTCGTCCTTCTTACTAAGGGTCATACTTAATACCCGCCCGAGTTCTTCCGATACACCAGTATGGCCCAGAGAAATCAACATAAAACTCCCCCAAAAGGTCCTACCCTCGGGGTTATATTTTGGATCGCATGTATCCTTCTCATTCTCGTCGTCTTTCTTTTTAATCGGGAAAATATCCGGCGCGTTCTTCAAAACACCGAAATAATCGAGGTAATTTCTCAAGACCTTCCGGCCGAGCCCTTGATAAGGGATCAAAATGACGAGCAGCTAGATGTTGTCAGTCCCGAGCCAGAAGCGGCCCGTGAACCCGAAACTTCCACCGAAATAGAACAACCTACCCAGCCCGCTACCATACCGAAGGTAGAGCCTGAAGTTGTACCCGAAATTGAACCGGCACCATCTATCGGAGTTGAACAATCCCCACCAGCGACTCGAGTGCGAACCTACAATTTGTATTTCTTGCGGATTTCCGATGATGATTCGGTAGTTCTTGAACCCCGACCACGGGGTATTCGGTTTGTCGATAGTCCTCTTTCGGCTACTCTACAAGCTCTCTTGGCGGGGCCCGTCGAATCGGAGACCACGGTTGGATATTTGAGTTTGGTACCTGAGGGATCTCAACTCATTTCGGCTTCCATAAGAGGCGAGACGGCGTTTTTAAACTTCAACGAGAGTTTTCGCTTTAATCCCTTGGGTTATGAAGGACAGAAAGCACAACTCCAACAGATTGTTTATACCGCTACAGAATTTCCGACCGTATCCCAGGTACAAATTCTCATCGACGGTCAAATTGTGAACTATCTCGGGGGCGATAGCTTGTACGTAGGGGCACCGCTCCAGCGAGGTTCATTCTAGGTCGAAAATTTGACAGCTCCCATGACCTAGCATATAGTGGGGCAATGAAAGAATTTCGAGGCATTTCTGCTTCACCGGGCATTGTCATGGGCAATGTCCTGGTTATTAACGATGAACATCCACCCGTTCCCCAGTACTCGATAGATATTGAAATTGTCGATGCAGAACACTCTCGTTTTACTCTCGCCGTCGAGGAAGCAAAAAAAGATATCGAGGGTCTCAAGGCCCAATCGATTCGTGCTCTGAGTGACGACGAGACGAGCATGCTCGATACTTACTTGCTCATGTTGTCCGACCCCGATCTTTCAGCAAAGGTTGAAAAGCACCTTTCGGAAAAACTCTTCAATGTTGAGTGGGTACTCAGTCAAATAATGCAGGACCTAATTTCCCGATTGACCAGTGCCCAAGATGAATATCTAAGGGAAAGGGCGAGCGACCTTCACGATGTAACAAAACGAATCTTGGGCAAACTCTTGCATCGAGAACGGGTAGATCTCTCGAAGTTACCCCACGAGGTCATTCTCGTGTGTCATGACCTTCTTCCCTCCGACGCAATTGCTATGGATAAACTTCGGGTGAAGGGAATTGCGATGGATGGGGGCGGGAAGACCAGCCATACGGCTATCCTGGCCCGGGCCTTTGAAATTCCGGCAGTCCTGGGTATTGGGCAAATTAGCAAGAATGCCCGGACCGATGACTACATGATTATCGACGGCATTTCTGGTCGAATTTTTCTTAATCCCTCCGAAAGCCTTAAAAAAGAGTACAACAAGAAATATAAGATTCTTCAAAAACGCGACATTCAACTGCTGAAATTGAATGAGCTTCCTGCTGAAACCAAAGACGGCAAGCTTATCCGATTGAAGGCTAACATCGAAATACCCGAAGAGGTTGACGCAGCTCTTGGTCATGGTGCCGATGGAATTGGCCTGTACCGCTCGGAATTTCTGTTTATTCGACCCGGAAGCCTACCCGAAGAGGAAGAGCAGTACGAAGCTTACTCGTCGGTTTTGGAAGCGATGGGAAATAGGCCGGTCACCATTCGGACCCTCGATCTTGGGGGAGATAAGCTCAAAGACAACATGAAAGAGCTTGGCACCGGTGAAAAGAATCCCATTCTTGGTTGGCGGGCAATTCGCTTTTGTCTCGGACATGTGGATATCTTCCGTGTTCAACTAAGAGCATTACTTCGGGCTAGTGCGCGAGGAAATCTTCGGATAATGTTCCCCTTAATTTCGGGTATTGATGAATTGGAAGCGACATTAAATCTCGTTAAAGAAGTACGCGATGAGCTGCGAAAGGAAGGTAAAAAGGTTGCTCCTCATATTCCTATGGGAATAATGATCGAAGTGCCTTCTGCCGCTCTCATCAGCGATATTCTGGCAAAGCGAAGCCACTTCTTCTCTATTGGAACCAATGATCTTATCCAGTACACTATCGCGGTCGATCGAGGGAATGAACATATAGCGTATTTATACGATCCCCTGCACCCCGCAGTCTTAAGACTCGTAAAGACCGTAGTAGATAACGCCCATAAAGCGGGAATCGTTGCCGGGATGTGTGGAGAAATGGCAGGAGATCCGTTGTATAGTTTTGTGCTTTTGGGCCTTGGACTAGACGAGTTTAGTATGAGCTCGTTCGGTATACCCCAAGTAAAACAAATTATTCGCTCTACCTCGGTGGTAGAAGCTGAGGAATTTGTCGGACGCCTTATGGAAATGAATACCCCCTCCGAGATTGAAGCTTATGTGCGGACTACTATGGAGGATAGATTTGGAATCACCGACTACTCCCGTTAATATCGTTCCCGACTCAATACCCCGAATAGCGGTCGTTGGACGACCAAACGTAGGGAAATCAACCCTTTTCAACCGTCTCATCCGGGACCGAAAGTCGATTACCGATCCAACCCCTGGGGTTACCCGTGACCCGGTATATTCTTATGGTCAAATTAAAGGTTTCACGGCCTTGTTTATCGATACCGGTGGTCTGACCGAAAGCAAAGAGTATCTAGATAAAATTATTACCCAACGAAGTCTATCGGCCCTGGATAAGAGCGATATCCTGTTGTTCGTGGTGGATGTAGAAGAGATTACCCCTGAGGATGAAGAGTTCATGAATCGACTGAGACCCTATACCGATCGTCTGATTCTCGTGGTAAATAAAGTCGACAACCAAGCCCGCGGATATCAGGCCAACGACTTTTATCAGTACGGATTTGCCCGAATTACCACCCTTTCGGCGGCCCATGGGCTCGGAATCGAAGAGCTGGAACTAGAAATCGTAACCCTCCTCAAGGAATGGGGGCACACACCCGATGGAAACGAAGAACAAAGCGGTGTGGCCGAAGGTTCCCGGCCCTGGGACGTGAGTGTGGCCCTTTTGGGACAACCAAATACTGGAAAATCTACCTTGGCAAATCTTCTTACTCAAAGCGAGTCGTCGATAGTGAGTCCGGTGGCCGGGACAACTCGGGACATTATCGAAGGATTATTCTCCTACGGGGGAAAAGTATTTCGGATCCTGGACACTGCTGGTATTCGACGGAAAAATAAGGTCGAGGAAGATCTCGAGTACTATTCGGTGAACCGGGCCTTTAAGACAATAGACCAAGCGGATGTAGTTGTACTGCTGATTGATGTAGAAAAAGGTTTAGTGGAGCAAGATAAGAAGATTGCGGCTCAAATTGTTAAGAAGGGGCGGGGAGTAATCTTGGGAGCAAACAAGTGGGATGTACTTCCAGACACCCCAAATACACGGAATGCGGTTACCGACCGTATTAAGTTCTTGTTTCCGGTCCTAGACTTTGCTCCAATTCTCCCTCTTAGCGCCTTGAAAGGTGAGGGGATTCATGAACTCATGAAAACTTCCCTCGATATCCTTGAACAGCTGAATCGTAGAATAGAAACGGGTCCCCTCAATGCCGCCCTAAAACGATGGGTGGAACGAACTCCACCACCGCAAAATGCCCGGGACCGTTGGAAAATCCGCTACATAACCCAGGTGAGTAAGCACCCGGTGCAATTTGTTCTCTTTGTGAACAAAGCGAAGGGGTTTCCCGAGTCCTATCTTGGATACCTGCGTAACCAATTACGTAAAGAATTTCAGTTCACATCAATTCCCATCGAAATAGAGTTACGAGCCAGGCATTAGGGGGTTTTACTCCTGGCAGGGAATGCCGACAAAGTAACTATGACTTTACTACACCCACGAATATCGCTCTTTCTAATGCTTGGAATGGTCCTCCTCCTATCTCCTGTTTTGCTCGGCCAATCCAGTGGAAGGTTCCTGGGAGATTTTGCTCTTCCAACTACCGAACTTTCGCGTATCCCCGACAATAGTCCGGCTAGAATTCAAGCGATGGACTACATACTCGCTCCCCTTTCGGAGATCGGACCCCAACTCAATCGGGTAATCACCGATCCTTTCATGGCCCCGAGAGTTCAGTTTCGAGTTGAACAAGACAGACAACGGGGACTTACGTATCTTCTCTTTGAGAATGAGATAATGGACTCCCAAACTCTAGGAAAATCGTTTCCTTTGTCGGCGGCGGGGAATTTTGTGATAAGACGAAACCACAGGGATGGAAAAATTGACCAAATCAAATTTTTCTTGGGTCAAGGACCCCATGTATTTCTGCGTTTCTTTCCCATGGGTCAGAATCAGAGTAGGGCGAGTTTCTTCGCGTATAACGACAATGTGCCTCTCTTTGATGACCTAATTTTACCCGTGAATATTGAACGACTCTTGAGTCTTCCTACTAGAGATCTTCTCCTTTTACTTTCGGGAAATCGACAGTGGAGCCGCTTTCTGGTGCCCGAAGATCTTGAGGAGTATACTTCGGTTCAACAAATGGTCAAAATTCTACGTCCCCTATTGCCCACCCTACCGGATGCGGAAGATGGAGCAATGGACGAAAATGGAATGTTAATGAAGATAGAGAGTTTGCTCTACACCGGGCTTCCGGGTTTCAATTGTTCGGGTTTCGCCAAATGGGTTGCCGACGGAGTATATTATCAAATGACTGGAAGGTTTATGGGTATTGAGGAACTTAAAGAAAAGCACCTCGATTTAAGGGGTTCGGCCCTCGGTCTGGAATTCGAAGACCTACGAGATCCGTATTTTGGGTTAGACTGGACTAGGAACATTGCGCGAGTTCTCTCGGAAGCACGGTACGGAGTTACTTTTTCCCCCGAAGACCTCGATGTCCGGGAAGTGCCCTTTTTTGAATACATCGAAGACAAGGGCTACGAGGTTAGCGACCTTTGGCAGACAATGTATCTGCTCGCCCTTACCGATCCTGGTGCGTGGTATCTGGGCTCGGTGAATGGTGAATTTGGAAGTTCCCCAGTGCTTTGGCAACATTACCACGTAGTAACGTTCTTTCCATATTTTGATTCCAATGGACTTTTCCGTGTGGTTGTTATGGAAAGAAATGTAGAATCGGGAATTGATTCGCTCATCCGCCGCTATCCTCGTGACTATATGCATCTGGTACGATTGCCTACCCCCCAGGGGGCAACCTATGCTCCTCCCATAATCCATGTTCAATAATATGCCAGAAGGAAATACATGAAAAAAACGAAGTCCCATTTACTACTGTTTGTCTTTGTGATCTTGTCAGTTCTCGGCTTTGGTCAAGAAAGCGATCGACAGTTATTCCGACTTGCTGAACAACGACTTGAATCCGGGGCTTTTGGCCTCGCTATTCGGTCCTTTCGCCAACTCATAGAGGAAAATCCTGGTTCGCCCTATCTTCCCGATGCCCAAGCGCGATTAGGAATAGCATATTTCGGACGGGGAGACTTAGATTTAGCCCGTGAGCAGTTTCGTCGTGTCGAGGCACGATATCGATCTTCGGCTTATTTTTCCGTTATGCCCCTTTGGATAGGGCTGGTTCATTACGAGAAGGGTGAATTCCCCCAAGCAGTAGGGGAGCTAGAACGTTTTCTTCTTGCGGCGGACCCGGAAATCTCCAGAGGGTCTGGTAATACACCCCAAGTACTCCAGGCAAAAGTGCTCCTATACCGTTCCTATCTTGCTCTCGAACAAAAGGAACGGGCTACCGATGTATTAGAATCGCTCTATGGACCCGATAAGCGGTTTCCCGATCTGGTATACGAACTCTACACCTCTATACCTGGAGAAATGGCGACGGTCTATCTGGAACTCCAAGATTTCATCCCCCTGGCAAATCTCCTATCGGGAGTAGAAGAAGAGAGGCTTACAGAAGCAGACCAAAGGCTACTCACTTTCGCGAAAGCAGAACTACGTCTTTATGAAGAAGTCCTTCCCGAAGCCCAGGAATTGTACCGGGCCCTTCTGGGCAGAGGAGATCGATTTTCCGGCCTTGCCTACCAGCGATTGTTTCAGGCCGCCGAAGCGTCGAACGATAGGGAAGAGCAAGAACGAATTATTCGATCAGCAGAAACCGATCTAGGGCGGAATTTGGAAATTCTTGTACCGTTTTGGTTGAGAGTTGGTCAGATTTCTTATACTACCCGGCAGTTTGAAATTTCTGAACTTTATTTATTGAAAATTTGGGATACCCGGGAACGAAGACCGATTCCTGCCGAAGCCGTCCTTCTACTTTCCCGACTGGCCCAGGAAACTCAAAATATACCCAGAGCGCTTGGTTTTTTAGAAACCTATCTCGAAAACCAAGCCGAGCCGGACATTCGAGTCTTATTGAAAGCTGCGGAGTTACATCTTCTCGAAGGAAATCCAACCAAGGCCCTGAGTTTTCTTGGGGATTTTCTACAGCCCGACCAAATTCAATCTACTCGAGTCCTGGAGGACTTTTACAGCCAAGGATTCTACCTGGCAGCAGCAGGACTTTTCGAACTTGATCGTTACGATGAGGCCTACGCTCTCATAACGGCTGTCCTTGGCCAGAGTCGGGAAGGAAGTTTTACTCCCGAATTCCTCGAATACCGGGGACGAATAGAACTGTATCAAGGTAATCGAACCCAAGCAATTTCAAGCTTCCGTCAACACCTGACTCTTCGGCCCACGAATTATCGGGTCGCGAGTGCCTATTTAAGAACCCTCCTAGAACAGAACAACCCTCGTCAGGCTTTTGAAGAAGGCCAACGGATTCTTGCTCTAGGTGAGAATGACCGGTTGCGAGAGAGTTTCAACCGGGGGTATACCGAGATTCAATATCAAGCGGCCCTTGGGGGACTTAATTCGGGGAATCTCGATGGTGCTCTTGAACTCCTGAATGCCTTGCCCGAGTTAAAGGAAAATTCTCCAGATTGGTACCGAAGTCTGTATCCAAGCGTTTCCTACTATCGGGGCTGGACTGCCTATCAACAGCAACGAGATCAACAGGCTATCGAGTACTTTCAAACCTTACTCGATCTGGACTCCGATCATCCTCAGGCTCAAGAGGCTGCCTATCTCAGTGGTTGGGCGAGCTTTCGCCTAGGCAATTACTCCGCGGCTGCTGGATTTTTCCAGGGGGCAGCCCTGTGGAGCCCCGACCAAGGTCTCGCCGAAGGGTCACAAATACTTTTGGCGCGAACCAACCGGGCGAACAATAACACCCGGCAGGCTCTGGAAATCTACCGTCAAATTTGGGATAACTTTCCAAATCATAAATTTCGAGTCGACGCCCAATTTGAGAGAGGACAACTCTTGGCCGAGTTAGGGCAAACCCAGGAGGCTGCCTCGGTCTATACCGAGTTGTTTCGTGCTTACCCAGGTCATCAACTCGCACCAATAGCGGCTTTTCGCAAAGGAGAGGTATTATTGAGTGCCGGTTCCTTCGAAGCATCTCGAGAAGCCTTCGCTGAGTACCGGGAAGCCTTCCCCCAGCATTCCTGGATGGATGGGGCCCTTTTTCAATTGGGCGAGGCCTCTTTTGGGTTAGGCGAAGGTGGTGCGGCGACCCTCTTTTGGCAACGCCTAGCTAACGATTTTCGTCGGAGTAGCTATCGGTTTGAGGCCCTTCGTCGTACCGCCGAGGTTTTCGAAAACCAAGGTGATAGGAACCGGGCGTTGAGCATCTATAACGAACTGCTCGGTGTATATCCTCGGGAATCAGAAGCCCGAGAGCTGCCCCAGAAAGTACGGGAACTCAACTTTGTTCTGGCCGGTTTCAGTGAGAGAGAGGCGGAACTTCGGGCCAGCATTGAACAAGAAGGAGGAGTATCGAGTCCCCGGGGTAAAACCCTGATTTTGGAACTCAGCGAGCTTCTCATCCTCGAGCAGCAAGTTCAATCGATCGGTTCCCTCCAAGGAGATCTGGAAATTATACTGAGCCAAGAAACCCCAGGAACTCAGCCCGCCCGAGCGGCTTATCTGTTGGGAGAGTATCGTACGATTCTCGGGCAGGAAGAAGGTGCCGGTGCACTTTTTCTTCAGGCCGCTCGATTGGCGGGCTCCGACGACTCTCAAACACCGGTTTACTACCTTCGTTCGATCGAAGTTCTCATAGCCCAAAATAGAATCGGCGATGCCAGAGTCGTCTTCGATGAAATGAGGAGTACATTTCCTGGGCACGAACTTACTACTCGGGGTCAGAACCTCGTTTCTCCGGGGAGGAACTAACGAAATGATGCTACTACCAAATAAATCTGTGATGTACCGCGGTCTATTCCCGGTGATTATCGCCACCCTTTCTTTCGGTCTTGGAGCTCAAAATCTCCCTGTTACCGGGCCAGAACAACCGGCTGAGCCTACTCTTGTGCTCCCCGAAATCGTTCTTGATCTGGATAATCCAGATATCCAGTCGGTTCCTGGTCTTCTTCCTGCCTTTGAGGATCTCGGATTCCAAGGTTTAGGTGATGATGCACCCAGTGTTGGCCGACTCGATTTGGGTCCGGAGATCTATGCTCAACTTTTAGGTCCACTAGTTGAGCGCCCGATATCCTTGGGCCCGTCGGAGACCCAGGATTTTGATTCGGTTTATACCCGGGGTTCGGTTGGAGTTGGATTACATCAAATGCTTTCCGGAGGGGTATCGATTTATCAGTTAGGGACCAACCCGGAACTTCGATTTGATTTTTCTCACCACTATCTCGACGGGGCCATCGTGGGAACAAACTGGAAAAACGCCGGAGAAGGTTTCAAGTCTCAAAATAGTCAGTTTATTGGAGACTTTGGTGTAGGTTTTACCCGGGGAAATGCAGGAATAGAAGTTGGATATCAACTGGAAGAAACCGGGTTTCAGGGAATAATACCGAATATTTTCGGAGCAACTATACAAGATCTGCATATAATCCCACGTTCTTCCTTAGATCTATCTCCAGGATGGACTGGAAGCTTCGAGGCCGAGTACGCCTATGTTCGAAGATTCTACACTAGCCTGGGGAGTAATGGGGCTTCCTACGATTCCCGGGCGTGGAAGGTGAGCCCTCGGATTGGTGCCCGCTACGAAGGGGATTCCCTTGAGGCCGACTTCTCACTGACTTATCGACTAAGATCGAATCCCCAAGGGAACTTCGAAAATTTGCTCAGTCCAAAGATCGAAGCCCAATGGCAGGCTCTTTCGTGGTTGGGTGTTGATGCCAACGTCGGTGGTGTCTTCGATTTTGGTGAATTAACAAAGGTACCGTTCTTAGTAAATCTTCATTTTGATCCCGTGGACGAGGTAGCCATTTCCCTCGGCGGCGGATACCATGTACTTTCGTCGGGGGTTGAAACGTTATGGGGTGATCTACCAACCCTTAGTGACGGGGGAGGTACGGAGTTTACCCATGAATCTTGGTGGCAAGCCAATCTCGGTACAAGGTTTTTTCCCCTCGATACCCTCGATATCGAGATAGGTATGGAGCTTCGGGCTTTCGATACAAAACTATACCTCGAAAATCTCGATGACACGTCCAACCCTGTAAATTCGTGGAGCCTCGGTTCGGCTACCGAGGTATCTACAAACGCCCAATTGAATTTTCGACCGATTACCGAAATCATCCTTTCGACCGGGTGGGTCGGACAATTTCTTGATAATGATTCCCGGATACCGGATCACCAAATAGACCTCCGTCTTGAATACCGTCAAGTCCAGAGCCAATTCGGTGGGGTCATACATACCTTGTTTCCAATCGACTCGGAGGATACCACTCCCCGTATGACTTTGACCGGATGGTTCAGTCTTGGTTCGGTAGTCGAAATCGAGGCCTCGTTCATCGATCCTTTCAGCCTCCTCTTACCCCAGGGGCGTTCGGCTCATCCGGGACTGACTCCCTTTAAAGAAACTGGTTTCCGAGCTGAAATGCTTGTAGCCCTTAGCCTTTAGAGATGTTTTACCCATAGGAGAATTCATGATCACAATTGGTTTTAACACCGGCACTCTTATCTTGGGGCTTATCGGTCTACTTTCGATCTTAGGGGTTGGAATAATTATCGAGCGGCTTCTGTATTTTCGTCGAAATCAAGCGGATGAAGAAAAAATTCTTGCCCGCCTCCGGTCAAGTCTCGAAAAAGGCTATTACGACGAAGCTCTTTCAATTTGCGAGAGTTCGCCATCGGTCATTAGTAAACTGATGAAAATTGGCATCGAGCACCGGCAGTACTCACCACAAATCATAAAGGAACGTATTACCGATGCGGCCAACCTGGAGATTCCACGGATGGAAAGAAATATTTCAACCCTCGGGACGATTGCTCACATAAGTCCACTCTTGGGTCTCCTGGGAACGGTTACTGGAAATATCCAGGCCTTCGGTCTTCTGGGCAATTTCGGAGTTGGGGCCGATCCCGCTCTTCTTGCCCAGGGTATTGCCGAAGCCTTGGTGACTACCGCGGCTGGAATAGTTGTTTCGATCCCGGCAATTGTGTTTTACAACTACTTGGTGAGTCGAGTGAACCATACAATTATTGGGCTCGAAACTCGGGTAGGCGATTTAGTTCTTGCCCTCAAAGGACGTCCAGAATGAAGTTTTCCCGCCGGCTGACAACAACTTCTACTCCTGATCTCATTCCCATGATCGATATTGTTTTTCAGTTGGTCGTTTTTTTTCTTATGTCCAGTACCTTTGTAGTAAGCCCTGGAATTTCCCTCGACCTTCCCGGCTCCTCGACCACGGAAAATGTCGTGGTCGAGGGAATCATGATTTATGCTTATCAAGATGGTCGTCTTTACCTGGGCGACGAAACTACAACGTTTAATGACCTCCGGGTTTATCTGGGGTCCCAGAGTTCTCCTACCTCGATTCCCGTCACCCTATTTGCCGAAGGTGGGGTAGCCTACCAGCGAATCATCGATATTCTCGATCTATTACGCCAGGAAGGCTTTTCCCGTGTTGCCTTGCGGGCAGAGGTCCAAGAGGAATAGCCTGTGACAAGTACCCATAACTCTGGATTTTTGCTCAGCCTTGGTATTTCTGTTCTCCTCCATGTTATTTTGGCGGTAGTACTTTCTTTTATTTCGCTTCCCAGCCCTGCTCCCCGGTACAAAGAAATCCTCGTCGAGCTACCACCGTTAGCCAGTCCCCAAGAATCCCAAGCTAAGGAGTTCGAAGTCGCCGAAATTCAGGATATTGATCTACCAGTAGAAGAACTTTTTCCTCTTGAACCGGTTTCGGAAGCCGATTTGGTCCAGGAGGTCGTTCCAGGGCCTGCACCTCGAACTATCTCGCCCCGATCGGTATCTCAACCGTCTTCCAACCTTCCATCCGATGAAGAACTCTTGGCAGATGTGGCCGATCTAGCTGCCCAGGCGGCTAGCCGGACACCATTAGCGTCACCAACCATTTCATCATCAAGTCTCCCTCTGATAGCCGAAAGTGATCTTTCTACTACCTCGGATACGCGGTCCGAAGGAGATAAATTCCTGGAAGAAAACCGTATGCGAGCCCTGTCCCCGCCCACTGTTAGTTCCAGTACGAGTACGACGACCCAAGATAGCCAGATTTCTATTTCTGAGGAAATTGCTCTACTCCAGACCCAAATGGCGGCCCGGGCGGAGAATGCTGTTCCAGCTTCTCCTTCGACCACAACATCGGAAGGTTTCCTGGACCCTCAAATTGATGGAAGTTCGGATCTAGGGGGCCGGGGTCTCGTGAGCCCCGATCGCTTAAACTTAAATAAATACCTCACCCAAAGAAATCCGAATTGGAAGGATTCAATAACCGTAAATTTTCTCGTAGATCCCCAGGGGTTTATTGTGGCAATCTTGAATGAGAGGGACTTTTCCCTCTATACTGACCTACAGCTAGCGATCTACCGACTTTTTATCCGCGATGGTCAGGCCTTCGTTGCCGTAACAACTCCTGGTTACCAAGAAGGTAGTATTACTTTCCGACTTCGCTAAGAAAACAAAAAACTGTGGGGCACAATGGGATCTATAAAATATAAGGCGCTCGCCTTCGACGTAGATGGTACCCTCTACCCAAATAATCTTATGTACTTACACAGTATACCCTTCGCCCTCGGAAACTATTCTTTGTTAAAGGCGATTTCAAAGGTTCGCAAAGAGCTTCGAAAAATCCGTCCTATCGACGACTTTCTTGGTCTTCAGGCAAAAATGGTTGGGGACGAAATGGGTATTTCCACCGAACAGGCAACCGAACTCGTACACGATAAAATGTACAGAGAGTGGGAAAAAGTTTTGTACCGGGTTCCCCTCTTTCCAGGGGTCAAAGAGCTCCTTGAAGAACTACGGAGGCGGAGTATTAAGCTGGGGGTAGCCAGCGATTTTCCTGTGGAACGAAAGTTGAAGATCCTTGGGGTAGAAGGATATTGGGATTTTGAATTGGCAACCGAAGATACCCACTATCTAAAACCTAACCCTGAGCCTTTTCTTGCCCTGGCGAGCGGTCTCGGAGAACGTCCCGAAGATATTCTGTACGTAGGGAACTCCTACGCCTATGACGTTCTTGGAGCAAAGAGTATTGGCATGGCAGCTGCTCATGTGACGAAAAAGCCCGAGCCCAATTCCGTGGCCGATCTCAGTTTTTACCGGTATAAAGATCTGGCCGAATATTTGTTTCGGTAGATGATTCTAAACCTTTCCGATATACTCAGCCTGGGTATTTGGCCCATGAACAACTACCTGGGGAGACGGAACTATGAACCAGCTTACTTTTACCCTCGGCGATTTTTTGGTTCTAATCATTCTTGCCGCAGTCCTATTTATTTATCGACAACTCGACAAGAATAATCGATCTCTCGAGAGGGTCAAACGATATGCAGATCAAGCCCAAGGTCAACTTCAGGAAATCGTCGACGCAAAAGCCAGAGACCTCAAGGACCTGGGAATTGAAATCGACGTTCATCAACAGGCATTAAAATCGGTTTTACACCATGTTCATGAATCTACCCAATCTTTAGAACAAAAGGCCGATGAAATAGATGGACTTTCCCAAAAAATCCTCGATTACGAACGTATAATTACCGAATTAGTGGAAAAAACAAAGGTCGCCCAGGAGAATCTCCAGCGGGTGAAAGACGAGTCCCGTTTTGTCGATGGTGTAGGTAAACGAATAAAAGAAGCCGCCGAGAGTCTCGGGAAAATTGAAAAGTCCATTCCTGCTATGACCAGTGAGTTTGCCCGGGTCAATAGTGACCAAAATCGGGAACACGGGGAACTTCTTACTCGGGGGTTTCAAGAGTCTATCGAGCGTAAAACCCTCGAACTAGACGAGCAACTCGCAGTAATTCGCCAGGAATTAGGAAACCAGAGGGTCAACTTGGGAGATCAAATAGCCAAGTTCCAGATCGAGTCGGAAGAAATACAATCCAATTTTGCCGAAAAAATACAAGCTGCCGCTGTGGATGGTCGTGATCTAAAAGCCGAAATTCTCTCGAGTCTAACGAATCGGTTCTCCGAAGAAGTTTCAGTCCTAGAAAGGCAAATGCGAGATAGTGTTTCGGCCCTCATGGAAGAACAGCTTGGTAGTGAAGATCAGCTGAAGGAATGGAAGCAGTCCTACACTCAAAGGCTTGGTAGCGCAGAAGAAGAGTTAGAAGCTCGAATACGAGACCAAGAAGAGAAAATTCGGCGCAAAATAGAAGATGTTTTGACCGCCCAAGAAGAACTGGCCCAGGCCCAAGAAACGGGTTTTCGGGAGATTGAAAGTAAAATGGAAAGTCAGAACGAGTCTTTTCAGGGCTTGTTATACGATACAGAGCAACAACTTCGACAGGATCTCGAACAAGTTCGGGAAAAAGGGAACGCACTGGCGGACACTGCCTTACGGAAGATGGATCAAGATGTCGAGGCCAAGACCGAGAGTATTCGGGCCCAAATTCACGAGAGCCTAGAGGACCTCACCCACCGGACCGAAGCAACGCACTCGACTATCGATCGAAACTTTGGATCTCTCCAGGAGCACCTGGATTCTTACGTAAGAGAATCTAAAATAGTAATAGAGAGCTTAGATTCTCGGATGGAGGACCTCACCCAAAGGTTAGAAAAAGACAAGATCTATCACGAGAACCAAATCCACGATTTTGTTCAGTCTTCTAAGGAAAGAATAGCCGAACAAGAGGAAACCTTGGCTGACCAACTAACCTCCTTGACAAACCAACTATCCGAAGTAAGGCAAGAAGCCGAATCGACGGTTCATGGCTTTCAATCGGAACTCATGACCCAGGTACAGAATGCCAGGAATTTGTTAGATCAGCGGATTGGGGAACTAAGGGATGAGCACGACGCCCGGCTAGAAGACTCCTCTCGAGGGGTCCATGATAAGGTAGATTCAATCCTTGCCGACGCTCGGGAACGGATACAGGAAATCCGTACCGCGCTGGAACAAGAGAATCTCGATCTTCGACGCCTGTTCGAGTCTTTTCAAGGGGATAACCGTCAAGAGGCGAAGAATCTACATCTTCAGTTTTTAAAGGAATTAGAGGAATTTAGGGTCGCCGAAGTGGTGACCGCCAATCAAAGCCAGGACTCGTTCCGGGCCCTCATCGAGGAGTTATCACAAAAGGTACAGACCGATCTCGGTGACGCGGGAGCGGAACTTGCCCGACTCCGAGATCTGCAAAAAGAGATGGGAGCTAAAAATCAAGATCTAAGGGGAGAGTTTCTAACCAAGAGTGAGGAACTGCATACTTTTATCCTAAGTCAATACACAGAAATTCAAACACGGCTCCTCGGAAAAGGCGATCAGGTTGAACAGGCGGTAATAAAAGAGCTGGAACTCAAGCTTCGGGAGTACGAGGAAGCCTTCGGATACCGTATTCATTCCCTGGAGCAGGTATCTCTGGATGCTTCAAACCTGGATCATGAACTTCGTAAACTTCTCGACCGAACACGAAATCGGTTGGAAGAAGACCTCAAATCCCAAGCCGACGGAATTCGAACCGAGCGACATAACGATTTGCTAAAAGCGAGGGAAGAGATGGGGCAACTCGTGGAAGAAATGGGAACCCTCGAAAAATCTCTTCAAGACCTCAAAGAGCGAGCCTATCAGACGACGAGCGACAAACTCAAGAACTTTGAAGAAGACTTCTTTCAGGATTTACGAATCCGAAGCGAAAAAATGGACAACGATTTTGAAGAGTGGAAACTTCGTGTTAGCGACCAGCTCGATGCCCTAATGAAATTCTCGAACGACAAAACCGACGAACTGCAGAAAAGTTTCCTTGAAAAACTGCATACCGACGTAGGTCAACTCCAGTCCGAAGCCGCCGAACACTTAACGAAGCTTCAGGAGTTTGTGAAAGCCCACGAAAAGACAACACAAGATCGTTTATCGACCCAACAAAGTTTACTGTTACAACATGAACAACGAACAAAAGATGAGATTCTGGTTCTTCACGAGAAGACGATGGAAACCCTGCAAGGCCGACTTGGGCTACTAGAAGATCAACAGGTGGAAAAAATCCGGTCTCTCAAGGGAAGTATGGAAAACCTCGTTATGAAGGTCGAGAAAGACGTTTCCGAGAAGACCGAAGACATCCAAGGATCTCTGACCAATCTAGGATCCGATCTCGTTCTATGGCAAACGAAATATCTGAATCAACTGAGGGCCGCGGAACAAGATATCGAGGGTGAAATTGCTAAAGAGGCCCGAAAAAATCTTGAACATTTACAAACGCTTGAAACGAACCTTAGGGAAAAAGCTCAGGTTCTCCAAGAGTCTATCGAAGAAGAAATGGATGGTATTCGATCTTTAGTACGAGACTCGGAAATTAAAGTACAGGAATCGTACCAAAATTTGGTATCCCTTAGTGACAGCGCTTTGACGGAATTTTTAAGTTCTAAAAAACGGGCATCTGTAGAACTCGAAGAAGATATACGAGACTTTAAAAATCTTTCGGCAAAGGTGCGGGAAGAGTTTGAGGGAACCCAGAAACGACTTATGGAAGGGCTGGTTAGTCGGACAGATCATCTAGACCAAACCTTGCAGGAGATAGATAAGCGCCAAAAGCTGTTCTTAGGTCAAACGAAACTTTTTGAAAGAGCCGACAGCCTAAAAGATCTGCTTACCCAAGATATTGGGGTGTTGACCCAGGAGATAAGTCGCTTAAGCGAAGAAAAAAAACAGTTTTCCGATATTGCTACCCTTGTAAATAGGCTAAAGACCTTGGCAGACGACGCCAATAACAAGTTAGAAAGGGTTTTCGCAGAAAAAAAACGCATTGAAGTTATGGACACACAAATTTCTAATCTTCTTGGTCAATCGGACCAGGTCAATCAAAAACTACTCCAAATACAAGAACAGCAAGATGAGGTGATAGAGATTCAAAAGTCACTAAGGGAGCTCGAAGTTTTAGAAAAGGGAGTTGCCCACAAGTTTGAGCGCCTTGAAAAGAAGAGTGGAATTTTGGACACGACGATTGAGGGAGTCGATAAGAATTTTCAACAGTTATCGGACCTCGAAAATCGGTTTATGGCGATATACACCGATATTGAAACGACAATTCCCGATCGGATAGATCATATCGATGGTCAGATTTCTCAGATCTCTCTAAAAAAGAAAGAAGCAGATCTGGCCATGAAGAACTTGTCGACCCTCGATTCTCTTTCGTCAGACCTGGAAAAACGACTCGAAGACATATCAAAAGCCCGGGAGTGGCTCGCTCGCACAGAAACCCGTTTTGAAGAGGTTACTCGAAAGGCCTCTGAACAGGTGCAAATACTGTCCACGTTAGTAAAAGAGGAAGGAAAAGAGGCAGGAACCGCCGATTCCATCCCCGGTTCGGCAAAAGATTTGGTAATACGATTAGCCCATCAGGGATGGAAGATTGAAGAGATAGCCCGAACTACCAAACTAAGCCGCGGGGAGATAGAATTGATTCTAGAGATGACCCAGAAATAGGGCTATCAGGACGACTCGGCTTGACGATTGGAAGATATTATCAGTATTTTTCTCCTAATCAGAGACAACACAATCTCGTCACAAAGTAATTAAACAAAGGGTATGACCACTAGGGAGGAACCGGTGAGCGATGATCAGCAAGCTTCGGAGGAAGTGCAGCTCAGTGAGAAAGAAGAAAATGGACAAGAAGTTCAACAGCAGGGAGTAGAAGAAGTCGACACTTCCCAAACGAACGATAAGGGTCCCGAGAAATTTGTGGACCAGGAAAAAGAAGACCTTCGCCAAGAGTTGGGTGAACTCAAAGATCAATATTTGAGAAAACAAGCAGATTTCGATAATTTTCGAAAACGTCTGTTAAGGGATAAAGAAGAGAGTGTTGCGTTTGCAAACAAGAAAATACTTGAAGATCTTGTACCGGTTCTTGACGATTTTGAGCGGGCTATCAAGAGTTCAGAGGAATCAAAAGAATTTCAGTCTTTGCACGATGGTATTCAACTTATAGAAAAACAAATGGCCTCAATGTTGGAAAAGAAATGGGGACTTATTCGGTTTGATTCTCTCGATCAAGAGTTTGATCCCCAGAAACACGAAGCCGTGACAGTAGAACCCCGAGAGGGCGATATTCAGGTCGTCCTAGAGGAATATCAAAAAGGATATATCCTGAACGACCGGGTCCTTAGGACAGCAAAAGTTAAAGTATCTATGCCCACAACTAAAGGAGAATAAGAATGGGACGAATTATTGGAATTGACTTAGGAACGACCAACTCGTGTGTTGCGGTTATGGAAGGCGGCGAATCGGTAGTTATGCAAAATGCTGAGGGTCAGCGAACTACTCCTTCGATCGTCGCCTATACAGGAAAGGGCGAGCGACTTGTTGGTCAGCCGGCGAAAAACCAGATGGTTACTAACCCCGAAAAGACGATCTACTCAATCAAACGATTTATGGGACGACGAGCTAATGAGGTAAAAGAAGAGACCTCTATGGTACCCTATCATATCGACATGTCTGATACAGCAGCCGCGGTCAAGATTGTAGTCGACGATAAAAAATATACCCCACCAGAAATCTCTGCAGCAATTTTGCAGAAAATGAAAGAGACCGCCGAAGACTATCTTGGCGAGCCAGTTACTGAGGCCGTTATTACTGTACCAGCTTATTTTAACGATGCCCAACGACAGGCTACGAAAGATGCTGGACGGATTGCGGGTCTCGAAGTAAAGCGAATCGTTAACGAACCTACTGCGGCGGCCTTGGCCTATGGTTTTGGAAAGAAGGGTAAAGACGAAAAGATTGCGGTCTATGACCTTGGTGGTGGAACCTTCGACGTTTCTATCCTCGAACTTGGGGATGGGGTGTTTGAGGTTAAGTCGACTAACGGCGATACCCACCTCGGGGGTGATAACTTCGACCAGAAGATTATTGATTGGCTTATTTCAAGCTTTAAAAGTGATTTTGGTATAGACCTAAGTAGCGATCGAATGGCTCTCCAACGGCTTAAGGAAGCAGCCGAGAAAGCGAAAAGAGAGCTGTCATCTACCCAGACCACCGAAGTGAATTTGCCCTTCATAACTGCCGACGCTAGCGGGCCAAAGCACATGCAATATTCGCTTACCCGGGCAAAATTTGAACAAATGGTAGACGATCTCATTCAGAAGACAAAACAGCCTTGTTTGTCCGCCATGAAAGACGCTGGGCTATCAGCTTCGGACATCGATGAAGTTATTTTAGTAGGTGGTTCGACCCGTATTCCCGCTGTGCAAAGACTCGTCAAAGAACTTTTTGGCAAAGAACCCCACAAGGGAGTAAATCCCGACGAAGTAGTAGCCCTTGGGGCTGCTATTCAAGGGGGTATTCTCGGCGGTGACGTAAAAGACGTTCTACTGCTCGACGTCACTCCGTTGAGTCTCGGAATTGAAACCCTTGGAGGGGTATTCACTAAGCTTATCGAACGGAATACCACGATTCCGACCCGCAAAAGCCAAATGTTTTCTACTGCTGCGGATCAACAAACCGCAGTTTCGATCCACGTCCTTCAGGGCGAACGGGAAATGGCTCGGGATAATCGAACCCTAGGTCGATTTGATTTGGTTGGTATTCCACCAGCCCCCCGAGGTGTACCTCAGATTGAAGTTACCTTTGATATCGATGCAAACGGTATCGTCCATGTATCGGCCAAAGACATGGGCACCGGAAAAGAACAAAAAATTCGAATTGAAAGTTCATCGGGTCTTTCAGAAGACGAAATTCAACGGATGGTACGAGATGCCGAAAGCCACGCCGATGAAGACAAGAAGTCCAAAGAAACGGTCGAAGCATTCAATGAGGCCGACAGCCTTATTTATGCTACCGAAAAGTCTTTGAAGGATTACGGCGATAAAGTCAACGACGTGGACAAAGAGAGTATCGCGAGTGCGATTCAAGGACTCAGAGCCGCTATTGAAACGAAGGATGTCGACCAGATAAAGGCAAAAACTGAAGAGCTGAAACAGGCTTCTTACAAATTAGCCGAGGAGGTCTACAAAACCCAACAGGCGACAGGTGAACAGCCTCAAGGAGAAACCGAAGAACCTCAGGCTTCGGGTGGTTCGAAAGAAAAGGGCGATGTTCAAGATGTAGACTACGAGGTAGTCGACGACGAAAAATAAGAGCGAGGTTTGACTCCGTGGCTAAACGTGACTATTACGAAGTCTTAGGAATCCCTCGCGGGGCATCTAAGGATGACATTAAAAAGGCCTATCGAAAATTAGCAGTACAATTTCACCCGGACAAAAACCCGGGTGATTCTGCTGCGGAAGAAAAGTTCAAAGAGGCGACCGAGGCCTATGAAATCTTGGCTTCGGATCAGAAACGCCAGGCCTACGACCAGTTTGGTTTCGCCGGTGTCGAAGGCATGGCTGGGGGCCCCGGTTCTGGGGACTTTTCGAGTGCATTTCGGGATTTTGACGATATCTTTGGCGATTTTTCTGGTTTTTTTGGGTCGTTTTTTGGTGGTGGTGGAGGGAGCAGAACGGGTTCTGGGCGCCGTAGAGGTGGTCCTGCTCGTGGGGCGGACTTACGCTACGACATTCAAATATCCTTTAAGGATGCAGTATTTGGTACGAAGGTCGAAGTTTCGTACACTCGGGGAGTATCCTGCGATAGCTGTAACGGTACAGGATCTGAAGCAGGCTCTGGGAGAAAAACCTGTCCTACCTGTCAAGGTGCTGGTCAGGTCCGTCAATCATCGGGCTTTTTTTCTATTGCTTCTGTCTGCCCAACCTGTAAGGGTGAGGGAACAGTCGTAGAAAATCCTTGTAAAAAGTGCCGTGGAACTGGAACGGAAAAAAAATCCCAGAGGATAAAAGTAACTATACCGGCGGGTATTGAGGATGGAAAGCGAATAAATATACCCGGGCAAGGGGAGGCTGGTCCTCGGGGGGGCGAACCCGGCGACTTGTATGTATTTATCCAGGTTCAACCCCACGAGTACTACGAACGGGATGGAAATGATGTCTACTGCGTAATACCGGTAGATATGATGCAAGCGGCCCTTGGAACCGAGTTATTTGTGCCCACCTTGGACGATAAAAAGATCAAGGTAAAAATCGAACCGGGTACTCAGAACGGTAAAATGCTTCGAATAAAGGGTGAGGGTGTTCCTCACCTGCACAATTCTGGTAAGCGGGGTGACCTGTACATAAAAGTACAAGTTAATATTCCCCAGCGACTCAGTGCAAGATCTAAGTCTCTTTTGGAAGAGGTAGCAAAAAACGAGGGGCAGAATGCAAGTCCCTCACCAATTCGCTTGCGAGATCTGTAAAGCCCTCGAGAAAACTGGTCGACAAAGGGTAGGGGGGTAATATGCGACACCTACTGCCCTTGTGGGCTCTCTTTTTTTCTTTTTCCCTGTGGGGACTTGGTCCTGAGTCTATCGGGGAAGTCAGAATGCTGTCGGAAGGACTTTTCTATTCCGTCAATGATTTTTCCGATGAATGGATAACCGCCGATCGAAATAACGACGGACTCCCGGATTATGCAATGGCAGTTGACGAGCGGAATCAAAAAACTTTCGAAGCTATAGATTTTAATTACGACGGATTCATGGACGATTTTTATGTCTACTCCGCTGATGTCTTGGTTCGAAGAGAAATAGATCAAAATTTCGATGAGCAAGTAGATCTTTGGGTTTACCTAAGAGAAGGGGTATACGTTGAAGGGTACGAGCGGGATACCAGTGGAGACGGCCGTATAGACACCTTCAAACTCTACGGCCAGTAAGGAGATTCGTCGATTGCCCAGAAATTTCTTTCCTCAGTTTCAAAATGAACCTCTTCGTACGCTCCACGGTATTGAAGAGGCCCTGGCGGCTAGAATGCAAGGTTCTGTGGTTGTGGCAAAAAATCCGGGCCCCCGGGTTTCTAAAATTTTAGATCAAGCCCAGAAAATGAAAATGTCGGTCACAATTCTCACTAAAGACGATTTCTTGAACCTCGCCAGAAACCACGGAGTTGACGATAGGATCAAGGGAGTACTATTTTTCCCCCGTTACGATGAAGCTACATCGAAACGAAAGCTTCAAGACCTCAGCCCATTCTTGGATTCCCAGTATCCCGAGGGGGGTGGTAATGAAACAGGTCTTTTTTTGGTCCTTCAAGAAATTACCGATCCTCAAAACCTTGGAGCAATTGTCCGCACCGCTGACCAATTTGCCGCCGACGGCGTCGTCTTCCCCCAACGCCGGTCTGCAGGATTGGGCCCTGTTGTGAGTAGGGTGAGTTCGGGTGCAGACCAGTACGTGAACCTGTTTGAGGTAGTCAATTTAGTACGAGCAATCGAAGAATTGAAGACCCACGGTTTTTGGATCTACGGCGCCGACATGGGTGGCAACAAGGTTTCTGACGCCCCGCTGAAGGGTCGAATTGCCATCATATTGGGAAGTGAGGGACGAGGAATCGGTCCTCTGGTACGAAAAACCTGTGATGGAATACTTTCTATTCCGACCGGTGGAAAAATCGATTCCTTGAACGTATCGGTGGCAGCTGGTATTCTAAGCTATGAAATCCGCCGACAACAACAATTCCCTTACAGTTCCTGATGATTCCTCGATCCTTTCGGATTTTTATACAAGACTCCCCGCCCTTTCTCATTTCTACGACGCCCTGAGTGTATCGGGGGCCGATGCCCCACCCGATTGGTTCCTTGCGATCACGGATGTGGTCAACTCTACCTCCCTTATTGACGAAGGTCGGTACAAAGAGGTGAACGTGGCAGGAGCATTAGCGATCATAGCCCTTGCTCGCTTGTACGGTACTCTCAAAAGGCCCTATGTGTTTGGTGGTGATGGTATGGTCTTCCTCATTGACCCTGACCATAAAAAACAGGCTCGACAGGTGCTGGCGACGGTAGCAAAGGATGTTAAAAATTATTTCGGTTTAGAAATGCGTAGTGCCGTAATTCCTCTTACAAGAATCCAAAGCCAAGACAAGCCCTTGAGAATTGCAAAGGTCCAGGAGAGCCCCTTCTATCAACAGGCCTATTTTCTTGGCGAAGCGGTCGGGCGAGCAGAGAAAATCCTCAAAAATGCGAAAATTCGTGATGAAGATTTCTGTGTTAGTCCCGAAGAGGCTGTGGGTGAGGTTTCTTACGAGGGATTTACCTGCCGTTGGCAAGACGTGCCGAGCCCCGAAGGACAGACCGGGGCATTAATAGTCCAACCCCGAACCGCAGGAAATCTTAGTTTCCTCGTACGAGAAATCGAAAAAATCATAGGGCCACCAGAACAACATCATCCCTTAAGAACAAATCTGATGAAATTGGGGGGCAAAAAGAGTAGTTGGAAAATTGCTACCGTCATTTCCGGGAATGGCAAACGAAGTTTGATCTACGCTTTGAAGATTTCGTACGCTTGGTTTGAAATTTTCGTAACGCGAATTCTGATTCGATTGAGAATACCAATCCGCTTTGGTCTTTACAACTTGGCCCGGGTAAGGGAGCAGAATATCCATAGTTCGGATGTTCGAAAAATTGAAGGGGCGCTCAAGATGATTTTTACCAGTAGTCCTCGTTCGATGGATCTCCTCGAAGAACGGCTGGAGCAGTTGTTGCAACAGGGTCTGCTCTACTATGGGTTGCATCGGAGTACGAGCGCGCTCATTACCTGTATCGCAACCCTCGAGGCGGGAGATGATGTACATTTCGTTGACGCTGCGGACGGAGGATACGCTGCTGCCTCTTTTGCGTTAAAAGCGCAAATGCACAATGCCGTGTTACCCGGTGAAACAAATCATTATGGTAAGCTATCCCAGGTTTATGAAGATGTGTTCCCCCTTGGTCCAAAGACCTTCGATTTTATCTTAGAAAACCTGCCCTCTCATGGGAGCCTTCTCGACCTCGGGTGTGCAACCGGAGAGATGGTGAGGAATCTATCGAACCTTGGATACCGGGCCTACGGTATCGATTACACCCCCGAGAATATTTCCTATGCTCGGGCTCGAGCTGGAGAAATTTCCGGCAAGACGTCTTCTCCAATATTTCTCCAAGGTAACATCTTCGACCCAGGACTTTTTGATCAACTCGCCTTGGGGGGGCCTTGGGATACAATAACTTGTTTGGGAAATACCCTTGCCCACGGTGGTTCTATGGATGAACTTCTTCTTCTTTTCCGAGGGGTTTTTGGGCTCCTGAAACCCGAAGGAAAATGTATTTTTTCGATGCTTCACTACGACGCAATACTTTCTCAACCAGATTTTTATTTTCCAAAGGTTGAGGCAAATTCTTACGAGTTTTTTAGAGAGTACGGACACTTGCAAAATGGAAGACTACCCTTTACCATCCGCCTACTCAAAGAGGGGGCAGAAATCTACGAAAGTACGACCCTTTTGACTCCTTTTACCTTGCACCAGCTAAAAGAAGCCGGACTTAAAAGTGGCTTCCGTGGATTCCAGTGGTATAGTGATTTTGGTAAAAATGCCATCGAAACTGATTCTCTAATGGTAGTCGGTACGTTCTCGAAATGAACTAAAGTGAACCTCTAAAAAAATATTCACGAAAGGATGACCTATGGACTTTTTTCTCTTTCCAAATGAACTTTGGTGGGTTTTTATGCTCTTAGCAAATTTCACCGGAGTCATGATCGCTTATAGGTATTTTGGCCGGGTCGGACTCTTAAGTTGGATTCCTATTTCGGCTATCCTGGCCAATATTCAAGTACTTAAGCTTGTAGAGTTAGCAGGGGTAACAGCAACCCTCGGAAATATCGTTTATGCTACCAGTTTTCTTGCGACAGACATTCTTTCGGAAAACTACGGCAAACAAAGTGCTCGGGCCGGGGTAGGGCTGGGATTTCTTTCGTTGATAGCCGCTACGGCTATTATGAACCTTGCCTTAGGTTTTGCACCAGCCCCGGACGATTTTGCTCACGAAAGTTTAGTGACTATTTTCAGTTTTCTTCCTCGAATAGCTTTGGCAAGTCTAGTCGCCTACGCCCTGTCCCAACTTCACGATATTTGGGCCTACGATTTTTGGAGACGAAAGTTTCCTGGACATCGCCATATTTGGATTCGAAACAATGGAAGTACTATGGTCAGCCAACTAATAGATACTCTTATTTTTAACACCCTTGCCTTTGGCGGAATGTTTCCTCTTGAGGTTTTTATCGAAATCGGGGTGACTACCTATGGATTGAAATGGATCGTTGCGGCCCTTGATACTCCCTTGGTTTACTGGGCGGCTAGACTTAAGAATACGGGGTATATTCGGGAGTTAGAGGATCGGTGGGAATGAAACTGAATACCTTTGAACAAAAGGCTATTGATCTCCTCAATGGTGGTGCTACCGTGCCATTCGTTGCCCGTTATCGAAAAGAAATTACCGGGGGGATGGACGAGGTTGCTCTTTTTTCCCTCAAAGATCGCTACACGATTTTTATAAACTTGGAAAAACGTAAGGCATCAATTCTGAAGTCTTTAGAAGCTAAAAAACTTTCGAGCCCCGGACTTAAGGCAAGAATTCGAGATGCCGACACCGTCGAGCATCTGGAAGTGATCTATGCCCCCTACAAGACTGGCATTAAAACCCGAGCTCAAAAAGCCCGGGACAAGGGGTTTGAAATCGAAAGTGAAAAAATCAAAGCCCACCCAGTACTTTTTTCTCTTTTACCTTCCGAGGTGCGTGATGGCGTTGTAGACATCCTCGCCGAAGAAATTGCCCATAAACAAGAAATTCGGCGAAAACTCGTCGACCGGTGCCTAAATCGGGGTCTAGTACATTCGAAGGTTACGAAGGAAGGAAAGAAAAAATCTGAGGAATCGTCAAAATTCTCCGACTACTTTAATGGGGAGCAGGAGATTCGAACCCTCCCAGGACATCGTATACTTGCGCTGTTCAGAGGAAAGAAACTGGGACTTTTGCGGTTAAAACTTGGTATTGCTGAAGATGTTTACCATCCTCTACTTTTACAGGCCCTTCCTCTTGGTTGGAATTACGAAATCTCATCGAAAGAGCTTTGGCTTCAAACTCTCGACGAGGGGTGGAAACGACTTTTATTTCCTTCATTAGAGAAAGAGGTCTTTCGTATTCTTAAAGAAAGGGCAGATTCTCAGGCAATAGAGGTATTCGCCAAAAACCTTCTGGCGATGTTTACTCCCTCGGGTAGAGATTTGGGTCCAATTATTGCGATAGATCCAGGATATCGGACCGGTTGTAAGTTTGTTGTCCTGGATTCTCAAGGTGCCTTATTGGATCTGGGTGTTATTTACCCCCTCGAACCAAAGAGGGATGTCATAGGTTCCCAAAAACTCCTTGACAAGGCGATTTTGGCCTATAACGTTGGTGGTTTTGCTCTTGGCAATGGAACTGGTGGAAGGGAAACGGAAGAATTCCTCAAATCCTGGACCCAACTGCCCGTATTTATGGTCGATGAACGTGGTGCGTCGGTATACTCGGCCAGCGAAGGAGCTCGAGAAGAATTTCCCGATCTTGATCTAACCTTTCGGAGCACAGTTTCTATTGGTCGTCGGCTCCAAGATCCTTCAAATGAGTTAGTAAAAGTAGAACCCCGGGCCCTGGGTGTTGGACAGTATCAACACGATATTGAGCAGAAGTTTCTCGCAAGAAGACTTTCGGAAGAGGTTTCAATTCTTGTCAATGATAGTGGGGTCAACGTAAATAGGGGAGGAAAAGAACTCCTGAGTTATGTCAGTGGTTTGAGTACGAAAAACGTGGAAAATATTGTTCAGTATCGAAGAAAAACCGACGGTTTTCGTTCCCGTCTTGATCTTCTAAAAATACCGGGTATTTCACCGGAAATCTTTCAGCAATGCGCAGGTTTCCTTCGAATTGAAGGAGGAGACTACCTTCTCGATTCCACTGCGATTCATCCCGAATTGTACCCTGCGGTTGAAGAGCTCGCCAGGAGACAAGGACGAGGTGTTCGAGATTTGGTAGGCCAGGAAAACTTCGAGCAACTCGATCAGCAGATTGTGGAAAAATGGAAGAAAGAGGTCCTTTTTTCCGAAGGGAATTACGGAGAACCAACCTGGGAGTTAGTTGCGAAGGAGTTGCGGAATCGAGGAAAAAAAAGACTGGAGGAGATTGTTGAATTCGATCCGGCGGTAAGGTCAATCGACAATTTAGAGCCAGGGGTTGTTTTAAACGGAAAGGTAACTAATCTCACCACCTTTGGCGCATTTGTTGACTTAGGTATTCACCTTGATGGTCTATTGCATATTTCTCAACTGTCTAAGGCTTTCATAAGAGATCCGGGCGAGGTAGTTTCCCTTGGTCAGGTTGTCCGAGTAAAGATCCTATCGATCGATTTGGCCCGTAAGCGGGTCTCCCTCAGTCTATTTGAGGATGAAACGGTTTCTATTCCTTCCAAGGAAAAATAAGTCCCCGGAGAGAACGCTTTCCGACCCTGTCTTCGTCATCGATGAGTAAGGCTCGCCATGGTATATCTTTTCGCTTTACTTCCGGGTGTTCTTGGAGATAATCGTACTTGTAAAGTCGGAGTTTTAGGCCAACCTGACCCAATAGGATGATTGACCCAGGTCCAAGAATAAGAAAGGCAGTAAAGGTCGATAGGACAAAAACAATAAGTGAGAAAATCCCAAGAAATAGGGAGAAAAAGCTATTGTCGAAAAATATAATGAACGATTTTTTGAAGACTTTTTTTAAATCTTTGTCGAGTTGGGTGTAAACGGGAAAAAAATACTGACTGGACAATAATACGATAATTCCTATCCAAAACAGAAATGCGAGGGCGCCGAAGCCAAGCAGGTTCCCTTGGCCCGCAAGACTCCCGTAGAAAGGGACAACAAAGAATAGGGTAATTACTATGACCAGCCACAACGTTCCAATGATAAGACTTGGCTTTAGCATTGACTTACTTATTTCCCAAAACTCTCTCAACTCGGGTTTCCCATAGGAGGCGATTTTCCACCCATAGGCATGTATTGTTCCGATATACAAGGAAGCAAGCAAAAACCCGAGGCTAAAAATGACCAGTGAAATGAGGGGAGCAGTATCAAAGAATGGTGCCGCACCGTAGATAGGAATTGCAAAAATTCCGAGAAAGCCAATATTCACCAAAGATATAACAAAGAAGTTATCCCAGTAGTCGAAAAACCATTTTTTTATCGTAAAGCCAATCATTATTTCGAGTACCTCTCTAATGCGTTCGACTAAACCAGTCGATAATTTCCTGGGCGGCGTCTTCCTTGTCTACATCGTTGATAATAATATGGCTACTATTGGTGTAGATCTTTTCTTTGAAAGTTTTTGTCCCAATCGAATGCTTGACCGTTTCAAGGGCTTTCATTGGAACTGTTTGGTCATTCCGGGACACCAAAATGAGAGTTTCGGACTGAACCCTTGGCAGGCGTTTTCGTGCTTGAAGTATGAGTTTCCATAATTCTCCCGCCGGCCGGACCCAAGTTCGCGATTGATAGCGTCGATGGAGTTCTTGAAGTTCAGCTTGTTCGTTTGGATCAACGTCGTAGGGCTTTGGTTTTGAAGGGATAAATAGACCGGCGTAGGGCGTGAGATTGATGAAGGTATTGGTTACGTCAACGGCTGGCGCAGCGAGGGCAATTCGTGGTACGGGAAAAATTGAGGATAGAAGGATTGTTAGAACTCCACCCATCGAAAGACCAGCTACATAGACCGTTTTGTAGACCTGTTGAAGATTCATGTACTCGTCGACGACCTTTCGTAACCAATCTTTAGCATTGGTACGAAGGAAATCGTTACCGTCAGTACCGTGTCCAGGGAGTCGGATAATCGAAACCGAAAATCCAACTTCGTGGAGGCGACTACCAAGATACCGCATCTCGTAGGGACTTCCTGTGAAGCCGTGGACTAACAGAACTGCGGGCTTATCTGGCTGCCCTACACGAAATTCCGGTGTTGCGATTGGAAGGACTTTAGTGTCTGTGGGCAAATCGAGTTCTAACATAGAGTTATACTACCTTTGATGGGGCGAATATTCAATTGGTTCTTGAGCCAGGATTGATCAGGAGCCCGATTGATTCCAAGTCCCGAATATAGCATACTAAAAAACGAGAGGACATTAATGCGAATAGGAATATTTTTCCCCGAGCAATCTAAGGAAGAGGGCGAGTCCCTTATTAGCGAACTGCGAACCGCTCTCTCGGTGAAACCTCACGGATATCTCATGCGACCGGACTGGCACTCGACCGATGGCGGAGAATTGGAGCATAATCTTTCTCATTTTGATCTTCTGGTGGTCCTGAGTTCTGGAGGGCTGAAGTTCTCCGAGTCAGAATCATGGATAGTATTTGTTCTTGGGTATCTTATGGGTCGAGACCTGCCAGGTTGTTTTTTCGAAACGATCCCCCAAACCTCGGGGGGAATAGGTACAAAGATTCCCCATTTTTCTACTCTCTCCGAACTTCGGGAATTTATTCAATTCGAGAGAAACCTTTGGATTCACGACCAGCGAATTTCTCAAGCCCGCCAACGACTCATGGATAGGGGCCTTGGTTTAACCGAAGAAAACCTGGCTCGTGAGGTATCCAAGGGCCATAAAGAAGCGGTCGAGGATTTCTTGACCATAGGCTTTAGCGTCGATTCGGTCGATCCCCAAGGCACTCCAATTTTGGTATTATCCACGAGGGCTGGGTTTGATGAAATTGTCAAAATACTCTTGGAATATGGGGCAAATGTAAATCTCCCCAGCACCGACCGGGGCAATACGGTTCTCATGGAAGCAGCCCTTAGGGGAAATACCGAATTGATAAAAATATTTCTCTCCCGAGGCGCCGAGATCAATACCCAGAGTAAAAATGGCCAGACGGCCCTCATGATGGCAATTGGTGAAGGACAACTTCTGTCTGCTCTTAGTCTTATCTACTCCAAGGCTGATTTGACATTAACCGACCAATTAGGCATGACCGCTAGAAAATATGCCGCACTTTTCAGCCATACTCAGGTAGTAGAGGCGATTGATCGAATATTACCATTGACTTGACCTGTCCTGGGGAATTAGCTTTCACCCATGAAGAATGTCGATCCCCTTGAGATACTGCACCTAAAGAACCCCGATGGTACATCTAGGTTCTATCACCAGATACCGAATAGTCAAGCCTTGCTCATGATTGGCGAAGAAAGTGAGTTAGCTGGATACTACGGTATGGAGCCGAGAATTGAAGCCCTACGAAATTTTCGTGAATCCATGTACGCCAACGTCGGACAGGCAGTACGAATTGCTTCCCTAGAAAAAACCTTTATCCCTCGTTTTCTTTTGAGCTCGGGAGTTTTTCTCGTGGTCTTTTTGTTTCTCTCTTTGGTCATTCGAGATCCGATCCCCGCAGTCGACGAGATTGTTATATCTTCAATTTCTGCGGTGATTTTTTGGTTTTCCCTGCGCCGAAAACGAATAAGAAAAGAAGAGGAGGCCGAGAAAGAACTTATCATACGAGAAAGGCTCGACAAGACCTTTTTTCAACCAAATCCAAAAATTCTAGCTCTTGAGAACGTATGGCACCAGTTTTATTCGGAAATACCCGACGTTGATGCTCGCGACTTGGAATCTTGGTTACTCAATAGAACCTCGATGGTCGACCCGGATCTGAATCTCGACTCAAAATATCACCACCTTATTCGGGACGGAATTTACGATGAGTTAGGGCCAGGTCTTTCTAAGCAGCTTACGAAGGATTTTTTGCGCATAGCGCGAGGCAATTCACTCTCCCCTTTGCGCCGTCGTGTTCTCTATCGTCTTATGAACAAGACCGAAAATAAAACTCGAGCCCAGGCGGTGTGTCTTTTGGGTGCAGTAATACTCCTGTACCATCCTTGAGGGAGTTTTAGTTATCTCGTCGTAGTCGTTCGAGCTCTTGTTCAAGTTCGTAGCTCTCTCTAGCGGTCTTTAGGGTTTCGATTGCGGGGGTAAAGCCTGGATCGAGATCCAGGGTTTGCTCGCAAAGGGCTATTACTTCGGTAAAATTGCTGTCGGCAAGGGACCGAAGGGCCTGTAGATAGAGGGCGTCTACCCGTTGACGGAGAGTGAGCCTTCCACCATCTCCGAGGTTAAGTCCCAGTTGGAAGGAGAAACGGTCGATCTTTCCAATTTGAGTAGTTCTATCGAGGGTGTAGTTCACGTTGAGGGAGAATACATCGAGTAAAATTTCGGTACCAAGGGTTAACCGGGGATTTCCACCAATGAGGAGAAATCCAGTTTGGATTGCCAAGAACGGGGTCGTTTGTATTCCAAGCCCAACAGAAAAACCGGGGCTTTCAGACTCCGATGGATCGTCAAACCGAATTGGTAAAATAAAGTCACCAGATATTTGAATAAAACGCAACGGCCTGTAGCCGATACCGAAGGTAAATCTCGTAGGAAGGGCCTCATTTTTCACTAAAGGCCCGACGTTAAGGAGAGCCGCCCCCAGGGAAAAATTTTTGTCGCGGGCGGTGTATCCCTTCAGGAAGTTGAACCGCGTGAGCATACCTAGGTCTGCGATAAATCCGATTGCACTTTGATCAACCCCCTCGAGACCCGTGACCTCTCGATAGAGGGTGGCAGGAATAGATCGGTATCCGAGTTTTACATTTACACCAAGGGAGAGACCACCAAAATAAAAGTTCGAGAACAGATTATACGAACCATTTATGGTAACGACTCCTTCGGAGTAGACTGCGGAGGCCAATTGCTCTCCCCGGGAGCCGTAACTGGTGAAAGGGAGGTGGAGAAACTTTAGTCCTATTCCCAGTCCCAGGTCTCTCTGTCGGAGAGTGAACACTAATGATTCTACACTAACGTCGGCTATTAGGTTGTTATGGAAAATGCTAAGCTCGGTGAAGTCGAGGATAGCACTTCCTGCAGGATTCGACTCTATGTACGTGCTATTATCTGCTAAAGCGGTAAAGGCAGTACCAAGAGCCTCCCGTCGACCACCCGATGGGGTAGAAAGGATTGGAAAAGTAGTCCGTCCGATATTTTCGCTCGGAAGTATGTCGAGGGCGCCGAAGAACGAATCGTAGAAATCGTTAAATCCCTGGGAATAGGTAGAAAGGGAGAAGAAGAGGGCAAGGGATGTTCCCAACAGTAATTTTGAAATATTTTTTGGCCTTGCCATATCTATGTACTATATCGTTCGTCTTTCCTTTATTCTACATTCCTTTCGACCACTTACTAAGGGGTTCTAAAAAAAACGCCGAAACTTGAAAAGAAGGAAGTAGGTGAAGAAATTTAAAATAGACTTTCGTTCTCTAGTGTTACTCCTCTTCTTTTTTCTCATCCTCGGGATTACCTCGCCGGAGGTCTTTGGTGCGGGTTCCCGTGAAGATCCAATTTTGGTTGCCCGCGAGCTCATTTTTCAACGAAAATATAACGAGGCTATTGCGATTCTTTCCGAAGTAATCCAAACCGAACCCGAGCGAATTGATGAAGCCGAGCAACTCTTGCGAACCATTCGAGAAATTCGAGATACGTACAACGATCTTGGCCGTCAGTTGGTAGATACCTTGGAAAATGATCCAGAGAATTTTGACCGAGCGGTTTCCCTCATAGACCGGATGGTGGCATTAGACGACAGCCCAAATCCCAGGACTCAGGAACAATTATCCGAAGCCCGCCGAACGGCAAAACTGCAAGTAGACCGAGCCCAGCGGGACTCTATTTTTGAGGTCGCCAGGGCGGCAATCGCTGCTACAGACTACAACGGAGCCATTGATCTTTATCTGTCGGGACTTCAATTGCAAAGGCCCGAGTTCCTCATCGATGGGTATTCCCAAGAGATTTACCAAATAGCCCAGGACGCCGTAGAACAAATTGCCCTTCTTGCCCAGTCCGGAAAAGAGTTTTTAGTGGAATGGTCGGCGAACCTACCGTCATTTGCCGAAACCTTTCAAAGTTCGATTGGAGGGGTTCCCGTGATACCCCAAGAACCGGGAGAATTGAACTGGGCATTCAGCGGGTCGGTCGAGGCTTTTTTTGAAACCCAAACTCAAGCGACCGGAGATCTGCTCTCCCAGGGGGCCACATATCTAGAGGCCTTTTTCGAAATTCCTCAAGAACTAGAAAGGGCACAGCAGCTCGATCCGCGTCTCATTGACCATTTGGTCTTTCTACAGCAGTTTGTCCGGGGGCAAGACGAGAATCCAGATGAAGGCATTGCTGGCCTTTTACAAATTTTGCGTCGAAATCTGAGCCGAGATCTCTTTACGAATTTAGGGGAAGTGGCCCAAAGCTATTTAGAACAATCCCAGGTTTCCTACGAAAATAATCAATTTGTCCTCGCTGCCCGTCAGGGACAACAGGCCTTTGAAGTGGCCCTCGTTGGCATTCAGCTCGATAGGTCTTTTGGTGATTCCCCTTTGGTTCCCGAGTTGGAACTACTAGGATTCCAAGGGATGCTCTATCATACCCAGGCGGCCTTTGAGGATTCGTATGAATCTCTTATCACCGCCGATGAACAGGTCCTGGAACCATTGCCGGTGAACTACATCGAAAGTCTTACAAATTACCGCAATCTATGGAACCGTGTTCAAGAGCGCTACGTAAGTCTGACCCAGGAACTAAGACCCCTCACGGAAGACATCTCTTTGGAGTCTTTCGAAACGTGGTACCAAAACTTTGAGAATCGAATAATCGAAAAAAATAGGGTGCAACTGGCCGGTTCACTCCAGTATTATGAAGAAGATATGGACGGATACCTGGCCACTTTAGACGAACTCAATCGGGAAGCACAAATCCTCATTGAAGGTACGCAGAATGATGAAGGGCTAATCTTTAGGTATCCCGACCGAGCAGAAGAACTTCTTGTGGCCGGTCTCGAAATTCAAGCGGATGCGAGCCGCGTGCAGGAAGAAATTCGACTCTTGTTTGAAGATTTTCCAGAACTCGCGTCGATTAATGAGGCTTTAGAAGGCCTTCGATATTTTTCCCAGGCGCAAACTCGACAAAATCAATTGACGAGTCTCCAGGGTCAGTTATTGGCCGACGCCCAGCAGCGGATCGCCGAAAGTCTCGACCTTCGAGATCTCGGTGCAACCTCGGTAGCTCAATCTCGAAATGCCATTCGGGTACTCAATTTGGACCTGGCACGAGACCGGTTCGAAGATGCTCGAGTGTCGTACTATCAGTCCCTCGAGCTCCAGGAAGACGAAGAATTTCGTTCCCAGGTTGACCAACTCATTTTGGTTCTGGGTGATGAAATTCGAGCTGCCCAGAATGAACTGATCGTTAACCAGGTCCGGGACCTTCTGAACCAAGGGCGGGCTTCCTATAACCGAGGAGACTTTAATGATGCTTTGGCCCTGGTAACCGAAGCAGAAGAGCTATGGGCTATAACGAACACCGTACCAAACCAAGAACTAGTGACCCTAAAAGACCGAATTTCCTCGGCGACGACCTTGTCCCAGGAAAGGGAACTTTCTGAGTTCGACCCCCTCTACCCAACGGTTAGTCAGTTTCTTAACCTTGCCAGACTCGATATAGAAGCAGGAACTGGCCTATTACGAGGAGGAAATAGGGTGTCGGCAGAAATTCGTTTTCAGAACGCCGAGACCAACATCGAGAACATTCTCTTTGTAAAGCCCTTTAACTTTGAGGCCCGAATATTACAAATTCAAATAACCCAAATTACCCGGGAAAGTGAGTTCCAGGAGCTCTTTGCCCGCCGATACTCTGATACAATTGCCCGTATTAATACCTCTGCACCCATAGAAATATTGACCGAATTACAAGTTTTGGCCCGGTTTAATCCCCGGTACCCCGGGCTCCAACAGAATATACAGACTCTCGAAATTCGTCTCGGTCTTCGAGAAGATCCGCTTACCCGGGCGAAAATCGATGAATCGAACCGCCTTCTTGCCCAGGCTAGAAACCTTTCAGGAAGTGCGGCGGATCAGGCCAGTCTTACCGCCGCCTTGAGCCTCGTCGAGCAGGCAGTAATTCTGAATCGGGACAACAGTCAAGCCCAATTGCTCGCCGACACCCTACGTATTCGCCTCGGGGGTCAGGCGTCATTTGCTCTTTCCTCGGGAGATGAACAGCTGTTTCGCAGGGCAGAGAATCTTTTTGTCCAAGGGAGCATCGCAGAAGCCTATGCAATCGTCTTGCAACTTCTCCAATCGAACACTAATCAAGGGTATCCACCGCTCATTTCTCTGCGAGATAGAATAGAGCGACGACTATGATACTCCGGCACCTAAACCAGAAAGTCTTGTGGTCTATTGTCCTTGGGTTCCTGTTTTCCCTAGGAATCACCTGGGGGCAAACCCCCTCTCTTGCCGCCCTCTACTACGAAGACCCGGAGGTGCTAGTTTCCGAACATACCCGTTTTCCCCAGGCCCTGCGGATTGGAAATCGAATCTACTTAGTCTACCAACGAATAATTGCCGCTGAAGGCAGCGCAAACGGTACAATTCAGGTCGAATACCAAAGTAGTATCGATGGTTTATCGTGGAGTTCCCCGTCGCCCATTGGTCCGCCAGTAGCCTTTCGAGGAGAATCACCACCACCAATTTTTTCTTTTATCCGGACAGAAAACGGTCGAGGTACGGTGGCCTTGGCCGAAGACGGTACTACTATTCGAGTTTATGAGTTAATCAACCCCGATCAAAATAGTGGTTTTACCCCCCTTGGGTTCGTTCGCTCCGAAAAGACCCTGGTTTCTCCCACGATTGTTGCTCGTCCCGATGGAGGATATTTTCTTTTTGTTACCCAGGATGTCGATGGAAGACCGAGTTTGGTGTACTCCAGTAGCCTTACGGGGGGACAGTGGTCATCGCTCACGCCTTTTGGAGGGGACGAAAGAATCATCCTTACTTTTAATCCCTCTTACTCGTATCATCGGGGAGAACACGTCGTTACATTTCAGGGTGTTCTTCCTGGCCTTTCAAACTTCTACCAAATTTTTATTCGTCGATCGACCGATGGGGCCGAATGGTCGCTTCCTACTCAGGTAACTACTCTTAGTGACGAAGTCGATCGCAATCTCGAGTCCTCAGATTACGATAATCAGCGTCCAAGAATTCTGAGCTTTCCCCAAGGCCTTTTTATGACCTGGGAGCGGCGAACCCAAACTCGAAATATCCAGATCTATGGGACTTTTTTGACCCCCGAAGGAGAGGTATCGAATTTTCCCGAACCAATTTCAAATCGTGGTCTGGGTGCGGGAAATCCCCAGGTCTACAACTTTCAGAATATTCCTCTGGTAACCTATTTTGATAACCCTAGTGGGAGCTCACGGTTTTTTACCGCCCTCAGGCGACCGACCGGTTGGCAGTATCGGGTCCTCTCGAATCCCGGTGGAGTACATACCTTTGGAAGCCTAGTGATCGATGGTACCCAGAGAATTCACGCTTTTTGGCAACAAAGGGTGAGCCAACAGGCGGGCACATCACGTATCTTCTATCGCTTACCGGACCAACAAGTCGATCCCCCCAGACTTTCGCCGTTAAATTACGTTCTAGGACAGCGTTCAAATCAGGATCAAATACGCTATTTAATCCAACCACCCGCTGATCCATCGGGAATTCAAGGGTTTGCGTTTTCATGGTCTCAGGAGCGAAGTCGGCAACCCGATCAGTCTCGGCTGACTCCTTTAGGGAATAACCAACTTACGGTCCCGGCTGTACGGGATGGAGAATGGTACTTCGCTGTGCAAGTTCTCGATGGTGCTGGAAATTGGTCGCGGGTAGAGACACTGACGTACTTTTTTGACAGCACTCCTCCTATCCCAGTTGTCTTTCGGTATCCGACCCTCGATGAATCAGGGTTCTTAGGATCCAACACCTTTTCGTTACAGTGGTTACCCAGCGACGATCCGGACCTTGGAGGATACGCGGTAGCTCTCAGATTCTTGGGGACCCAAGACAGAGACCTTCCCGCGTCTGCCCCAGGGTTACCGGAGGGATTTGGTCAATCAGTTCAAGTAGGGTCGAGTATTGCACGTCAAAACTTTGATAATGGATTGTGGGGACTCACCGTAAGTGCCGTAGACCGGGTAGGAAATGTTAGTAATCCTAATACCCTGTATTTTCGTCTAAACAAGTACATTCCCGTAACCCGGGTCTCGAGTGCCAGGGCCCTCGAGAATATTCTTGGACAAATACAGCTGACTTTCTTGGGAAGAGGGTTTACGGCGAATGGAACTATCGATGAAATTGTACTTGATCAAGACGGACAGGAACCCTGGGATTATCGTTTCATAGGTGGACAGGATTACCGAATAGCTTCTGATACATCGATTTCGGATCTCCTTATTCGAGACATTCGGACCGGTACCTATCAAATACTGTTTTCCCATACCGAAAGGGGTGTATACCGGGTGCCCAGTCCCCTGGACCTCCAAGACACGGGAACTGTTCGATTTGGCGACTTTACTATCTACGATCCGCTGAAAATTAGTCTTTATTCCCCTGGAATTGTTGGCCGTATTATCGACAACACCTTTGGCTATTGGACCACGATGGTCCTACTTTTATTAACTATGATCCTTTCGGCCGTCCGTTTGGTCCAGGTCGTCCAAGACGGAAGAGAACTGCGATTTCAAGCCCGGGCCATTATGTATCAACTACCCCGACACGGGGCGGCAAGGAGAGTGCAAATGCTTCGAAGACAGGGTATTAGCCTTGGTATTAAAATTACCGTACTTATTATATTGTTAGTTTCGTCGGTAATCGCTCTCATCGCCCTCCCCCTACGGACCTATTTCCTCACTAGTCAACAAGAGACTTTATCGAGAGGGCTGGAAGAACGGGTGGGCGTGCTGATTGAAAGTATGGCCAGTGGGGCGGTCAATATTCTTCCTACAGTTGAAACTTCAACCATAGAACTTTCCCAACTTATTTTACAAAGTCAGGTTATGGAAGAAGCAGAATTTGCTACTATTTCTGCAATTACCCAAATTGAGGGAATACCCCAAGAAAGAGTGTGGGCGACTACCGATCCTCTCCTTCTCGGAACCAGTCAGGCCCCGGCGGACATTGACGAACTGAATGCATTTTATTTCGAGCGAGCCCTTGAAGGCGAATACATTGCGGGAGTCTACAGCCTTGAAGACCCAGTTTCAAATCTTATACCTGAACTGCAGGCCCAAATCGACCGAGAAGCCCGAGAAAAAGTAGGGGATATTCCCGATAGGCTCAATAATCTTCTCACCGAAGCGGTTTCTTTGGTTTTTGATACTTCGAACGAAGCTATTATCCGTCGAAGAGAAATTGACTCGACAATTCGGGGACTCAATGAACAATTAGATCGGATTTTACGGGACGTAGCCGGTCCTGTGCGTAGCGTGCCCACCTTTGTGGCTGAAAGTTATAACCCAGCCCAATCGTATTACCTTTTCTACAAGCCGGTAGTATTTAGGGGCGCCCGGGCCCAGGCTGAGGATGCCAGGTATTACCAAGGCATGGTTCGAATGGGGATATCTACCCAAATCATCAACGAACAAATTGCCCTTACAACCCAAGTCATACAGAACAATATCATCATTTTTTCCCTCATAGCCCTCGCCGCAGGGGTAGCTGGGGCGGCCCTCTTGTCCCTCATTACAATCTTACCGATTCGAAAGTTAGTGAAGGGTGTAGAAACGATTCGGGATACCGAAGACAAAGTTGAACTAAAGGACTTTAGGATCGGCATTCGAAGCCGGGATGAACTGTTTGTCTTATCGGACGTTATCCAACAAATGGCATCAAACCTCGCAAAAGGCGCAGAGAAAGATAAGGAATTGCTTTTTGGTAAAGACGTACAGAAGATGTTTATATCCTTGGATGTAGGTGCAAATAATCTAAAACAAACAACCGGCCATATCGAAAGCGAGTACTCAGAATTTTTTGGCTACTACGAAGGAGCGAAAGGTGTTTCCGGGGACTATTTCTACTACCAAAAAATTACGGCAGATACCTATGCCATTGTGAAATGTGACATTTCTGGGAAGGGTATATCCGCGGCTCTCATCATGGTCGAGGTGGCAACTCTCTTTTTGAATTATTTCAGTGGTTGGGAAGCAAAACAACAGCAACGACTCAGGGTTGCCAAGGCTCTCAAGGAATCGATCAATAGCGAAAAAATACTTACGGAATTAGTGTACAATATTAATGACCTCATCGCCGAAAGGCAATTCTCCGGGAAGTTCGCCGCTCTTACTATCGCACTATTCAACGAGCAAACCGGCGATTTGACCTATTGTAATGCCGGCGATAATCTGGTGAATACCTTTAGAAAAGATCAGGGCAAACTCGTCCAAACCAGACTCTTTGCGTCACCCGCCTCGGGAATGTTCAACAGTAAGGACTTTCCCGTTGAGTTCAAAGAAGAAAAAGACAAGCTCAAGCCCGGGGACGTGCTTTTGCTCTATACGGACGGTATGGAAGAGAGCAAGCGGCACTACCGAAGTGCCGACGGTTCGGACTACCGGGTTACCCAAAAAGACATCGACGATGGAATGGTAGCCGAGGGCACTCTACCTGAAACCGATTCGGAAGAACTTGGTCCCGATCGGGTGAACGATATTATAAACGCCCTCGAAAATCGTGAGGTTTATACCCTTCCGAAGTATTTTGCCCCCTTTGAGCCCGATCCACTGGTATTCGATTTTACAGAAATTGTAAATACCCCCGAAAACACCGTTCTTGGAATAGTTGCGGTTGAAAAGATCTTTCGACTCAACCCCGACCCAAAGGCAGGTCCCCTCGATCGGGTAATGATAGATAAAAAAGTCGATGATTTTCTCAAGAATACCTTTCAAAATTATATGAAGTACTTTCATACCCCTCTCGATGAAGATCCAAAGTCCCTTTACCGGGTCTACTCGGGAATCCGGGAAGATGAGCAATACGACGACTTGACAATACTTGCGGTTAAAAAGAAGTAGAAAACCGCCGATAACCTAAATATGAAAAACCGAAGTTTCTTAGGGGTAATTTTTGGATTTGTTATCCTTTTGTCTCTCAATGGGCAGACAATGACCTTGGTAAATTTTACCGAGGGTCTTGTGTACTACGGAACGAGCCCAATAACCGAGTCTGAATATCGAAGACTCTTGGATAATCCAAATCAATTCAAAACCTGGATCCAAGACGCATCGGGGTACCGAGGAACTATAGCCCCGAACTCCCTACAAACTCAGGTTGAGGGTTTTACCAACGACACCCTAGTGTACGGATTCATCATCTTGCCCGGAGAGAATAGTGCCCCACTGTTCCAATTTAGGGTAGCACCGAACCAGTTAGGTGTGAGTTACGCCATAACCGAAAACACCTTTCTCGTTGATGCCCAGGGAAGAACCGTGGGTCTTTCGCCCTTCGAAGTTCCTGTATCCGAATCGCCCCTATTGGTCGATAGGCGCTTTCTCGATTGGATTTCCATTCCCGATGGAAGACGTTTTCCCCAATCCTATCTACCTTCCCAGGTAACCCTTCGTTATGGGTCCGAGACCGGTTCCATATCCTTGGGCGAATCACAATTTTGGCAAAAAGGGGGAACTCAACTGGATCGAATAAAAGTGGCAGCCGCCGAAAAACATATTTATTTTATGCTCTCCGGCTATCAAACCCTTTCCCGGGGCACCCGCTATATTTTCCGTTACTATGAAAAGATAAGTTCGCCTAATTTGTTTACAATCGAAATACCTCTTGGGGGTTTTGGAGGACCGGTGTTTCTCTGGACAAGCGATGCGCAGACCCCCACAATTTTGGGCCAATTCGCTGCATCGAATTTTAGCCTTGAGGCAGCAGTCGATCGCCAGCTGCTACAAGACCTTTTTGGGGTAGATTTAACAATTGACGGTCTATGGGAAGTTTCGTCCGCCGGCGCGGATGCGGGAATATACGAAGAGTTTTATTACGGGTCCTTGGAGAACAGGGAGTTTTTCATCGTTGCCCAATAAGGTAAAATTCTACTGCGAAAACTGTGGAAAGAGAGTTCACCCTCGAGATCGTATATGTCCCTATTGTGGGCGGTTTTTTTCCCAAGTTCGATGTCCGTCTTGTGGATTTCGGGGTACCACCGATGTATTTCTTAGCGGGTGTCCCCAATGTGGTTACCTAGGAAAGACTGACCAACCACCACTTTCGGCTGATGACTACGAAACCGCGTATGTTGAACCGGTGAAGAGAGAGGTAGAAGGTCCATCGACAGGGTTAATTCTTGCCTTGGTTGCAGGGGTAGGTTTTCTCCTTGCCGCAGCAATGTTTTGGCTCGGAGGAAGAAACTAAAATGAAAAAATTACAATGGATAGGTTTTTGTTGTGTTTTTCTGTTACTCCTAGTCACGGATATCAGTTCCCAGTCGGTTTTATCCCGAGGTTTCGATACTCTGTCGTTGGGAATGTCCCTCGATGAAGCAAAAGAAGCCCTGGAGAATTCCCGATACTTCGCTTACCGGGGTTCACCCGATCTTAGTTTACGCCCGGGCACCCAAGAGCCAATCATTCGAGCCCGGGGACTTGGGTTCGTCGAAGAGGTATACCTTCAATTTTCAAATGAAAGGTTATACTCGTTAATCGTACATATAAACACCGAAAATAACGACTATTTGAGTTTCTACAATAGGTTTAGTGGCGATTATGGAAGGCCTGCCCAGCTTTCCCCTGAGTTTGCTCAGTGGGAAGACAGTGAAACTCGCATTCGCCTGGATAAGCCCTTGCGAGTTCTTTACCTCGATGTTAAAACCTTTGGTCAAATGGTAGAAGAAAACCGCATCGAACAAGCCTCGGGGGCTTACAGTCGAGATATTTTTATGGACGCCTTTTAATGAAAAATTCTTATCTGCTGAAAATGCTTTTGTTACTCGTTATTCCTCTGGGGTGTGCTTCGGGCACTACAAATCTGTATCCCGTTTCCTTTGACACTTCTGCTATTACTTTGGCGGTAGAAATTGCGAATACACCGGGGACTCGGCAACAAGGTCTTATGGGTAGAGAGACCTTAGGTGAAAACCAAGGAATGCTCTTTGTTTTCCCCCAGGATCAGGTCCTACAATTTTGGATGAAGAATACGTCTCTTCCGTTGTCTATAGCGTATATTGATCGCCAAGGAATTATCCGACGGATAAAAGATCTCGAGCCCTTCGACCTAACCCCTGTCTCATCGGATGCCTTTGTCCGCTATGCCCTAGAGGTACATCGGGGATGGTTTGAAGAAAATGGAGTTCAAGAAGGGAGTAGAATCATCCTTCCTGAGCCCCGACCTCGGGCTCAGCTTTGAAGATCTCTGATTTCCGGAAATAGTTCGAGGACTGGGGTATCGCCATCGGTTGTAGGTTTATTAACGAGGATTTCGATTTTACGCTCGACCTTATTCAGTTCTTTCTCTAATACCTGAGCTAATTTAATTCCTTCTTCAAATAGGTCTGTTGCCTTGTCCAGCTCCACTCCACCATTTCTCAGGAGGGTGCTAATTTCCTCTAGACGGTGCAGATTCTCTTCAAATTTTCCCATCGATAGTACCTCTTTTCTTTCCGTCAAAAAACTCGATTTCAACCACAGTTCCTGCATGGGTCGAGGCCGATGTCGTCAGAATACTTTTAGTCAAATCGTCTCGAATTATTGTGTATCCCCGGCTTAAGACTTCTCTCGGAGAGGAGGCTTCAAGCGCACCAGTGAGATTGCTTAATTTGGTCCGATTTCGGTTAGTAAGGACTTGAATCCCTTGGAGCATCCGATCATTCGCATCATCAACCCTCTGTAAGAGGGGCTGGAGGTAGATCCGAAAGGTCTCTTCTAATTTTTGAGGCTGAAAAGGTGCTAAAGCACTGGTGACCCGAGTTTTTTCATACCGTAGACTCGTGACGATGGTGTGAACGCTGGATTGAACTCGGTTCTTTAATTCATCTTGGGGACCCGAGGCCAACTCTGCTGCTACAGAAGGAGTTGGAGCCCGTAGATCGGCTACGAAATCCGAAAGGGCAAAATCGGTTTCATGCCCAACCGCAGAAATTGTCGGAATCTTAGACCTGCCTATCGCTCGAACAACCATTTCTTCGGAAAAAGGAAGAAGATCTTCCAAACTACCACCTCCACGCCCAATTATAAGAACGTCGGCGAGATGGAATGTATTGGCAATTTCAATTTGTCGCACGAGTTCTTGGGTTGCGCCGGATCCTTGGACCGCCGATGGCAAGACAACTATATTACTCCCCGAGGCCCGTCGTCCGAGGACTTGGAGAATATCTCGAATAGCTGCTCCTGTCGGACTTGTGACAACTCCAATTCTCCGAGGAAAAAGTGGGATAGTTTTTTTTCTTTCCTCATCAAAAAGCCCTTCAGCGGCCAAAATTCGTTTTCTTTGCTCTATGAGTTCGAGTATTTTTCCTGCCCCTGCAAGCACCATAGATTCGACTACTATTTGGTACCGTCCTTGGGACTCGTAAACCGTTAATGAACCATAGACCCGGACCAACATACCGTCGTTGGGAATGAAACCCGTGCGGGAGTTTTTAAATTTGAACATTACCCCTTGCAGAAGAGCATGGGAGTCTTTCAAGCTAAAATACCAATGACCAGAGGAGGCTGCTTTGAAATTTGAAATTTCCCCTTCTACCGAAACCTCGGAAAAATTCTGGGAAATGAGACCTTTTATGGCAGATGTAAGCTCAAGTACTGTGGTAAAGTGAAGCACGTTGACTACCATACAATAGGCCCAGGCCTAGGTAAAGAGAAATAAACAAGAATCCGAGAAAGGAACAATATGAAACGATACGCCTGTGTACTGTTCCCTGGAGAAACCCCTTACTATTCCCAAGAGATTCCTGCCTACGGAAGTTATAGCCAAGCGCTCTCGTTATTCCTCGATGAAGTAGGGAAGTTCGAGGAAATTTTCGGCTTATCTTTTGATTCCGGAAATGAATCTTCCATTCTCAGGGAATTAAATGCTAACCGCGAAGTCGTTACCCTTTCTTTGACCGATTCGAGTTGGAAAGGGATTTTTCAGGGTCTTTGGCAGTATTTTTCGTCTCGGGAGCCCTTGGGTTCTCCAGAACAAGACGAGTTTTGGTTCTTTTGGGGAGACAGTCCTTTCATGAATCCAAAGCTCGCCTTGGAAATTGAAAGTCTCTTTCAGACTTATCGGGCAGACTTTGCCTTTGCCGACGGGTATCCAAAGGGCATTGGTATCGAAATACTTGGCTTTCACCGGCTACTTTCTATGGTTCAGTTGTCTCAACTCCACGACCTTCCAGTGTCCAGGAGTGGGGTGTTTGATCTTATACAAAAGGATATCAACAGCTTTCATATAGAAACAAGGATGGCAGAAGGCGATCATCGGTTGACTAGACTTGAGCTCCACGGGCAATACAGGCGAACTCATACCATCGTAGTTTCACTGGCAAAAGAATTTTTTGAGGCTCGTAATACCGATCCCTGGGATGATGAGGCGTTTGAGCTTCCTTTCTTAGAAAATCGTTACTCTCACCGCAGTCTTCCTGCAGCGGTCAATCTCCAGCTCATTGCCCGTTGCCCTCACAGCTGTACCTATTGCCCATATCCGGTCATTAACCCTGGTCATTTAACGGATCCAAGAATAATGGAGTTGCAAAGGGTTAAAATCCTTGTTCAAAAACTCATTTCTTTCATGCCCGAGGGTACTATTTCTTTGTCTGGTTTAGGAGAACCGGCCTTGCACCCAGATATTTTAGCTATACTTTTTTACCTGGATCAGGAAAGTCCTTACTCGGTTACGGTAGAAACCACTGGGGTAGGATGGCCCGAAAACTTTTTCGAGTTTTTTGAACGAAATCCGCTCAAAAAAACCAAATTTATCATTGGTTTAGACACCAACAACCCCGATCGTTACGCCTCTTTAGGGAAAATTCAGTTCGAAAAAGCCCATTCCTTTGCTCGAGACCTTCTAAAAAAAATGAAAGAACATGTTTTCATTCAGGCAATCCGACTATCCGGAGGGGAAGAAGATCTTTTGAAATTCTACCAAGAGTGGGAAAGCATAACACCCCAGGTGATCATTCAAAAGTACGACACTTTTGGGGGGATTCTGCCCGACCGCAAGGTAGTAGATCTCCAACCACTGCGTCGTTTTCCCTGTTGGCATATAAAACGAGAGCTTACGATCCTCGTTGATGGCACGGTGGTGCGTTGCAAAGAAGATGTAGACGGCGCAGATTCCGCTGGAAATGCATTCACCCATTCCCTTGAAGAAGTCTGGAAAGCCTATGATTCGGTGTATAATCACCATCGAAACGAAGAGTATCCAGGGATATGTGGGAACTGCGATGAATACTATACCTTTAACTACTAAGACCGGGGGCTCCGCGGTGTACACGATAGTTGGGAACGAGGTTCCCTTGCCCAACGATTCGGGACCTTACAGTTCTATTACCCTCATTGTCCTGGGGCGGGGTGGAAAATTTCAAAGAACCGAAATGTTCGACCGGTTATCTAAAGTAGGTTGGGCAGAAATACTTAGCGTAGAAAACCCGAACCCAAGTTATGACCTCGAGCAGCTTACCACCCGTTATTCCCGCCTAAGGTGCATGGTAGCTCAGACCACTCGAGGAAATCCTGGCGAGCTTATCAATGCAGCTATGCGAGAATGCCGTACCCCTTTAGCCCTTGTTCTATGGAGTACCATGACAGTTCTTCCTCTTACCCCAAGAATTCTTACCGATCTCATTACCCAAAAATTGGCGGTTGTTACCGTCCCCATAATACGAAACCAGCGGGGCGAGGTTTTGCCTTCGGTAAGTATTCCAACCGAGTACAACCAGGGACTAAAGACTCTCTACGTCACACCGAGTGCAGAGAACAATCGGTCTCTTTTTCCTTTCGATTATTCTGGGCTCTACAGAAAGGATTTGTTTCTTTCGATGCTCGGATACGATGAAAAAATTGTATCGCCTTACTGGCAAAAGTTTGAATTCGGGGTTCGCGCCTACCTATGGGGAATGCAAATACCTGTACATCAGGGGCTTAGGACCACGATTTCCGAGTACCCTGAGCCTGAAGATACGAGTACAGATAATAACTATTTACGATGTTATCTTAAAACCCTCGGGGTAGATTTTAAACAAGACCATGGAGTTCTTGATAGGTCGGCATTCTTTGATGTCTACAGAAAAAGTGGGATGGGTATTTTCAGCTCACTAAAACTCTTCTTGGAGGTGCGAAGATGGGTACACGTACATTCATTTCGATACCTAAAAGATTTCCACCAAATTGTGGAACTTTGGGGTGAAGAGGGCTTTGAAGAATGAGGACTGTCCCTCGAAGAACCCATAATCTCCCGGGCAGATTTGGTATCGGGCTTCAGGCTCGTCTTAATTCTACTCGCCTGCCTCGAAAAGCGCTTTTGCCCCTTGCCGGAGAACCAAGCCTTATCTATGCGTTGCGAAGGCTTGCTAGAATTCCCGCAGATATTTATGGATTACTTACCGATGGCGAAAGTTTCGAGGAATTGTACGCCTTAGGAAATAACGAAGGTTTTATCGTATGTAAGGGTTCGACAAATGACGTGCTAAGTCGGTATGCGTCTTTTGTCGAGGAATTTAGGCTCGATTTTGTAATTCGGGCTACCGGTGATAACCCTTTAGTTTTTATTGACCACCTTCCCCGTCTGATCGATGCCTTTGTTAACCATAAAGCCGACTACGGAGTAACTACCTTCCTACCCTATGGAGCGGGGATCGAGCTTATCCGAGGGTCCGCCCTAACGCGTGCTCACCAGGAGGCCTCCTCCTCCTACGACCGTGAACACGTATGCCCTTATATCTACTCCGAGGACAGGGGTTTTCGAATAATCGAAGTCACAGCAGATACCGTTTATCAGGGCCCACATTTACGGATAACCCTCGATTCGCCCGAGGATTACGTGTACCTACAGAAGCTCTTTCGCGTACCTAAAATTGCTCGTTCTACCTCCGATAGAGAATTAATTACTCAAATATTGGGGGTCTCGTGAAAGTCAAAGACGTCCCGGTAGTGGGTAGCGTGTATCTATTGCCAGAATACACACCTGGTTTTGGTACGGGGCATTGTTTTCGTTCCCTCAGATTACTTTTACAACTTCGAACAGAAACAGGATTGGAAGTATTTGTCCGAATCCCAAAGGACTTTCCGGTGGTCGCTCTTTTTCCCGAAGCATTACCGTGGATCCTCGAGCCCGAGACCTTCAGGGAACAACTGACATTGGAAAATGAAGGTGAACACTTGTTCATATTCGATATGCCAAAAATCTCCGGCCAACTGTTTGAATTTCTTCAATCCAAAGGCAAAATAGTCGCGATCGATGGAGGAGGGGCGTATCGCAAAAAGGTAGCCTACCTTATTGATACCCTTCCTAACCTCTACAAAGATAGTAATAGAGCCTCTCCATGGTTTTTACCCTTACCAAAGGAGTCTCAACTTCTGGGCAGGTTTAAGGGTCGACCCCGAATTCTTATTTCCTTAGGAGGAGAAGATAAAACAGGCCTGCTCCTGAAGCTCGCCGAAAATATTCAGTTTCGTACCTGGGTAGGCCATTCGGACGTTTATGTTCTTCCCGGGCCTGCGTCGCGAATAGACCCTGCGCTCAGGGCTCATACGGGCTCGTGGACGTTTCTTCCACCAGTGCAAAATCTTGCAGAACAGTTAGGAAAATACACCCTTGTTATCACAATCTTCGGCCTCACAGCTTTCGAAGCTCTGGCATCCGGTACACCGGTTCTTCTCGTTCACCCCAGTCGATATCATAAAAAACTGTCGAGTCATAGTGATTTTGCTGACTTGTTTGATGCCTTAAAGTATGCCCGCCACATCACTCAGATTCTGCCTGAATTGAGGAACCAAGCCGAGGAGTTCTGTAGGACCCGGCCCAAAGACCCTGAAAGGCGAGAACTCCCAAGTGTTATTGAAGATTTGGCAAATGGTTCCAGCAACTGCTGCCCAGGATGTGGAAACCGGCGGGGAAAAGTCATTGCACGGGACGTCCAGCGGACATTTTTTCGCTGTACCCTTTGTGGTACTGAATACCAAATGCTTGCGGTGCCTCAGCCAATTACCTATACCGAGGAGTATTTTGCTGCCGACTATCTGCGGCAGTATGGCAAAACCTACCTTGATGACTTCGATACAATTCGTCTACAAGGAAAAAGAAGGCTGAAGGAAATTCAATCGCTTGGAGTAACAAAGGGGGCTGCCCTCGATATAGGATGTGCGTATGGTCCTTTTATGGCAGCTGCAAAAGAGTTTGGTTATGAGGTCTATGGAATAGATGTATCGGCATCAGGGATCCACTATATCCAGGAAACCCTCGGACTAGATGCCCGGGAATGTTCGTTGTTTGATGTTTCCCCTTCGGACTTTCCGCCTCTTAGTCTGGTTACCCTCTGGTATGTAATTGAACATTTCGAACGACTCGAAGATGTTCTTCGGTTGCTATCGCATCTGGTGCAACCGGGGGGAATACTCGCCCTAGGCACTCCTTCGAGTAGAGGTGTGACTCAACGGGGAAATAAGAAAGTTTTCTACCGGCAAAGTCCCCTGGATCATTACAGCCTCTGGTATCCTCGTCAGGCAAAAAAACTCCTCGCAAGACATGGATTCCGAGTTAAGAGGATCATCTCCCCGAGTTTTCATCCCCAACGATATCCATGGCCCTTCTCGACTTCAGGGCTTGAAGGGTTCACCCGGTTGATTCATCGACTCTTTCAACTTGGAGACACTATGGAAATTTACGCCGTAAAAAGGAATACGTTCGAATGAAAATTGCCCCTTATCTTCTAGTCCTCGGTGCCGGGACTATGCAGCTCCCGGTATTCGAGGAAGCACGGAAACTGGGTCTTCAGGTAATTGCCGCCGACGGAAATGCGAGCGCGGTAGGAGCTGAACAAGCCGATATTTTCATCCCTGAAGATCTAAAAGATCCTGAAGGTATACTTCGAAGTCTTCGATTACTCGGACTTGACTCAGAAGTAGCAGGGGTTTTTACTGCGGGGACCGATTTTTCTTATTCGGTTGCGTTAGTTGCTCAAGGGCTTGGACTTCCTGGTATACTGCCGGAAGTAGCCTTAGGGGCTTCGAATAAAGAAATTATGCGGCAGAAATTTGCCAGTGCTGGGGTTTCTTCGCCAAAATTTATGTCGATTACCGAAGAACTATTCCTTCAAAAGGATTTGAACCAGACTCTCTGCTTTCTTGACTTCCCCTTGGTAATAAAGCCCGTTGACAATATGGGTTCCCGGGGTGTGCAGAAGGTCGAAAATGAAGAGCAAGCAAAGTCTGCGATCGTTTCAGCCTTGGAGTTCTCTGGATCGAAGACTGCAATTATCGAAGAGTTTATTCCCGGACAAGAATACAGTATCGATAGCCTTTTGGTTGATGGGAAAGTTATTGCGTACGCAATTGCCCAACGGCATGTACAATTCCCTCCCTTTTTTGTCGAAACCGGGCACAGTTTTCCTTCTGGTCTATCGGAGGATGAAGAATCCAAAATTGTCCAGGAGTTCGAAAAAGGTATCCGTGCGTTGGGTATTACTTCCGGTGCGGCCAAGGGTGATGTTTTTTGGGATTCCTCAAAGGCGTATATCGGTGAAATCGCCGCCCGGCTCTCGGGGGGCTATATGTCTGGCTGGACACTCCCGTACGCCACGGGCATGAACTTCATCCGTGCGGCTATACAGATAGCCTTAGGCCAGGTACCGCACCCAATTCCCACTCCCCAGCGGCGCTGGTATGTTCAAGAGTCGGCCCTCGTATCTTTTCCGGGAAAAATACTATCAATCGAATTCGCAGAAGATCTGGAGAAAATTCCCGGGTTCGAAAACTACTTCAGTCGGTGTAAACCGGGGGATATCCTTAGATTCCCGCGAAACAACGTGGAGAAAGCTGGTAACCTCATTTTTGCCTCCCCCAGCAGGGAAGTCTGTTCGAGTTCAACCAATCGCGCTCTCAATGCCCTCTATTTGAAACTCGATCCGGATTTCTTAAAATCATACCCTATCTTGTCTCATCCGGACCATCCGGACGTGCCCCAAGCCTATCCACGAGCTCTATCTGGAAACCCCGACCGTTCGGAAGTTGGCTGGGACGGAAGAACGTACGACGATGCTCTCGGTCGAATCCGAAGCTACATTCTCCAAGAGACGAAAAAAAAGTACCTATCCAAATTTGTACTCTTTGTGTTGCAACGATACGGATTTCAGGCCGGCATGCTTGCAGCCGATAAAGAAATACGGGCGGAGGGAAACTCATGAAAAAACCTACAGCATTCGGAGTCTTTTTGGCCCTATTTGTTCTTGTCATACCGATTCCTGGGTTTGTTTTTGGCCAAGAGGTTTCGCCCATTACCAGCCTCGCGAAAAACCTCGGACTCAACGTATCGTACAACCCATTTCTCGATCAGGTAATGCTCAGTAGTCAGACCCGGATCATCCTGCTTTCTACGAATTCTCGACTTGGTCTTCTCAATGGAACGATTCCGGTCCTCGTTCCTGGTATATCATTGGATTCGCGAGGGGTACTTCAAAGTTCTGAAGAAACTCAAGCTTTCTTATCGAATCTTTTTGTTCCTCAGGCGGATTTTCTGGGCCGAAGAATCTCAGCCATATTCTTAGACCCTGGGCATGGAGGTAGGGATCCGGGAGCCATCGGTAGGCATCAAATGAATGGTAGTACCCAGGTTCTGCAAGAGAAAGACGTTGTGCTCGACGTCAGCCTTCAAGTAGCCGATCTGCTTCGTCGGAATCTACCCGGAGTAAAGGTAGTATTGTCTCGAGACCAAGACGTCTATCTTACCTTAGAAGAACGAACGAACCTTGCCAATGCAATCGAGCTACAAGAGAACGAAAACATCCTTTACCTTTCGATCCATGCCAACGCTGCCATTAACAGCAGATCTCGGGGCTTCGAAGTGTGGTATCTTCCGCCTGACTATCGTAGACAACTTATTGCTCCCGGAGACTTTGAGGTCCTAAGTGATTCGGTAATACCGATTCTGAATACTATTTTAGAGGAAGAAATTACCGTTGAAAGTATTCTCCTTTCTCAGGCTATAAGCGAGAGTCTCGATACAGAAGTTGGTGACCTTAGCCCTAATAGAGGACTCTTCGAAGAGGAATGGTACGTCGTTCGCAACGCCCGCATGCCCTCGGTCCTTGTGGAACTAGGATTTTTGACGAACGCCGACGAGTTTCAACTTCTCGGCGATTCCGAGTACTTGAAAAAGCTGTCCCGGGGAATTTATACTGGACTTGTTCGTTTTCTTAACAATTTCGAGTCCGTCCGATAGGAGGCTTTGCAATCACTAATATTCGTATTATTGGACTAGTATTCCTAATGAGTCTATTTGTAAGTCTAACTTTTTATTGGTTCAGAGGGAGTCCATATACCGAGGCAATTGTCTACTTCCCTGATAGCAATGGAAATTTAGGGTATCCAGAGGTGCAATTCCTCCCAAAAACTCCCCACGTAGAAAATGGTATACGACTCTTGGTAGATGAGGTCTTACTCGGGCCGATAGACCTGCTCGCTTTGCCAATTCTGCACGATTCTACGAGGATTTCCAATATTTTTTACCAAGAAAAAACGAGGTCTTTAGTACTTTCATTTACCAAAGAGGCTATGAACATTCAAGAAGGGGTACTGACGCGAGTCCGGACCGAAGAGGACATATCCCAGGCTTTCTCTTACTTGACCCATAATCTTAGGGCAAACTTTCCTTTTCTAAAGAATATTACCTTTTTAATAGATGGACAAATCCCATTTGTTCCACCATATACTATAGTAATGGAATAGAAAGCGGAAAAATTCGCCTCGTACCGATGCCAAAACCCAGGTATTTTATGATGTTGAAACATCTTCCGTTGACATTTGGAATGGTATTCGTATAATTCTAATTGTGAATACTTCGTAAAGGCTTGAGAGCAAAGGAGCACAGGAATGAAAAGGTTCGTCATTCTACTTTTAGTTGCACTTATGGCAAGCACAGTGTTGTTTGCTGAAGAATCAGTGCTGATTGATTTCGCTACGTTGACCGCCGACTGGCCGGCTGACGCCCCCGCCGAAAATGAGGCTACCATGCTGGATTTCAGCGTAGCTGCAGGCTCGAGTTTTACTGCTGAAGAGAAGGCGCAGATGAAGACTTCATTGTTCATTGAGAACTGGGAAGTGCTTTTAAATTCCTCTGCTCGATCTGTAGTAAATCAAGGTACGTCCTACACACGGGCCGCACGGGTGCGAGAAAACGCTACCCAGTTTGCCAACGAGACTGTGTTAGGTATTAGGGTTCGATTCCCCAATGAGCCTTTCAATAGCTGGGCCCTCGTGCAACCACCTTTTGATATCCCTGCCTACGCAGACGTGACTACTTTGGATGGTGACTCTCTGGTTATTTCCCAAGAGGAAGTCGGCCGGGGTCGAAAGTTCGACGGGTATGGGGTGGTAAAAAACGTTGGTGTACTTAAGTCAATTTCCGTTAGTATCCATGGGCTTAATTTCCCCCACGGATTTTCTGTAATTCTTCAAGACCAGAACAACAGAGAACAAGAATATTTCATGGGTTACCTTAATTTTGACGGTTGGAGAACTCTTACCTGGAATAATCCTAACTATATTCAAGAAGTAAGGAATCGAGAGCTTCGTGTTTTCCCTCTCTATCCGAACTCGGCTCCAATGCTGAAGCTGGTTGGGTTTAGAGTTTATCGGGACGCAGCGATGACCGGTGGTGATTTTGTCGGATATGTCAAGGACGTAAGCATCGTTTACGACAAGGCAGTCCTGGACATAGAAAGAGATATTGACGACGAGTCTATTTGGGGTATCCTTCAAGATCGAGAAGAAGCTCGACGAAACCAAGAACTTCTTAGGCTCGGAAATCTTCAGGTTCTCCGTTTCTTAGAGTCAAAAAAAATGGACGATCCGGAAACTCGCGAATAGTTTAGGTTTTTAAGGCTTCTGCCTTGAAAAGGAAAGCAGTCCGAGAGGGCTGCTTTTTTTTGGAGAAACAATGGTGCTCTACACCATTGACTTCGGAAGACAAAAGTATAAGATTGAAATATGAGTGATTACCTCGACCCCAATAACGAAGAGTTATTAAAAGATTTCTATGTAGAAGCAGAAATGCAACTGGAGTCTCTTGAACGCAATATATTGGTTCTTGAGTCCGACTCGTCAAATGAAGACGCGATTGACGAAATATTTCGGGCGGCCCATACCCTTAAGGGTGCGGCAGCAACGGTTCAAATGACCGAATTGGCCGAATTTACCCACGTGGTCGAGGACGCGCTCGATGAAATCCGTGGGGGTAAAATAAAGGTCGATGGACATACGGTCGATGTTCTACTTGAGTCCCTAGACATTATCAAATCTATGTTAGAGTCCCGGTCGGAAGGTACTGTTTACGGGGGTGACGTTTCGGGCATCAAAGAACAGTTGAGAGCTCTATTTGAGGGCGACGAAAAAAACAAAAGTGTTCTTTCTAAAGCTACGGCTAAAAAACTTCCGGTAACAAAGGTGCAAGAAGGGGCAAATAGCGAAACCTTTTTGGTTTCTGAGTATGAAATATTGGAACTCCGCGAGGCTGCGGGACCGGATGTGGAGATTCTTGCGGTACGAGTAAAATTTAACCCTGACAATCCTATGAATACAGTAGGAGGCATACAGGTCTTTGCTATTCTTAAGAGTTTGGGCACTATATTAAAGACCGAGCCCGAATTTGAGAAACTTTACGAAGACACTTTTTTTCCAGAGGTAGTGTACTTCTTGACTGGAGAATCGACCAAAGAAGGTATTGAAGAAAAAGCGTTTATTTCCGACGTCACGTTGGAGGTTGAAGTTCTTCAGCTCGTTCTGGGGAATGAACCTACTCTGCCAGAGGTTGCGACGAATAAGACCGGAATTCAAGCCGAGGAATCTATCGACGATCTAGTTGCTTCTATTACGAGCGAAATTGAGGAAAAGGGCAAAGAGGCCTCCGTTGATCTGAAGGACCTGGAAAAGGCGACCCAAACAATGGGCGATCCCTTAGGGCCTGCTGGCAGAAAGGTCGAAGATCCACCGGAAGAAAAAAAAATTATCGAGGAACGGTCAGAAGGTACAAAAAAACCGCAGAACTCTGGTGGATCGGTGCTCCGGGTGGAGTCAAAACGTATCGATGATCTTCTAAACTTGGTAAGCGAAACGGTTATAAATAAAGCAACATTCAATCAAGTCAGTAATCAGTTTACTGAAAATATGAACCAACTCTCCCAGATACAGAGTTCCTATCGACAACTTGTGAAAGAACTCTTCGACTCTTTACCCGACTATATGGAAAAAATTGAAAGAGGTGTATCGGTAAAAGATGTCAAGAAGGAAATTACCGAGGGGTACGGTGAACTTCTTACGATATTTGACGGTGTTCAATCCTCTTTTAAAGGCTCCATCAATAAATTCCGAAGTACTGCTCAAAATCTTGGTCGAATAACCTCAGAGCTTCAAGAAGGGGTCATGAGGATTCGAATGGTTCCCATTGCCCAAATATTCAGCAGATTTCCCCGCCTAGTAAGAGATTTGAGTAAATCCCTCGATAAGCAGATAAAGCTTTCCATTGAGGGAGAAGATACCGAGCTTGATAAAAGTGTCATCGAGGATCTTTTAGATCCTCTTATTCATTGTGTAAGAAACTCTCTGGATCATGGAATCGAATCACCTAAGGAACGAACAGCGGCAGGTAAACCTATCGAAGGAACCTTGTTGCTCAAGGCGAGTAACGAAGGCAACATGATCCTTATAGAAATTTTCGACGATGGGAAGGGTATAGATGTCGACAAGGTAAAACAAAAAGCGATTGAGCGGGGTATCATTCACCCAAACAAGCTGCTTACCGACGTTGAGGCCTATAATTTAATTTTTGAACCAGGTTTTTCGACTGCCGCCCAGGTGACGAATATCTCTGGTAGAGGTGTCGGTCTCGATGTAGTTCGAAAACAAATTGAAAAGCTCAATGGAAGTGTTTCGGTCGTATCTACCCCCGGTAAAGGTTCGCGGTTTACCATTAAAATCCCTTTGACCCTGGCGATTATTCAGGGCTTGTTGGTCCGTGTTGGACAGGAGCTTTATGCAATTCCGATCACGGCGGTTCTAGATAGTCATCGAATTAAGCCCCAAGAAATTCGACGAATCGACAACTACGAAGTATTTAACGTTCGAGAAGACGTTGTATCTCTGATGCGCTTAGATAGGATCTTCAACATCCCCACAGAAGAAAAACGAGAGCACTATTTCGTCGTTATTGTAGGTTCGGGGGAGAAGAAAATGGGGCTTATCGTTGACCAACTCATTGGTGAAGAAGATGTTGTCATAAAGCCCCTCCGAGACCACTACACGAATGCTCCGGGGATTGCCGGGGCGAATATCACCGGGGATGGAACGGTCTCCCTCATCATAGATGTGAGTCAATTACTGGAACTTGGGCAAAAACAAGAACGTGAAGCGCGAAGTAAACGAGAAGAAACCTCGTCAAGAAAATATTAAAGTATACGAGGAGAATTCGATGGCCACAGTAGCAAATAAAATCCGAAAGAGGACAACCTCAGCCCTTGCCCGGGAAGAAGAACTACTCGAACAAATAGATTTTAAGATGGTAACCTTTTCCCTTGCGGGTAAGGACTATGGCATCGACATAATGAAAATTAAAGAAATTGCCCGATTTGTACATTTTACCTACGTTCCTAATACACCACCGTACGTTCGTGGGGTTTACAACCTTCGGGGAGAAATAATTTCGATAATTGATCTTCGGGGTATGTTTAATCTTCCCCACGAAGAAAATGAGCGAGGTGAAGAAGAGGCGGGGCTCATACTTCGTCTGGAGTCAAATCTGATAGGAGTGGTAGTCGACAAGATTGACAAGGTCATTGGAATCAATTCTGGTTCTATTCAACCTCCTCACCCTATATTCGGTGATATTAATATTAAATACATAAGTGGTGTAGTGGAAAACGGCGGTCGCCTGTATATCATCCTGGATGTCGAGAAGATACTGGCAAAAAAAGAAGAAATTTCCGAGAAAGGAAAAATATTTCCTCCCCTAGGCTTGGACTCATCGTCAGACATCGGACAGAAAAAGTTGGAAGGATCCATCGAATTCAAAGAAAAAGCCCATACCGATTCTTCGAAGAGTACAGGGCAAAATAGTGCAGTGGATAACGACTCACTCAACCTCGAATTTATAACCGAGTCCTTATTGGCTCTCGAAGGCTTCCACGTGAGTCTTCTCAATTTGGATTGGATACAAAGCCGGTACGAAGAATGGAAAAAAGAACGCCCAGCAGGAGCCTACCAACTTGCCACCAAGCAAGATTCTACTTCATTTCTTCGCCCGTTTTCTTCGCCCTTCACTGGAGGACTGTGGTCAAAGGATTATGCAGAAAAGCTTGCAGCGGCCCTTCCTCCCGACCTGGGTAAGCAGTTGCATGTGTGGAATCCTGGTTGTGGAAGAGGATACGAGACCTTCTCTCTTGCAGTGGTACTTCGCAAGAAGTATCCAAATTCGATAATAAAAGTGTGGGCCAGCGATAAGGATCTACTCAGCGTTTCTGCTGCCCCAAATTTGGTTTTTTCCCCCGGTGAGGTTCCAGAATGGCTGCGGGAGTTTATGGTTGAAGGCAAGAACGGCCTATTCTTTAGTCCTGCTGTTAAAGATATGGTAATGTTCGAATACCACGATATTATGAATTCCCATTCTATGCCTCCTGTGCAGTTTACCTTTGCTCGAGATCTCTTTTCCTATTTACCAATCGATTACGTTAAGACTATGATACGAGATCTTCACGATAGATATAAGGGACCGGGGTATATTTGTCTTGGACACAATGAAAAGGGTACGATAGAATTCGGGCTAGAAGAGATTACAAATCAACCCCTAAAAATCTGTAAAATTGTAGGCTAATTTCCGTTGGCAGGTTAAGGAGTACTAAAATATGAGAGTTGAATACATTAATCCATTTGTGGAAGCTGCTTACAGCGTACTGACCGAAGTATTGAATACGGATATAAAACGAGGTGAACTGTTTTTGAAGTCGACTTCGATGTCTGTGCTCGGAGTGGCAGCAATAGTCGGGCTCGCTGGGGACGTTGAAGGGCGAGTCCTGTTTGATATGACCCACGATACTGCCATGAAGGTTACAAATGCAATGCTGACGTCAATGGGAATGGAAGCAATTGCTACCTTCGATGACATGGGGAAAGCTACGATAACGGAACTTGCGAATATGATAACCGGACAAGCGGTTACGAAGCTGCATAATCTTGGGTTCTCGTTTGACCTTACTCCTCCAGCCCTTATTACCGGCCAAAATATGGAAATATCCGATCAACGGGTAGAAGCACTCATTGTCCCCATGGAATGCCAATACGGTCGAATTGAAATAAATGTCGCGGTACGAGAACGATAAGGAGTAGAAAATTCATGAGAACTAAAGGTGATTTTCCTAATATTAACGAGCGTAAAGCTGAGGGTGTAAGGGAAGATGGTGCTCCGTACCGGGTCTTGGTGGTAGACGATTCAATGTTCGTCACAAAGCAAATTCAACAAATTCTGACCTCCGAGGGTTTTGAAGTTGTGGGGGTTGCAGTCGATGGAGCAGAGGGCGTGGAGAAGTATAAGGAGTTACATCCCAACGTCGACTTAGTGACGATGGATATTACTATGCCAAAAATGGATGGAGTCTCGGCTCTGGAGAAGATTATCGAGTTTGACAAGAACGCAGTGGTCATTATGATAAGCGCTCTTGGGAAGCAGGACTTGGTAAAACAATCTCTTATGATTGGTGCCAAGAACTATATTGTCAAACCCCTCGACCGGAAAAAGGTACTGGAGCGAATAGTGAGTAGTCTCAACAGATAGTTGAAAATATTAGCCACTTTTGGTAGAGTTGAAAAAAGGGGCGATTAGCTCAGCTGGTTAGAGCGCTTGCTTGACATGCAAGAGGTCACCCGTTCAAGTCGGGTATTGCCCAAGTAGGGCTGACTCCAAAGAGTCGGCCCTTTTTTATTAAAAACTGGTAAGCTCTTCTCCCTTTGCCATGAGGACTTTTCCTGTACGTACAAGTTCTATTATATTGTAAGGATCTAAGACCGACTCGAGGCTATCCAACTTTTCCGATGTTCCGCTAGCCTGAAAAATTACTGTGGTTTCGGTTATATCGGTAATCTCGCAATTGAGGGCATGAGCGAGTTGAAGGACCTGCATCCGATTGTCGCCTGAACAACGAATCTTAAACATTGCTAACTCGTGCTGAATTATGTCGTCTTCCGTACGATCATGGGCTGTAACTACATCGACGAGCTTATTTAGTTGGTTCAGAATTTGGTCAAGTACCTTCTCATCCCCTGAAGCAACGATATTCATAGTAGAAAAGTCCGGATCTTTACCTTCGGAAACAACTAAGCTATCTATGTTGTATCCCCGTCGAGCGAATACTAAGGCGATGCGAATGAGCACCCCTGGCTTGTTTGCGACATAGAGACTGAGGGTGTGTTTTCGATGTTTTCTTTCTATTACTACCTGCTTACGAGAAAAACTCTTTGGAGAACGGAAATTTTGAATCCCCGTAAGGCTTGTTCCTGGATTCTGATTCATAATGTTATCCTTTTTTTGGAGGTTGTTTTAGGTGCTACCTACGGGCTTTTCCATTGCGACCTTGGGTGGCTCCAGAATCATTTCACCCATCGAAGCTCCCGCCGGAATCATGGGAAATACATTGTCTTCTTTTGACACCATAGCGTCGATTACAATCGGACCATCGTTGTAAGCAAGTGCTGCACTGACTACTCTTTTTACATCTGCAGCCCGACGAATACGAAGGCCTTTTGCACCATAGGCTTCGGCAAGTTTTACAAAATCCGGATTACCCTCTAAATCGACACCGGACAAACGATTCCCGTAGAACAAGCTTTGCCATTGCCTTACCATGCCCAAAAAATTGTTGTTGATGATAAGGATCTTTATTGGAAGCCGACTTATGACCGCCGTTGAAAGCTCACAAAGGGTCATCTGAAAACCCCCATCGCCGACGACGGCGATTACGGGTTTGTCGGGGTGGGCCAGTTGGGCTCCAATAGCCGCGGGGAACCCAAACCCCATGGTCCCCGCTCCACCGGAAGTGATCCAATGAAACCGTTTTTCTGTCAAACAGTACTGGGCTGCCCACATTTGGTGTTGCCCAACGTCGGTGGTAAAAATACCTTCATCTTGAACCTGACGCCGGAACTCATCTAATACATGCTGGGCTACGAGCCGTCCTGTCTTTTTGTATTTTAAGGGAAACGCTTTCTTCCATCTTTCGACCTGGCGAAGCCAGTCCTTAGTGTTCCCGGGCTGCATTACAGCGGTTAAGGCCTCGACGACTGCTTTGGCATCTCCCAGTACCGTTACGTCCATTGTCACGGTTTTGTTAAATTCTGATGGATCTATATCGATGTGGATTTTCTTTGCGTTAACACAAAATTTCTCGATATTGCCTACAATTCGATCATCCCATCGGCTCCCAATAGACACTACTAGGTCCGCAGCATCAACGGCTTTGTTTGCGTATGCGGTTCCATGCATCCCAAGCATTCCAAGGCTCAACGGATGGGACTCGGGGAAACATCCTTTTCCGAGCAAAGTATTGGATACGGGAATATGCATTTTCTCGGCCAAATAGGTAACCGCCTTTTCAGCTCCAGAAATTACCGCCCCGTGGCCAACCAAAAGAACAGGCTGTTTGGCTTTCTCAATGAGAGTTGCAGCGGCCATAAGATCGTCCTTATCGATTTCGTGGGGAATGCTGTATCCTGGTAGATGAAATTCTTCATCGTAGTTAGGTTCGATCATCGCAGAAGAAATATCTTTCGGCACATCGATAAGAACCGGTCCAGGTCGTCCAGTTTGACAAATATAGAAGGCCTCACGAACGATTCGAGGAATATCGTGAGGATTTTTGATAAGGTAAGAATGCTTTACTACCGGATAGGAGATACCTGAGACATCGGCTTCCTGAAATGCATCGAGACCCAAATTCCAGGTAGTTTGTTGACCAGTAATAACGACCATCGGTATCGAGTCCATTTGGGCCGTGAGAATACCGGTAATTGTGTTCGTGGCTCCTGGACCCGAGGTAACGAGAACAACTGCCGGCTTTCCTGTAGCTCGAGCGTAACCATCAGCCATGTGGGTAGCCCCTTGTTCGTGACGGGTTAAAATTAACTTTACCGGTGAATCTACGAGGGCATCAAAAATTGGTATTGCGGCGCCCCCGGGTAAGCCGAAAATATACTCGACTCCTTGTTGGGCTATTACGTCTACTATTGCTTCGGCCCCGGACTTGAGTTTACTCATAATATCCTCCTGAACGAGGTAACTATCGTTCTATTTTAATAAACTGTCAACAAAAAATACTATATTTAGACTAGATCGCAGAGTAAGTTTCCATTTGACACAATAGTAGGTTCATCACCCTAGTTTTATAACTATAAAAAAATACCGATATAATGCAATGAGCTCGAAATTCGATAAAAATGTTCTCTATATAAGAATATTGAGACTATTCGACTTTCAATACACAAATAATGGGTATATTTACTTATAAATCTAAGAGAGGGAAGGAATATTAGACAATATTTCGGATGAAATAGTCATGAATTGCCAGATTAGTCGTCAATTCTGGATGAAAAGTTGCGGCAATTATGGAATTATATCTAATGAAGACTGGATCGTCATCGAGAACCGAAAGTGTTTCGACCCCTTTGCCCAGAAAAGTGATCCGAGGGGCTCGTATAAAGACTCCGGGGAAAGTAATGGGATTACTCAGTTCTATCTCTAACAAAGATTCGAAACTATCAACCTGAGATCCATAGGCATTTCTTTCGATGGTGATCGGTAGTCCACCAATTTTTACTTGAGTCGAACCTTCAATGGTGTCGGCTAAGAGAATAGTACCCGCACAAGTACCAAAGACTGGAAAGTTCTTGCTCAGCAATTTTTGGATCTCTGGAATAAACCCATTACGATCCAATAGTTTGCCAATGGTTGTGCTTTCCCCTCCGGGTAAGATAAGTCCGTCGACCTCGTGAAGCTCGCGGGAGTAACGAATTTCAACTCCCCGAGCCCCACATCGAGCGACCATACCGAGGTGTTTTTCAAATCCCCCTTGTAGAGAAAGTACACCAATATTCTTCATACTACACTGTCACCAACCGCGGCCAGCAATCTTTTGGGTTGGATCCATCGAGGAAACATTGATACCAACCATCGGTTCGCCAAGGTTCCTACTTACTTCTACCAATTTTTTTGCGTCTTTGTAGTGAGCTACCGCGTCAACGATGGCCCGAGCCCTCTTCGCTGGATCACCAGACTTAAAAATACCCGATCCTACAAATACCGCCTCTGCGCCGAGTTGCATCAAGAGGGACGCATCAGCTGGGGTGGCAATGCCGCCAGCAGAGAAATTTGGAACCGGTAAGCGACCGGTAGTTGCTACTTCGAGAAGAAGTTCGAAGGGAGCACCCAGGTTTTTTGCCTCGGTCATGAGTTGTTCACGTCCTAGGCTCTGGACTCGGCGAATGTCGCCAACGATCGTTCGCATATGACGTACCGCCTCGACAACATCGCCGGTTCCAGCTTCGCCCTTTGTACGAATCATAGCTGCTCCTTCACCAATTCGTCGTAGGGCTTCGCCAAGATTTCTCGCACCGCAGACGAAGGGGGAGCGAAAATCGTGTTTCCATACGTGGAACTCGTCGTCTGCGGGGGTAAGCACCTCACTCTCATCGATAAAGTCTACACCGAGGGCCTCAAGAATTTGGGCCTCCGCAAAATGGCCGATTCTACACTTGGCCATGACCGGTATGGTAACGGCCTTTTTGATTGCTTCGATCATTTCAGGGTCACTCATCCGGGCAACACCACCATCGGCCCGAATGTCCGCTGGGACCCGTTCGAGGGCCATTACGGCCTGGGCACCTGCGTCTTCGGCAATCTTGGCCTGTTCGACGTTAACAACGTCCATTATGACCCCACCCTTAAGTTGTTCCGCTAGACCAACCTTAGTCTTCCAGGTAGATACCTGGCGATCCGACCATTGAGTATTACTCATTATTTGTCCGCCTCTGTATTTTGGAAATGAATCCTGATAGACTAAAGATAACAATTCGTCGGGTCAACGTGCAAGGTTTTAGTAGGGCGGTAAATAAATGGAAAGCTTTGGATATGTCAAAGAAAATTACTTTTCTCTGCGAGATGAACTCGATAGTCTGGGACATTCGAACGTCGAAATCCTTTGTGTGAGTAAGACATTTCCCTGGGAGGCGGTGCAAGTCCTCGTAGATAGAGGTGTCCATTCTTTCGGGGAAAACCGAGCCCAAGAGCTGAAGACGAAGTTTCAAGCACCCCGTTATCAGTCCCTAAACCTACACTTTATTGGGCATCTTCAAACGAACAAGGTTACTATCGCCTCAGAAATGTGTAGTTGGGTTGACTCGGTTGACTCGGTTAAGGTAGTACGGGCCCTTCAAAAATCACTTGCGGGAACCTCGAAGGTATTGAATCTGTTGATCGAGGTAAATACGTCCGGTGAGAGTCAAAAATCGGGAGTGATTACCGACGACGAGGTAAACCAGGTTTTGGAAGAAATTAAAGGATGCAAAAATCTAGCTCCCCGGGGACTTATGACTATTGGTCCGCATACCAATGACAATAAGGCCATCAGACAAAGTTTCTCTCGACTTTCTCGCCTCTTTGAGAATTTGGGTGTTCACTCACCTTCGACCTGGGACGTGTTGAGTATAGGAATGAGTAATGACTATCGAATTGCCCTCGATGAAGGTGCGACGATGATCCGTATTGGGTCTCTCATTTTTGGAAATCGTGCATGAAGAAAGCTATTTTCTTGCTTTTGGTTTTTGTACCCCTGATCGTTTTCCCCCAAGAACCGGCTCCTTACGAACCCGAGGAGTTTTCACCGGTTTTGCGAGGAATCCGTCGAGCAGAAATAGTTTCGGTAGGTGCTTTTCCTTTTGCATTTCTTTTGACATCAGTACTTTATGATATTGGACGTTACGGGGTGTTGACAATTCAAGGAGATCCCAACGCTCAGGACTATTCGCCCTTATTTTTTTCACCTCCAACCAAACCACCAAACACCCAAGCGGAAAATATCGGAATACTCGTCTCGGCTATTGGGCTCTCGGTAACTATTGGAATAATCGATCTCATCTTGGATTCGAAAAAGGATGAGTAAGAAGCTGACTTTTCGGGTAGATTCAGACGAAATGCTTCCCTTTCCAATGAGGGTTGATCAATATATTTCCCTCCGGATCGAGGGATTAACCCGTAGTCAGTTTCGATCTCGGAGTTCAGACCTCAAAATCAATAACAAGAAAAGCAAAGCCGCTACAATGGTAGTGCCCGGAGACATTATAGATTTTTTTCTCGAGAATTTACCTTCCCTGGAACTCCAAGCTGAAGAACTACCCTTGGAAATACTTTTTGAAAACTCCGATGCTCTTGTCCTCAACAAGGCCCGGGGCATGGTTGTCCATCCTGGTCCGGGTAACCGATCGGCCACCTTAGTGAATGGAGTATTGTTCTACGTACAAAAATTTGAAGGGTTTGATGAGGGCGACATTAGGCCCGGGATTGTTCATCGCTTAGACAAAGACACGACGGGAGTTCTTATCTTAGCAAAGAACATACAAGCCCACAGCTTTTTAGCGAATCAATTCAAAGCTCGCCAGACCCAAAAAATGTACTACGCTCTTGGGAAAGTCACCCCACGAGGAAGGCAAACACTCCAATACTATTCATTGCCAAGGGAAATCCGAAATGTCCTCGGAAGAGATCCAAAGAATCGACAAAAGTTTACGGTTCTTCCCCAGTCATCGGGTAGGGGAAAAGAGGCCGTTAGTATCATAAGACTTTTGGGGCATAACGATGGAGCGACCTTGGGGCTTTTCGAAATTAAGCTCGTAACCGGCCGTACCCATCAAATCCGGGTTCATCTTGCGTCTCTGGGGTATCCTATCTCGGGAGATGCTCTGTACGGAAGAGATTCGGGCCCTCTTTTACTCCACGCTCGGTCACTTTCGATTACGTTACCTGGTGAGGACTATCCCAGAACATTCATTGCACCCTTACCATCGGATTTTCCCGAGGAGTTTGCCAGAAAAATCGAATCCAAAGAGAGTGGACACGGGTAAGTGTGGGACTTTGAAAAATCCTTCATTCTATCAAACAAGTTCATTGCATCGTACTAAGGTAAAATCCCAAGGTGTTTCGAATAGGGTTACTTTGAATTCCCCTTCGTTCATCGAGAGATTTCCTCTGAGAAGAGCTTTGCCGAAATACGAGCCGTGAGTCGTTCTTGATGCCGGAAAGAGTAATTGGTCTTTAGTTCCGCCCCGACACTCGAAGGAGGACCGCTACTGGGAAAAAGTATAGTCTGTTTTGGCAATTCTTCAAAGGTTTCTTGTAGACACTGAATGAGTAATGCTCGTCCAAAACTCTCATCGGCCTTATCGATGAGGCCCGCACCGATGAGACTGCCGGAAAAAAGAAATTGGTCCATTCGAAACATGAGAGAGTCGCTATGATGCCCTGGAATAAAAATCGGTTGAACCGATATACCACAAGTTTCAAAAAAATCGAGTTCTTTTACACTGACCAGATCGTGTTTTCTGTCGTCATCAATACCACCGTACACCTCGATGGTTCCGTAGATTCTTTTCAGACTCTGAACCGAAGACCACTTTTGTTTGTCTACATGGGTCAGTAGTACAGACGTCACTTCGAGTTCTAGATTTTCGAGGAGCTCAAATAATGGGGCTTCAATCTCAAAAGGGTCAAGGATAATGGTTTCTTGCCTATCTTTTTTATTAATGATATAGGTGTTTTGTAAATAATTTGTACTAAAATAGCTATGAATTTCCATTTAAGTACCTACTATACCGCATCATAAATAGCCTCTTCTTTATTCGAAAAACGAAAGCTCGCATTGCCCAAATTTGACTCAATAAAATGTACCGCCTTTAGATTACAGTCTTCAAAGAGTGTCCTACTTAGGTAAGCGTAGATAAATCGGCTATACATAAGGTCGGTACCGATAAACTGACAATCTTGTAAAATGGCTCCGTTGAAGTTGGTCAATATGATTTTTGAATCCCTAAAAGTACAGTCTTTAAAGTTCGCCCCTGAAAAAGAGATTTCCATGGTCTCACATACATCGAATGTGCACGACACGAAGGTCGCACCCTCAAAAGTACACAAAAGTAAGGAACTTTCGTCGAAAGTACATCCTTCGAAGTTTCCGTTGGAAAAATCACAACCGATCCACCTTCGGGCCCGTAAACTCTTGTTTTTAAAACCAAGTCCCGTAAGATTTTTGTTCGTAATGACACCCGAAGTAGCAACCTCATTTTCCAATTCTTGGTATACCCTCGATAGGTCGGGGTGGTGGACGGCACAGTAGCTATCCGAGCCAAGAGAAAAGGCGTTGCATCCCGAATGTGTACAGAGGTGTCTCGAAAACATACTACAAGTGTATATCCTATCGGAATTTGTGCAAGGGAATGTTCGGCGTGGTATTCCCTGTTCTTGTGAATTGGGACATATTCGGGTACCATTAGGCTATGATTTCCTGTTTCAAGTGTAAGACATCTTTAGACTTTCTCTTAGAGCGTTATAAGGGTTCTAATCTGCCTCGGGATACCGAATGTCCTCAATGTCGAACTGATGTACGGTGTTGCATGAATTGCCGATTCTACAGCCCGGGAAGTAAGTGGGAGTGTCGCGAAACAATTCCAGATCCAGTCTACGACAAGGAAAGGCGTAACTTCTGTGAGTACTTCGATTTTCGAACTACCGATTCGCTGAATCGAAGTGGGGAAAAAGAAGAAAAGGCTCGCAAAGCATTAAATACTCTCTTCGGCTCCTTGGGCAGCGATGAATAAGGTTCGAATGTCCCCAGTAGTCTTTTTAGATTCTGGAGTAGGGGGATTACCGTATCTTTTTACCTTCGCAAGACGAAATCCCGACGTCCCTCGAGTGTATGTTGCCGACACGGCAAATTTTCCCTATGGGACAAAAAATGAGCAAGACCTGATAATTATTCTCGAAAATCTTGTAGAGAAACTGCTTGAATATTATTCTCCCAGTATTCTTGTTCTTGCCTGCAATACCGCGAGTGTCGTTGGGCTCGAACATCTTCGGAAAAAATTTCCTTCATTACCTATGGTTGGAACTGTACCTGCGGTAAAGCCCGCTGCCCTCGGGTCGAAGACCCGTTCAATAGGTATTCTGGCCACGACTCGAACCCTTGAAGATCCCTATATATTAGAACTAAAAGAAAAATTTGGCCCCGATTGTAGATTATTTCCTATGGCACTTGATAAACTGGTGAAGGTCGTCGAGGAAGGACAGTTTTTATGCCCCGAAGGCAAAAGAATTATTGAAGACGTTTCCGAAGAAGCCCGAAAGCTTTTTTTGGAGGCCCAGGTAGATCAAGCTGTGCTTGGGTGTACCCATTTTCTTCATGTCCAAACCGAGCTACAGGCAATTTTTGGGCCCTCGGTACAATTGGTCGATTCACTTGAAGGGGTCGCGAAAAGGGTAGAGTCCTTGTTAGAAAATTTACCAACTCCTGAATATCCTACGGAACCCTTTGGGAAAAGCTCGACGCTGGTGCTTACCGGTTCCGGCCCTCTTTCTTTAGTTTATAAGAAATATGTAGATGAAGGACTTCTAACCCCAGAGGTATGGAAGGGGACTCAAGAAAAGTTGGCTTTTGAGGGACAAGTCATATGGGGGGCGAACAATATTTTCATGATTCTCGGAGCTGACGGCGTTGTTCGGGAAAGTCGACTAAAGGGGAAGATACTAAAGCTCGATGATGAACCCCATAATCCACTTTCTCCAGGAGACTGGGTTGCTTTGGATCCTTTCGGTCAGATAATCCAAAGGTCCCCCCGAAGAAATGCGTTTCATCGCTGGAATAACAAACGTTCGAGTTTGCAAACTCTCGCGGCCAACGTCGATCAGGTTCTTATTCTCGGCTGTGTAGGCATTCCACCTTTTCGACCGCGATTCTTAGATCGGGCAATTATTGCGTGCGTCTACGATGACGTACCTTTTGTTATAGGTATTAATAAAATCGAACTCGAGATGGGTATTGAGGAAAAAGAACGGATTCTCCATTACAAACAGCTCGGGTATCCAGTCTTTATGTTTTCTCTTCATACCAAAGAGGGAACCGAAGCTCTGATTTCTCAACTCAAGAATCGCACTACCGCCTTCATTGGTCAATCAGGAGTGGGAAAATCGAGCCTCCTCAAGTTTCTTTCTCCCGAGGTAGTCACAAAAATTGGAGATATAAGTGAAAAATACCAACGAGGACGGCATACTACTACTTTGTCGAGAATGTACTTTACAAAAATCGACTCCACTCGATACATCGATACTCCGGGAGTCCGAGAACTCGACCTGTCGTTTCTCGAACCCGAGCAGTTAGGTTTCTATTTTCCAGAATTTGAGGAACACCGGTGGAACTGCGCCATGACAAGTTGTACCCACGAACACGAACCGGGCTGTCAGGTTGAGAAGGCTTTCGAAGAAGGGAAAATTCACGAAGACCGTTATGAAAGCTATTTAAGAATCCTTCAAGAAATTCGTTTCGCTCGCAAGGGAAGGTACAACCGGTGAACCGACATACCTTGGATGTATTGGAGCTTCCAAAGATTATCTCCCTTCTGACACAAAATTGCCTTACGACCTGGGTTGGCCCAGAGCTCGAAAACAATCTCGAAGAGAAAAACTATGGAGATGCAGAAAAAGCATCCAGAATAATGGCCGATGCGTTGTACCTCAGTGGGCTTCTTTTTCACCCGGAGTTTCCGAACTTACCGATGATCGAGGATTTTCGGGACACCTTGAAACGAGTCAGGGTAATGGGAACGGTTCTCGACGGAGAAGGTCTTGGTGCGCTCATGTATCCCTTACGAGGGGCAAGTGATCTTGCGCCCTTAGAGAGTGTAGAAAAACTCGAAAATGATTTTTCCTGCTCTACCCAAGCATCGGCCTCGTTGGGGCGACTTTTTTCCGGTCTTTCTCCCGCAAAAACCTTGGTTAACGATCTTGGGCGGTACCTGAACGACAACGGGTCATTAAAGGAAGAGAGCATTCCCGAGTTAGTGAGAATACAAAAGCAGATTCAGGGAATAAACCAAGAAATAATGGCGGTTGCGCGGAGTTCCATAGTGGAGGACGGTTCCCTCTATACCAGTGATAATCCTGTGTTTCGCGAGGGCAGGGTGTTGCTCCCTCTCAAGTCCGATTTTAAAGGTCGTCTAAACGGAATAATTCAGGGTTCTAGTGATTCTGGCACAACGCTTTACCTTGAACCCGGCGAATTGGTTACCCAAAACAATAATCTCTTCCAGGCTCGAGCCGAATACACCCGGGAAATCCATCGAATATTTCGAATTTTGACCGAAAGGGTTCGGGAATCCCTCGAGTTTCTTCACAACCTTTTTCGATTCTGGAACGAATTCGACGAAGTCTATATCCGGGCTCGCTGGATTCTTGAACGGCGAGCGAAGGTACCGGTTTTTACCCAAGGAGATTGTCAACTCCCGGGAGCTCGTCACCCCTTGCTGGGAAACAAAGTTGTACCCTTAGAGCTTTCTATCGAACCACCCTGTCGGATCCTCGTTATTAGTGGACCAAACACCGGGGGGAAAACCGTTGCCCTTAAAACCCTTGGGCTTTTCGCACTGTTGTCCCAGTATGGAATTCCACTTCCCTGCGAAGAGGGAGTAAGACTTCCTTGGTACACGGACGTGTACGCGGATATCGGTGACGAACAATCGATCGAAGAAAACCTATCTACCTTTAGTGCTCACCTGAAGAATCTGAGCCAAATACTCGACTCGATGGAACCCGGAGCATTGGTACTGCTGGACGAACTCGGCACTGGAACCGATCCTCAAGAGGGAGGTGCTCTTGCCCTAGCGATCTTGGATGCCCTCGTCGATGCGGAAGTCTATGGCATGGTGACGACCCATCATGGATCGCTCAAAGCTTTTGCCTATTCCCATATTCTCTTAGAAAACGCATCGATGGAATTTGACATTCAGACCAAAAGTCCTTCCTTTCGTGTGCGGTATGGTATACCCGGGGAAAGCAGGGCTCTAGAAACCGCCCGTCGAGTAGGGTTTCCCTTAAAAACGCTCTCGAAGGCGGAACAGTTCTTAGACTCTTCAAGTGGGTCGATGGATACCTTACTCAATTCATTAGTAGCGAAAGAACGGGAATTGGCCATTGAACTAGGAAATTTAACTCGAGAAAAAGAACTCTTAACAAATGAGCGACAGCAGTTGGAAAAACTATCTCAGGACCTCGAAGTTCAAAAGGTTGAACTCTTGGAAAAGGGTCTTGATGAAGCAGAAGACTACCTGGCAACCGTCCGGCGTACTGTCGAAAAGACCCTTCAGGAATTGAAGAATCACGGGGATTTTGCCCATTTTCAGTCTGGATCGAAGGAAATTCGGAATCAAATTTTTCAAGTCTCTCACCAGGTAAAAGAAAGGGCAATGGAGACCAGAAAACGGCGGACCGATCTGAAGAAAAAGAATCTACCGACCTTATCGAGTGGGATGGAGGTGAGGGTCGATGGATCGGCCCAAACGGGAGTCTTAATCAAACAGCAAAAGGACGGGAAGTGGCTCCTATCTGCGGGAGTGATCAAAATGACCCTCGAAGCCGAACGACTGCTCCCGGTAGAAAGTAATAAGGGCTTAAAAAAACCTAAAATTGAATACTCTTACACTCCGTCCGAAGAATTTTCTCATACCGGTGTCACCGAAACCCCACAATTTTCTCTGGATTTACGAGGGTTTCGTCTGGAACAGGCTCTTCAATCGGTTCAAGAGCAAATTGACTCTGCCCAAGTTCATGGGCTTGGCTTTTTTGGAATTATTCATGGGAAAGGGACTGGAGTTCTTCAGGAGGGTATTCACCAGTATTTGCGAGGTTGTTCTTCAGTTAAAGAGTTTAGCTTTGCCCGGCCCGAAGAAGGAGGAACAGGCAAAACGTTAGTAGTTTTGAAGTAGCACGAGTTCTTGGAGGCTTCCGGTATGTTCCATCCCAAAATGCAGGCATTCGATAAGCGTATGAAGGAAATGTTCGACGAAATAGATGACGTCCTCGAGGAAAAGTACGGTAATCGATATCCAATTCATCCGAATCGACCTACCAGAGGTGCTACGTCAAATAAGGCGGCTGATGGACTGTTCAATGTCGGGGTTCAGTTTACAGCTGGGTACGGTAGTGAACTCGGCAGGGGCTATACTGTAGATATGAATATTGCAACCCTGGAGAATATTCCCGAGAACGAAAGGGAGGATCTTCTTTTGTTTACTGTAGAACTGATCCAAGAAAAGTTGCCGATATTTTTCCCAGAAAAGAATTTAACCTGTGCTCGAGATCGGAATCTCTTTAAAATTTTAGGAAATTTCCAGCTTGGAACCCTATAGAGGAGTAAAATGCAAGGGTTCTGATTGTCAATTCTTGGCCGATCAATTATAGTTCCGTATACGAAATGCTCTACAGAGGCGGAGGAACTATGGATATCCAAGTCCAAGAATTACTTGAGACAATAAGAAAAGATGGTGTCGAGGTAGCAGAACAAAAAGCCAAAGAAATTATCTCTGCAGCGGAAGAAAAAGCCAAGGCAATCCTATCTGAAGGCGAAAGAAAAGTTCAGGCGAAAATAAGAGAACAAGAACAAGCCGCGGCCCAGCTCCAAGCGTCGGGTAAAGCAGCTCTGGCCCAGGCGGGTCGAGATTTAGTGCTTTCCGTCGAAAAGCAACTACAGTCAATTTTTGAACAAGTAGTAGTTGCTACCGTAAAGGAAACATACAAAGACAAGGTGTTAGAAGATGCTATTGCATCGGTTGTTAGCGCTTGGACTTCAACGAGCCAACTCGGGGCGGTTCTCTTGTCTGAAGGCCAAGAAAAACAGGTTGCTTCCGCCCTCAAGGGAAAAATAGGCCAGGCCCTTTCCTCTGGTCTTATCGTAAAGACCTCTCCCAGAGTTACGGGAGGATTCCTTATTCAAGAAAAAAATGGTGCGGCTTACTACGATTTCACGGTCGAGGCGGTTGCTCAGGCCCTGTCTGTCTATGTGAATCCAATGCTCGCTGAAATTCTTGCGGACATAAAATAAGTTTCGAAAGGAAGGTACCTTTGAGCCAGTACTATTACGCTCTGTCGACTTTACCGGCCTTATCGTTAGAGCAGGACATTTTTCCTTCGCCCGAGAAATTTCTCGAAATTTGTGCCGATTGGTTGTCCCAAAAAGATTTACGTCTTGTCCACCTGTCAACCCTTTCGCCCGATACTAATGGGGCTGATGAGGAGAATGTTTCAAACGACGTTTTAGTTCGGTGGCGCACATTCGAAAGTGAGCTTCGCAACGAAATGGCTAAATTACGAGGTACTCGTCTGAAACGAGACACGACCACCTTTCTTCGAACAGACGAGTCGGGTGTGGCTTTTCAAGGGTTTGGAGTTGTCGCTGAGCTCGTACGGTCGGCAGTGGGCGAACCTTCACCCTACCTGGGAGAGAAAATTCTCAATCAGCTTCGATGGTCGTTCCTTGATGAACTCCTGGTAGGGCATATTTTTGATGCCCAGGCCCTTCAGGTATACTATCTAAAGCTACAAATCCTCGCCCGAAACTCGTATTTCAACCTTGAGTTGGGCGAAAAACAATTCCAAAAACAATATCAGTCGCTGTCGGCAAAAATTTCGGCAGCAGACCAGCCCCAGAATTAACGGAGTAAGGCATGGCAAAGACCACAGGTAAAGTGATAGGCGTAAACGGCAATATGGTGAGCGTCGAGGTAGAGGGAGATGTATCCTTGAATGAAGTAGGGTACATCTTAGTAAACGATCAGAAATTGAAATCGGAGATTATTCGAATCCGGGGCAGCCGGGTTGAAATGCAGGTTTTTGAGATGACCCGAGGGATTGGAATCGGCGACCCAGTAGAATTTACCGATCAATTGTTGGCGGTAGAATTAGGCCCCGGACTCTTGAGTCAGGTCTATGACGGACTACAAAACCCCTTGCCAGAGCTGGCACAACAATGTGGCTTCTTCCTGCAGCGTGGTATCTACCTGAACGCTTTGGACAGAAAGAAAACCTGGGACTTCGCTCCCACAGCCAAGGTCGGCGACGTCTTAAGCGCTGGAGATTCTTTGGGTACTGTTCCTGAAGGAATTTTCACCCATCGAATAATGGTTCCCTTCGATGTACAAGGTTCGGTGACCGTAGAAAAAATCGTAAGTCCAGGGGTCTACACCGTCGATAGCGAAGTTGCTGTTGTGAAAGATTCGAAGGGGAAAAGTGCAGCTCTGACCATGATGTTTGAATGGCCAGTTAAACGGGCAATAACTGCCTACGCCGAGCGGCTCAAGCCTGTAGACCAGATGGTAACCAAGGTTCGTATCATTGACACTTTCTTACCCGTGGCGCTTGGGGGCACCTACTGTATACCCGGGCCCTTTGGTGCTGGTAAGACTGTTCTCCAGCAGGTTACCAGCCGGAATGCAGAGGTCGATATCGTAATTATTGCTGCCTGCGGTGAGCGAGCTGGTGAAGTTGTAGAAACCCTCAAGGAATTCCCCGAGCTTCTTGACCCCAAGACCGGCAGAACTCTCATGGAACGAACGGTAATTATCTGTAATACCAGTTCAATGCCCGTAGCGGCGCGGGAAGCTTCGGTATACACCGCGGTAACTATTGCAGAGTATTATCGTCAAATGGGACTCAATGTTCTGTTGCTTGCCGATTCTACCAGCCGATGGGCCCAGGCCATGCGCGAGATGTCTGGAAGACTGGAGGAGATTCCTGGAGAAGAGGCGTTCCCTGCCTATCTAGAGTCGGTAATTGCATCCTTTTACGAGCGAGCTGGATTAGTACGACTGAAAGATGGAAATAACGGGTCGGTTACTATCGGTGGAACCGTTAGTCCCGCGGGAGGTAACTTCGAAGAGCCAGTTACCCAGGCTACTCTTAAAGTAGTTGGAGCCTTCCATGGTTTATCCAGAGACCGAGCAGACGCCAGAAAATACCCATCTATTCACCCTCTCGACAGCTGGAGTAAGTACCAAGGCTGTATCGATACCAAACAGACCGATTACGCACGGAATATTTTGTTTCGAGGAAACGAAATCAACCAAATGATGAAGGTTGTTGGAGAAGAAGGCACAAGCCTCGAGGACTATGTGGTGTACCAAAAGTCTGAATTCCTCGATCGAGTGTACCTGCAGCAGGATAGTTTCGATCCCGTAGATGCGAGTGTCGACGTCGAAAGGCAGACCTACATTTTTGGAATCATCTTCGACATTCTTGGGGCCCAACTGAACCTTAGTTCCCAAAAGGAAGCCCGGGACTTCTTTAGTAATCTCCGACAGAACTTCCTCGACTTCAATGGTGCCGAGTGGCAGAGTCCAAAATTCAAAGAATTAGAAAAAGTGATCCGTGACATGATTCAAGAGAAGAAGGACGGATTTGATTCTGTCGCACAAAGTCTCTTGGCTTCGGCACGATAGAGAAAGGGGCGAAAAACAATGCAAAAGGTTTATAACAGAATAGAGTCAATTGCTGGGAACGTCATTACCGTTTCTGCGACAGGGGTTAAGTACGATGACCTGGCTTTAGTTACGGCAAGGCACGGGGAGTCCCTCGCCCAGGTTATCCGGCTGAATGGTGAAAAGGTCAGCCTCCAAGTTTTTACCGGTGCTCGTGGTATTTCTACCGGTGATGAGGTGCGTTTTCTCGGTCACTCGATGCAAATTTCCTTTACTGAAAACCTCTTAGGAAGAATCTTCGATGGATCCGGCCGACCTAGAGACAACGGTCCTACCTTGGAAGAAAACTTAGTAGAAATTGGTGGTCCGTCGGTTAATCCTGCTATGCGAATTATTCCAAGAAATATGATTCGTACGGGTATTCCCATGATCGACGTCTTCAACACCCTGGTAGAAAGTCAGAAACTACCAATCTTCTCGGTCAGCGGAGAACCCTATAACCAATTATTGGCCCGAATCGCTATGCAGGCAGAAGTTGACCTCATTATTCTTGGAGGGATCGGACTTAAGTATGATGACTACCTTTTCTTCAAGGAAACCCTCGAAGAGGGAGGGGCTTTGTCGAGAACTATTTTCTTTGTTCATACTGCCAGCGACCCAATTGTTGAAGCTCTCCTAGTTCCCGATATTTCACTTGCGGTGGCCGAAAAGTTTGCCCTCCAAGGAAAGCGAGTTCTCGTCTTGCTTACCGATATGACGAACTTTGCCGATGCAATGAAAGAAATTGCTATCACAATGGAACAGGTGCCATCAAACCGGGGCTATCCTGGAGACCTTTATAGCCAGTTGGCCAGCCGTTACGAAAAGGCCGTCGACTTTGAAGGCACCGGTTCTATAACCATTCTTGGGGTTACGACTATGCCTGGGGATGACGTAACCCACCCGATTCCAGACAACACGGGGTACATTACCGAGGGGCAATACTACCTGAGGAACGGACGGATTGAACCTTTTGGTTCTTTATCTCGTCTAAAGCAAATGGTTAACAAGGATACCCGAAAAGATCATCGATCGATCATGGACGCAATGATAACTCTCTATGCAGCGTTCAAGGAATCTATGGAAAAAAAATCTATGGGATTCCGAATGACCGAGTGGGACGATAAACTACTTAAATACGGTAGTCTTTTTGAAACAAAAATGATGGATTTGTCGGTGAACATTCCTCTCGAACAGGCTTTGGATTTGGGCTGGGAAATTCTCGCAGAATGTTTCGAACCCCAGGAGACTGGATTACGTTCGGACCTCACCCAGGAATTTTGGCCGAAAGTAAAAGCGGAAGTTTAGGATTATGGCACAGGTAAAACTGACAAAAAACGAAATAAAAAAACAAAAGGACGCACTAAAGCGTTATAAACGATACCTTCCTACCCTCTTGTTGAAAAAACAACAGCTACAGATGGTCTTGCGGCAAATCGAAGTTCAGAGAAAAGTCCTTCAAGATCAAAGGGATGAACTCTACGAAAACATCAAAGCCTGGATTCAAGTCTTTGGTGAAGAAGTCGATGTAGAAAGCCTCATCGAAATCGAAATTATTTTGACCGAAACAGGAAACATCGCAGGTATCGATATTCCGATCTTTAAAGATCTTTCATACAAGGATGCAGACTACGATCTTTTCGTCTATCCCCTATGGGTTGACCGAGGGGTTGATGGATTGAAAGGTGTTCTTCGATTTGATGCGGAGCTGTTTATTTTGGATAAACAGTACGATCTCATATCTCAGGAACTACGGACTACTAGCCAACGAGTTAATCTTTTTGAGAAGGTAAAAATTCCCGAAACGAAAGAAAATATCCGACGAATTCAGATATACCTCGGTGACCAACAGACCGCCGCAGTAGTACGCGGAAAGATTTCAAAGGGCAAAATCGACGCCGCTGGGGGTGCTGCATGATCGTACCGATGAAAAAAAGCACAATCTTTGTGCAACCCCACAAGACCGAAACTGCTACGAGGGCCCTGGCGGAACTTGGACTTCTACATCCGGAGCTAACAGTTTCAACGAACTCTTCTCTCGATAAAATTAAGAACGAAATTTCTCGAACAGAAATAGCTATCTCGTTGTTGCCAAGGGTAGACGGAATGCTCACCCCACCAGCGGTAGATCAAGCGGAAATGAGCTTTGTATTAGAAAAAGTTCTCAAAACGGCTGACGAACTTCAAAAACTTAGAGAAGAACAAGATTTACTCGTGCAAGAAGTTTCCCGGGTTTCGTCGTGGGGTAATTTTGACCCTGATACCCTTTCCTATCTTCATGACCATCAAATCTATGCCTTTCTCGTTCAGCTCACAAAAGCCCAGTACGATGCGGCGTCTAAGACCCTAAAATTCATCCGTCTATTTACCCAGAAAAATGAGATTCGTGGTTTGGCTATTTGTCACAAGACGAATGAACTAGACGAGTTGGGTATAGAAGCATTTGTACTGCCTGCCCTAAGCCTAGAAGCGATGGAAAAGAAAATTCAGGAAATCCAAGGGCAAATTGAACATATTCACCAACATATAGAGGAGCTCAAAGAAGAACGGGTAGTATTGGATGCTTATTTAGAGACTCTTCAAGAGGCGGTGAAACACCAACTTGTACAAGATAGTATGGCCGATTATGAAGTAGCAGCGGTTATTTCTGGATATATTCCCGCCGCAGAGGAAGGAAAATTAAAAGGCCTGGCGAAGAAACAAGGTTGGGGACTGCTCTCGAAAGACCCTGATGACGAAGACCAGGTGCCGACCCTCACGAAGAACCCTAGAGCCATTCGCATCATCCAACCGGTCTTCAATCTTCTTGCTACCGTTCCGGGATATCGGGAGAAAGATATAAGTCTGTGGTTTCTGTTATTCTTTACAATCTTTTTTGCGATGATTATTGGTGATGCGGCTTACGGAGTTATTTTACTAAGTTTGAGTATCTTTTTGGGGGTCAAACAAAAAAGAGCAAAAGGAAGCGTCCACGACGGAATACTCCTTTTGGGAGTTCTGAGCGCCAGTACAGTTGTTTGGGGAGCTATTACCGGAAACTGGTTTGGTTACGAAGCGATTGGAAAACTTCCAGGCTTTAGAAGCCTTATAATTCCCGGATTAGATAGCTTTACACCCCAAAGTGCAACAGTGGTGCAGTTTATGTGTTTCGTAATAGGGACGAGCCACATCGGTTTGGCGCACACCCTACAAATTATTGAAAAGCTTAAGCACCGGTTGGTCTTTAAGGCCCTTGCCCAAATCGGCTGGCTAGTAACGGTTCTCGGACTCTATTATCTGGTACTGAACGTCGTTATCGATCCGATTCGTTATCCAATTCCTGATTACGCCTTGTCAATGATTATCGGCGGAATGGGAATCGTGTTCTTATTCGAGAACCAAGAAGGGGATGGATTCTTTAAAGGGATCGGAAGAAGCTTAGGGGGACTTATTCCAACCGCACTTAGTGGTGTTAGTTCGTTCTCGGATATTATTTCCTATATACGGCTCTTCGCTGTTGGACTATCAGGTATAGAAATTGCAAAAAGTTTTAATGGGATGGCCGAGGACATGTTTGGATCGGGCATCGGCGGAATTATCGCCGGGGTGTTGGTTGTGGTTTTTGGACACACTCTGAATCTGGCGATGGCTGGCCTTTCGGTCGTCGTGCACGGCGTTCGCTTGAATATGCTCGAGTTTTCTAGCCATGTTGGCAACGAATGGTCAGGTTTTTCCTATGAGCCTTTCCAGAAAAAAGTAGTTACACAATAAGGTATTTCGAAAGTACAAGATAAGGAGATTACTATGGGTTTTGGATTAATTGGTGTAGGTGCAGCGATGGCTTTGGCTGCTGTGGGTTCTGCGATTGGAGCCGGCACGGCTGGGATGGCCGCTATTGGAGCTTGGAAGAAGAAGTTTCTTCAGAATAAGCCAGCTCCGTTCATGCTTGTAGCATTTGTTGGAGCTCCTCTGACTCAAACTATCTACGGCCTCATTTTGATGAACGCCATTGCGGCTTCAGCCGAAGCAGGTGGGAACGATTGGTTGCTCCTTGGTGCAGGAATCATGGGAGGGCTTGCTATGGGTGCTTCGGCCTGGTTTCAAGGCAAGGCTGGTGCCGTAGCCTCCGACGCTCTTGCAGAATCGGGTAAGGGTTTTGGTAACTTTATCTTGGTTTTGGGACTGATCGAAACCGTTGCCTTGTTCGTCATGGTATTTTTACTCGGAGTCGTTGGTTAATACCGTCGCCCTTTCTTTTACGAATGAACCTGCTTTTATTCCGAATACACAGCCCTCGGAAAGAGCAGGTTTTTTCTTTTTATGGGAACCAGGAATGCCGATAGTACAAGTATGAAGGTTTTCGCACTTTTCTTAATTCTATGCTTCCTCTCTTTGAACGTGTTTGGTCAAAATACCGTCGTATCTCGGGAGTTAGAAGCCCAAGCTGAAGCCCTAAGACAGTGGCCAGCGTGGCTCATTACCGAAAAAGGAAAAATTCATCGTCAAGAGGGGCGTTTGTCCGACGCCTTTAATTTCTTTTATGCCGCTCTCGATAAGGCTCCTTCCGATCCCCTTATCGAAGTAGAACTAGCAAGAGCGTTTTTGCAAACTGGCGATTTAGCCTTGACCCTTTTTCACCTAGATCGAGCATTAGAAAAGCAACAAGGATTTGCCAATCCGGAAATGGTGTACGACGTCCGATATTTCCGTGCAGATCTGGCTCTCATCGAAGAACGTTACTGGGATTATGAACAAGAACTCCTAAAAGTTGTACGAGACGACGAGGTTTTTAGTAGTACACGCGATACAGATCTAAATCTCAAGAGAAATATTCAGGACAGTGTTCTCAATCGGGGAATCGATCGGTCCCTCGTTCTTTACCGGATCCCAGATTCTTTCTCTTTGGACGCTCACCGGCGTTTGGGTATCTATTACGTCCAATCCGGTCGTTACGATCAGGCCCTCGGGCATCTCTTATTTGCAGTTCTAAAAAGCTATACCCGGGTTATTGATGAATATCGAACTCGGGTGCTCGATTTTCAATTTCTATCTCTTAAAGATCTCCATACTCGAATGCAAGGAGAATCTGGTCTCCTTGCATTTCTAGAATCCGTTGGGGCCTACGAGTCGCTTTATTATTTGGGTGAAGCGATATATGGCTTTGACCAATCAAAATTACCCGCAGCTCAGGAAATATGGACCTTCCTTGTTCAGACCCCTGAAGCGTCACAATATCATGGAGTCAGCCGACAACAACTTGAATCCCCCCAGACCTTTGTTCGGTTTAATATCCAATAGTTCCTGAGAGCAAACACCTACTTGCACCGGATGTGAGAATCTCCTAATGTAGCTCTTTAGGAAGGTAGTATGAATAAACTCATCATTCGTGGAGCAAAAGAACACAATTTGAAGAATATTGATCTAGAGCTTCCAAGGGACAAACTTGTAGTTATTTCGGGGCTGTCGGGGTCTGGTAAATCCAGTCTTGCTTTTGATACCATTTTTGCAGAAGGACAAAGACGTTATGTTGAAAGTCTCTCTTCCTACGCCCGTCAATTCTTGGGTAGAATGGAAAAGCCGAATGTAGACTACATCGAAGGTCTGAGTCCTGCCATTTCGATCGAGCAAAAAACGACAAACAGAAATCCCCGATCAACTGTCGGTACGGTCACCGAGATATATGACTACCTTCGCTTGTTGTGGGCGCGAATAGGCATACCCCACGATCCAAAGACCGGAAAGGTCATTGAGAAACAAACAATTGATCAAATAATAGATAGAGTATTAGCCTACCCCGAAGGTACAAAACTCATGATACTCTCGCCAGTGGTCCGGGGGAAAAAGGGAATCCATCAAAAGATTCTCGATGATGCCAAAAAAGCGGGTTTTATACGCGCCCGGGTTAACGGTACGGTCGTTCATCTTGAGGATGACCCAGTAGATTTAGATAAGAATAAAAAGCACTCGATAGAACTCGTAATCGATCGCCTTGTAGTCAAAGACGAAAATCGCTCTCGAATTGCAGAAGCTATAGAAACTGCGTTGGTGACTAGCGAAGGACTTTGTCTTCTATCCGGCGAAATAGACGGGGAAGAATTCTCCCAAAGTTTCTCTGAACAGTATTTTTACCCGGATAGTAACATTAGTTTTCCCGAGCTAGAACCTCGTCTTTTTTCTTTCAATAGTCCATTTGGTGCATGCCCCTCGTGTTCGGGACTTGGAATCCTTATGGATTTTGATATCCATAAAATCATTCCCGATCCAAGCAAATCATTTAATGAAGGGGCATTAGAAGGGTTTAAGCCGAGTTCAAATTGGGTAGTCGCACGTTTCAATGCCCTTTCAAAACACTTTCAGTTTTCTCTAGACACTCCCTTTGAGGATCTCGAGGAACGGATACAGAAGATTATTCTCTATGGAACCAGGGAAACGATCGACTTTACCTACGTGAATAAGGAAAAGACCGGTAAATTTGAATACTCAACAACCTTTGATGGTATTTTAGGGGACCTAAAACGACGATATAAAGAATCAAGCTCCCAAGGAATGAAAGACTGGTTCGAGAGCCTTATGACCCAAAGCCCATGCCCGGATTGTAAGGGAAAGCGGCTGAGGCCCGAAACCCTCGGAGTTTTAGTGAATGGCCGGAGTATTCACGATGCTTCAGTCATGAGCGTAAGTGAAAGCCTGGATTTTTTTCGATCAATCAAACTGAGCTCTGTCCAGGAAGAAATTGCTCATCAGATTCTGAAGGAAATTCTTGACCGACTTGGATTCATGGAGAGTGTCGGGTTGAATTACCTGACCTTGGATCGAGGGAGCACCACTCTTTCAGGGGGAGAGGCGCAGAGAATACGACTTGCAACCCAGATTGGTTCTTCTCTTGTTGGAGTTCTGTACATCCTCGACGAACCAAGCATTGGTCTTCATCAGCGAGACAACGAGCGACTCATTGAGACCTTGCTACATCTGCGAGATATTGGAAATACCCTTATCGTAGTCGAACATGATGAACAGACTCTGCGACAGGCCGATTACATTGTCGATTTAGGACCTGGGGCCGGGGTCCACGGTGGAGAAGTTGTTGCGGCGGGAACTCTAGAACAGGTAATGAATAACCCCCGAAGTCTCACCGGGCAATATTTGAGTGGTGTCCTCCATTTGCCAGTTCCAAAAGAACGACGGACAGGTACCGGAGAACCCATAGTTCTTATTGGTGCTCGGGAGCACAATCTAAAAAATACTAATGTCACTTTTCCCCGGGGGGTACTATCGGTAATTACCGGAGTAAGCGGATCGGGTAAATCAACATTGATGTCCGATATTTTGTATCCTTTTGTTTCCAACAAGATCAACAGGAGCCATTGGCCCGTTGGTGAGGTAGAAGAAATTCGAGGAGTCGAACAATTTGATAAAATAATAAATATCGATCAGAGCCCAATCGGTCGAACTCCTCGTTCAAATCCAGCTACCTACGTTGGCCTGTTTACGCCAATTCGAGATTTGTTTTCAAATTTACCCGAAGCGAAGGCTCGGGGTTACAAGCCCGGTCGTTTTTCTTTCAACGTTAAAGGGGGTAGGTGCGAAAACTGCGAAGGAGCTGGAACTATAAAAATCGAAATGCACTTTTTACCCGATGTTTATGTCACCTGCGATGTATGTAAGGGCAAGAGGTTCAACCGAGAGACTCTCGATATACGCTATAAGGGAAAGAATATTCATGAGGTGCTCGAAATGCCGATCGAAGAAGCCCTTTCCTTCTTTGAGAATATTCCTCAAATACAGAGAAAGCTAGATACCCTTACCGCCGTTGGCCTTGGGTACGTAAGACTGGGGCAATCAGCACTTACCCTATCGGGCGGCGAGGCTCAAAGGGTAAAACTCGCTTTGGAACTCTCGAAACGTGGTACAGGAAAGACCCTTTACATTCTAGATGAACCGACCACTGGCCTTCATTTTGCCGACGTAATTTTGCTTATGGGGGTGTTACAACAACTTGTACTCCTGGGGAATACGGTAATTCTCATAGAACATAACCTCGATGTTATCAAACAGGCCGACTGGGTAGTAGACTTAGGGCCTGAAGGTGGAGATAAGGGAGGAGAATTGGTTGCCCAGGGGACGCCGGAGCAAATAGTGGCTTGCTCCAGTTCCTATACGGGCCGATTCCTCAAGGATATGTTGGGGTGAGAAGACGATTTTTCATGTCGATGATTTTTGCTGTGTTACTCGGGATATTCCCAAGTACGGCTCAAAAGGTCGGCGAAATGGAGATTCTGCTCGATTCACAAGTGCTCATACAGGATATTCGGACGGCGACCTATATTGAGCTTGCTCTTTGGATTCAATCCCTTGGATTAGTTCCCCAGGGTGGAAAGCCGGAACTTCAAAAAATGTTAGCAAACTATTTCGAGGTCGTACTTCCACAGGAGTCTGGAGCACCAAGTATCGAAATACTGCAAGCCCGCCGGCTTTCCAGATGGGCTCAATCGGAGGATACTCCGCGATCTCTTAGCCTAATCGGTGACGTGGTGGTGATCTTTATCGATCGAGAAAGTGAGTCGACCCATAGAATCCGTGCCCAGCGAGTCTTTCTTGACGAAGACGAGAATATACTCGTTGCGGAAGGAAATTTGCGATACGAACTTCGTTCGGGGGAAAGAATAGAAATTTTCTCCGGCGATCAACTCTATTTCGATGTCGAAGATTGGAATGGAATGTTCCTTGGTGGACAATCGAATCAGCTTGCCAAAGAAGACGATGAGCCACCGTTTCGTTACACCGGGGGAGTTATTCGTAGAACGGCAGATGACCTGGTGCTGCTGAAAGAGGGAATTATCACCTCGAGTGTCTGGGAGCCACCGGCTTACAGTATCCACGCCGAGGAAATTATCGTTTACGGAGCAGGAGAATGGTCGATACAGGCAGGGGTTCTGTATCTTGGAAATATTCCGCTGGCTGGTATTCCCGCTTTTTTTTATCCTGGGGAAGAGTTATTTTTTCACCCTTCAGTTGGAACCGACACGAAACGTGGCCAATATGTAAACACGACCTCGTATTTCTTAGGGAGAGCAGCGCCAGAAGACTCACTTTTCGATTTCTTGCGATTTACCAACGATGAGCAAGCCTATGAGCAGGAGATCCGTGGCCTATTTTTAAGAAATACCGACATAAAAATCAACGATATCCCGGAGGATTTTTGGACTCTTCAACTAGATTATTACTCCCGTCTGGGATTTCATCTTGGAAGCGAGTGGAGCCTTTCAGATCGAGGTGCTCTAAGAAGTTTTAGCGGTTATATTGGGGTTGCATTTACCCGAAATCTTTACAGTCTGGGGGGAGAGTACACCCCATACTATTTTGACACGAACAGTGGATCTTACGAATCCGATTGGAATAATCCCTATACCCTTGGTTATCAAATTCCATTTCGATTCGGTATAGAGTTGGAGGGAGAACTTGGGTCCAATAGTCTCTCCTGGCGATGGTCCTTACCTTTTTTCTCCGACCCCTTTTACCCTTCGGATCTCTTTAATCGAAACCAAAATCTTGACTGGTCCACACTCCTCGGAATAAGTTCAAATCCCGTGTCGACCTTCAATGAAGGATCAAGACCTAATCTACTGTGGGAATCAAACCTTCAAGCTCGGGTACAACTTCCCAAAACCCGAGGACTGCTTTCATCGATCCAGATTAATCGATTTTCCCAAGAAATGAACTGGAGATCGAAAACGATCGACCCTACCGTCCTTTCATCTTCGGTTTCAACAGCACTGAATAGCCCCGAGTCTTCTACTTTCATTCTTAGTACCCTCACTCCCTTGCGGTTGGATTTTACCCTTCAGGGGACCTTCTATCCATTGCAAAAACGAAGTTTTGGGACAGACCAACCTAACGGGGATGTAGAAACACCAAATGCGAAAGAAAATGAAACTAAGCAGGTGGCTACGCCTCGGCCACCTTGGGAAACCGAGTTTGGTGGGGCAAATTCCCCAATTCATGGGGCCCCGGAAATAATTGAAGAAGCCGAAAATTCACTCGTAATTGGTGATTTACTATCGGTAGAAAATCCTAACGGCCCCGGATTTCCCGGAAGTTTTACTTTAGGATATGAGGGCAGTAATTCCTTTGAGTTAACGGGAGTAGCCCAAAATCCGACAACCTATGTGCCGAGCCCAGGAGCGTCAAACTTTGACTACTGGCAACGGGGCGAAATACTGCGTTTTAATCTTCGAACGAACGCCCTCTTTCCAGGACAATTGCTTCGTTTTCAGGCCAACTCGACCATACAATGGACCGACAGGGCTCCCTTTGATACGGGACTACCAGAAGCCGACACACTTTCCCTTGAAAATCGTATTCGAGGGGCTAATAGTTTTTCTCTTGGGCAGACGAACACCCTCACCCTTAGCCCCTTTCGAAGTCCGAGTCCTTTCGAAACCAGTAGAATTGCCTACACTCTTTCTCCTATCTGGTATTCCAGAACATTTACCCAGTTCACATCGGGAGGAGAAGTTATCTACAAAGAAAATCCTCTTAATTGGGATAAAGATTCTATCTCTGCCCATAGCCTGGGGGCTACAATCGGTTGGAAAAGAAATGAATTCACCCTTTCGTCTTCGATTACCGCAATTCTGCCACCCTTAGTTGAGGAGTACCAAATACAAAGCTCTCTCGGTGTTAGTCCTATAGTGTTGTTTACTCTGAACTCTGGGATAGTACGATCGGGTGAGGATTTTATTACTAAACCCCTTATCCTTGGAGTCAACCTAACGCCCCTACCATCCCTCGCGCTTCACCAAACCCTAACCTACAACTTCAATGCCGTTGAACCTACATCCTATACTGCAACCCTTGATGCCTGGCTCTTTTCGGCACGGTTTGTCGCTGAACAACAGAAACGACAAGAGTTTCAGACAATCCCATCTACTCGTTGGGTCACCGTCGGGGAGAACGAGTTCTTACCCTCGAATATTTCTTTAACCTTCGAAGATACGGTAGATTTTCGACCGGCGTGGAAAAACAGAATACTTTCAAAACTTGAGTATAATTTGACCTTTCAGCAGGGTTTACAAAGAATCAGCGATTCAGTTCTGACCTTGGATTTTGCCTATAGTCTATCGGTGTTCGAGTTCATGGACTTTTCCCTTCGCAGTCGCTCGAGTAACAGGCAAATGTACCTGTACTTCGATGGCCTACGGGAACAATTACAGAGCAGTTCATTCAATCCTCCAGTTGGTCGAAATTTTTTTATCGACCTCGCAAAAAGTTTCAACTTCTTTTCTATCGAAGATCGACAGGATTCGAATTTTAACCTCGATAGTCTTTCTTTGGCCTTTACACATTATTTGGGCGACTGGAACATAGATTCGGAATATTCAGTGAAGCCGGTTCTAAATACAACTCAAAACCAATTTGTATGGGACAGCCGATTTACGCTTTTAGTCCAGTGGAAACCTATTTCGCAGATTTCTCGGGAGGTTCGGGTAGATAGAGACGGAATTATTACGTTTGGGGACGAATAAAATCGCCCTTGACTTATTGAATCACCTATCTGTACAATTTCGCTGCAAAGGAGATCGATTGAATACTGAGTCAGTTGCTGTTTTTGAGACCGGCGAACAAATTGTAGATTTTTGTGGTCCTAATGATAAAAATCTAAAAACTATCGAGGGATTATTACGGGCTCCAATTTACACCCGGGGGAATGAATTAGTCGTTAGAATTGAAGACCCAGTTTATAGGCAACAGGCAAGACTATTCATTAAAGAGCTACTTCTCCACCTGGAGGATGGAAACCCTATAGATCCAGAACTTATCCAGGCGCTGTATTCCCAAATCAAAAATGGATTTGAACCCGAAGCATTGAGAGAAAATTTTATTTCAATCCCCCAGGGGTATGCGAAGGTATATCCCCGCAGTATGAATCAGGCTCTCTTTCTCAAAGGCCTAGAATCCCACGAATTGAGCTTTGCAGTTGGACCCGCTGGTACCGGAAAGACCTACCTTGCTATTGCCCATGCTCTTTCTTTGGTGTTGAGCAAGAAAAAAAGGAAGTTACTCTTAACCCGTCCTGTAGTCGAGGCTGGTGAAAGTCTCGGGTTCTTGCCCGGGGATCTTGGACAGAAACTGAACCCTTACCTAAAGCCTCTGTACGATGCGATGGATGCTTTGGTTCCCCCAGAGGTCGTCGCCAGATTAGAAGAAAACCGGATAATAGAAATAGCTCCCCTGGCTTATATGCGGGGTAGAAGTCTAAAAAACTGTTATATAATACTTGATGAAGCCCAAAACACTACTCGTGAACAAATGAAAATGTTTCTTACTCGGTTAGGCGAAGATTCCCAGGCGGTTATTACTGGCGACATTACCCAAATCGACCTTCCGAAGAAAAATAATTCGGGGTTGATTCATGCCTCCCGAGTCCTCAAAGATATACCGGAAATTCAATTCAGTTATTTTTCTCAACGAGATGTTGTGCGTAGTCAAATTGTAAAAAAAATTATCTATGCCTACGACCGATATTACAAGTCTGCAGAGGGCGCTGGCGAACTATGAACTCTTTTGATATCCAGTGGATTTTACCCGAGGAGACCTGGAAAAATAAGGTAGAGCTCTATCTTCAGGAGGTTTGTACATACCTTGGAATCGACAATTGGGAGGTTTCTATTACCTTCTGTGACGATCCATGGATTCGCAAGCTTAACCATGACTACAGGAAGAAAGACGAACCTACCGATATCCTCTCCTTTCCGCAATTTGAAAAAAACGAAATTGAAACTATGCCACACTACGAAACCACGGTTTGTGCTGGTGACCTCGTTATTTCCTTACCTTCGGTTCGAAAGAATGCAGAAGAGTTTCGAGTTCTGTTCAACGAGGAATTACGCAGAGTCTTAATCCATGGTATTCTTCACCTTAAGGGATTGGATCACTCTACGAACGACGAAATGGAGCCTATGTTGTTATTTCAGGAAGAAATTCTACACGCACTACCGAACACTTTGGACCTACCATGAGTATCTTTAAAAAGTTTTTTAAAAACCTGTCCTCAGGGCCTAGTGACACGAATTTTGACGACCTCAATGTTGAAGAGCAGGACATGATTCGTGGGGTCGTTGAATTGTCCGATACCACTGTAAAAGAAGTAATGGTTCCAAGAATTGACGTAGTTCCCTTGAACCGGACCAGTGATCCCAAAACGCTTCTCCCTCAGATTGTTGAATGTGGTCATTCTCGTTTTCCAGTTTACGACGGGACCATTGACAACATAGTGGGAATCCTCTACGCCAAGGACCTTTTAAGGTATCTTTTAATCGATGAGGACATATCTATAGATGAGCTTTTACGAAAGCCTTATTTTGTCCCCGAAAGTATGCGCCTCGATTCTCTGCTCAAAGAAATGAAAAAGCGGCGGGTCCATATTGCTATTGCCGTGGATGAGTACGGCGGTGTGAGTGGAATTATCTGTTTAGAAGACATTATCGAAGAGATTATTGGGGATATCCAAGACGAGTATGACAACGAGCGTGAAGATGTAATTGCCATAGGTGACAATATGTATCTATGCGACGCTCGGGTGAATCTTGAAGACCTAAACGAGGAGTTGGGAATAGATCTCCCGTCCGAAGACTTTGATACCCTAGGAGGCTTTGTGTTCGATCTCTTTGGGAAAATTCCTGTACGATACGAAAAGGTTACCTTAGGGGCGATAACTTTTGTAATTCAAGAAACCGACGGTCATAAAATTCGTACTATAAAAATTATGGTCCAAGAAAACCAAGAGTAGAAAATCGCTCGTTTCTGTGAGAGTGGGGTAGATGTGGTCGGTGGCAAAATACAATTTTTACAACTACTCATTTGGCTGTTTGTTTTCGTGCCTAGTTCTGTTTCTAGCCAGACCTCGGCGTTGCAACTTCACGAACAGGGTGTACAAGCAATCGAAAGGGGTCTCTTTTTTGAGGCCATTCAGTATAATCAACAGGCTATAGGATTGAATCGAAACTATGCCCAGGCTTATGGAGGTCTTGCCGAGGCGTATTTTTACCTCAATGAATACGACGAAGCTCTTACCCATGTCGATCAAGCCCTCGTCTTGGATCCCCGAAACCAAGAATTCCAGAACTTTCGGGGCAGAATTTTCCTCGCCTTGGGAAATACTACCCAGGCACGAGAAATATTCTCAACAATACTGACTCGTAATCCTTTCAACCAAAGTGCGCTCCTTGGCCAGGCCGAACTTCTTTTGAGTACAGGTAACCTTACCGAGGCTCAACAAAGTCTTTTAAACAGCCTTTCGATCGACCCTCGAGACCGAAGAGCTTTGCTGTCGCTGGCTTTACTGTATCAAAATCAAGGAAATCCCCAAGAAGCCCAACGATATATTCAAAGGGCTCTCGACTATTACTCCGACAACAAAATTGTGCAATATACCGCGGCAAAGCTCTTCTTCGATGCCTTAGATTTCACGTCTGCAGAGTATCATTTGGGAATTGCATTGGAACTCGATGCGGACTATTTTGACGCTCTTTTTCTGCAATCGAATCTTTATATCGAGTTAGGCATGTACGCCAACGCTTTGCGGCCTTTGGAGAGGACATTGGCAATACGACCAAATTCCGACCTCCTTTGGTATACCCGTGGACTCGTTCAATACTATCTCCAACGGATACCCGATGCGATAATGAGTTTACGACGATCGTTAGCAAATAATTCCGAGAACGAAATCGCTCGTATCTTTCTTGAATCTATAGCTATCGATTCCCTTGAATTTGAAGACCCAACTCGCCAAGATCTAGCAAATTTTCGGCTCGCCCAGGCCAGACAGCTAGAACTACAGAACCGATTCGATAGGTCGCTCCAGTACCTAAATCGGGGACTTGTCCTGTCTCCTTTGGACGAGGAGCTTCGTCGGAGTCGAGCTTCGATTTACCTCAAAACCCAGCAACTTCCTCTGTACGTTGAGGAGCTTTCGTTTTTGATCGAAGAACGTGGTGTCGAAGATAAAAGCCTGAACGATCAGTTAGAGGTCTATCGACATTTGTTGAGCGACTCGCTCTCTGCTCGCTTACAGGTCTCTCAGTTTGATATTGAACAAGATCTTCAGAGCATAATGATTTTTGCCCAACAGTCGGTATCGACTCATCCTATGGCTGTGCGTTTTCTCGCTCAGCAAACGGCCGACTCTTTATTGACCTACCCAAGATTTACCCTTCGAGCCTCAGAGCCCGGAAGGGGCAGATACCGCGAGCCAGTAATGGTTAATCGTCTCGATGAAGCCTTTAGCCAAGCCCGGCAAGAAGGTACCGATTATTTTATGATCTTAAATATCGACGAGGGGACCCGGCGAATCGGTATCGTGGCAGATTTGTACCTTTCCCGAACTGGTAGACTGGTACGAAGTATACAGGTGAGTCGGACTGGAAATTCTCGAGTCATGGAGGCAATACTGCGGGTTGTAGGTGAGGTTGATGCCCTGCTACCCCGGACCGGAACTCTGCTGTCTCGAACCCTTAATTCGGGTCTCATCAACCTTGGATCCCTCGATGGGATAGTTGGAGAGCAAGAATTTCCCATTTTGTCCCGGAACAATCTATTGTTGAAATCCCAAGGGTTAGGTTACCAGGTTTTGGATTCCGAGATTCTTGGAACCTTTACCGTAACCGAGGTTGATGCTCGAATTGCGCGAGGTACTCTTGTGTCAAGTCGTTTTTTTGACTCTATAAGTATTGGCGATAAAGTCGTTTTTCAAGCCCCGCAAGAGACCGGAAATACGCTAGATTCTCCGAATTTTCCTGAAATCTACAACCAAATTCGCGAACTTCGTTGAGAAAATTGGTTTATTGACACTCAACGAGCCTTAGTCTATAGTTTTTGTGCAATCCATTCTAACATTTTTCAGGGGGAAAGTATGAAAGTAGCCATAAATGGTTTTGGCAGAATTGGACGATTGGTCTTTCAGGCCATGGTTGAACGGGGCGTCTTAGGCAAAGAAATTGACGTTGTGGCAGTAGTCGATGTCTCGACCGATGCCCATTATTTCGCGTACCAACTTAAATATGACACTGTGCACGGCCGCGCTAAGTTCGACGTAAGTTCAAAGAAGAGTAAGCCGGACCTGGCTGAAGATGATCTTTTGGTTGTAAACGGAAAAGAAATTAAAGTTATTGCGGCTACCAAGAGCCCCAAAGATCTCCCATGGAAAGAATTGGGAATCGATTACGTAATTGAATCTACCGGAATTTTCGTAGATGACCGATCGGCCGAGCACCTTGAAGCCGGGGCAAAAAAAGTTATTATCTCTGCTCCCGCAAAAGGAAAAGAAGTCGCCATAAAGACTTTTGTCATGGGCGTGAACGAAAAGGACTACAAGTCAAGCGAACATCACATTGTATCGAACGCTTCGTGTACTACAAACTGTCTTGCACCGGTAGTTAAGGTTCTTCTCGATTCTGTAGGAATTGAGACTGGACTCATGACCACAATTCACTCCTACACGGCAACTCAGAAAGTTGTAGATGGTCCTTCAAAGAAGGATTGGAGAGGTGGACGAGCCGCGGCTCAGAATATCATTCCTTCCACCACCGGAGCAGCCAAGGCAGTTGGAGAGGTTCTTCCCACCACCAAGGGAAAAATGACTGGAATGTCGTTCCGAGTTCCTACGCCCGACGTGTCCGTAGTTGACCTCACGTTCCGAAGCGAAAAGGATACCAGTATCCAAGAAATTGACGCTCTCTTGAAAAAAGCATCCGAAGGAAGTCTGAAGGGTATTCTCGGATATGCAGACGAAGAAATTGTTTCGACGGACCTCATCCATGACAATCGATCGTCTATCTACGACAGCCTTGCTACCAAGCAAAACAACCTTCCTGGCGAAAAGCGCTTTTTCAAAGTTGTAAGCTGGTACGACAACGAGTGGGGATATTCGAACCGGGTCGTTGATCTTGCCCTTTACATGGCCAAGAACTAAGCATTGTTAGTAAATAAGGCCTCCGTTAAGGGGGCTTTTTTTATTCGATTTATACCACAGTTCTCGGGGGACATACATGATTAGGACAGTAAAAGATTTAGACATTAAAGGCAAAAGAATTATTATGAGGGTTGACTTCAACGTACCAATGAAGGAAGGTGCTGTACAAGACGAAACTCGTATTACCGCCGCTATACCTACAATCGACTATATTCTTTCCCAGGGAGTCCAGTCCCTTACCCTCATGAGTCATCTTGGAGATCCTTCAAAGGACACCAAGAAAGCGAAAGAAAAAGCGGAAAAAGATGGCAAAACCTTCGATGAGGAAAAACACGTTCGAGAGAAACATAGAATGGCTCCAGTTTCCGAATACCTAAGTAAAAAGCTTGGGAAAACGGTAGTTTTTGGGGGTGAAGACGGTTGTTTCGGAAAGAAATCCCTCATCGATTCTCAGCCTTCGGGGACTATCGTCATGTTAGAAAACACCCGGTTCCACAAGGAAGAAACTTCCAAGGACTCCAGCGAGCGAGATGTCTTAGCGAGAGAATTGGCTTCTTACGGGGATATATTTGTGAACGATGCCTTCGGTACCGCCCACCGTGATCATGCTTCTACCGCTTCAATAGCCAAATTTGTTCCGGTAAGTGTAGCGGGCTTCCTCATGGCAAAAGAAGTAAATTATCTCGAACCTATAGTTATGAACCCAGAGAAGCCCCTGGTTGCGATTATCGGCGGAGCAAAGGTCAGTTCTAAAATTGCCGTACTAGAGAGCTTATTAAAAAATGCCTCGGCACTTATTATAGGCGGTGGAATGGCGTATACCTTCTTGAAAGCCCAAGGGTATGGTGTAGGTAAATCGCTAATCGAAAACGATCAATTAGATACCGCTAAGTCCATACTTAAGGCTGCGGAAAGAACAGGGACTCAGATTTTGTTGCCCGTAGATCATTTAGGAGCGGAAACCTTTGACGCACAAGCCGAGGCCCATGCAATAGACACAGTTGCCATACCCGACTCGTATATGGCCATGGACGTAGGCCCCAAAACTCTTGAGTCTTATGAAAAAGTTATTCTGGGAGCCAAAACTGTCGCTTGGAACGGTCCTGTTGGGGTGTTTGAATTCCCCAATTTCGCCAAGGGAACGAAGGCTGTTGCTGAACTAGTAGCAAAGGCCACTAAAGCCGGCGCAATTACCGTAGTTGGTGGAGGTGATTCTGTAGCTGCGGTAAATATGTTCGGGCTTGCTTCCCAAATGAGCCACGTTTCGACTGGTGGTGGGGCGAGCTTAGAATTACTAGAAGGGAAGAAACTTCCTGGTATCGAAGTATGTCGAAAGGAAAGAACATGAGAAACTACTATATTGCTGGAAACTGGAAAATGAACAAAACCCCATCCGAGGGGGCGGCTTTTGTTAAGGAACTCGCGCCTAAAGTAGCAGGAGCAAAAGTCAAGGTATTAGTTGCGCCAAGCTTTGCAGCCTTGCAGGCCGTGGGAGATGCCTTGAAAGGTACCAACGTCCTTTTGGGAGCTCAAAATATGGCTGCCGAAGAGTCGGGAGCCCATACCGGAGAAGTGAGTCCTGCTATGCTCAAAGACTTGGGAGTCAAGGTAGTCATCCTCGGACATTCCGAGCGAAGGGCTATCTACGGGGAAACAGACCAGTTAATCAATAAAAAAGTAAAGCTTGCCCTGGCTCAAGGTTTCGAGGTCATACTCTGCGTAGGTGAAACCCTTCCAGAGAGAGAGTCCGGAAAGGCCGTATCCGTTACCCTAGGCCAGTTATCTGCGGGTCTTAAAGATGTACAGGCCGAAGAAATGAAAAATATCGTAATTGCCTACGAGCCAGTTTGGGCCATTGGAACGGGTAAGACCGCTACACCCCAAGACGCCGACGATATGCACAAGGAAATTCGGCAAAATATTGGGTCTTTGTACGGACCTCCCGCAGCCGAAGCTGTAGTAATTCAATACGGTGGTTCGGTTAAACCCGATAATGCAAAAGAACTTCTAAGTATGCCGAACATTGATGGGGCTTTGGTTGGGGGAGCGTCTCTAAAAGTTTCGGACTTTGAAGCAATCGTAAAGGCCGTCTAATTCACCCACCTTTACAGTTCTGCGAATTTTTGATAAACAGTAGCTTCGTTTTCAGTCGAAATGTGAAGCTACTCTTTCAAAGGAATATATTATGGGAATCGTTTCCGTCTTATTGTTGGTATTATTCAGTGTAACCTCCGTTCTTCTTATTCTAATTGTTATGCTTCAAGACGAGCAAGGAGAAGGTTTAGGGGGGATTTTTGGCGGAGGCGGAGCCTCTGGGCAGATCGGAAATCGAAAGGGAAACATTCTTACCAGGACCACCACTGTTCTGGGCGTAGTGTTCGTCCTAACGTCTTTTGGTTTAGCATGGTTAAATAGAACTCCCGATCTCGGGAATCCCGGTGCCATCCAGGGGGATAATACCGAGGAGTTTGAAGCATGGTGGAATCAGTTGCCTCAGGCTGACGATAGTTCTACTCAAACAGGAAACTAAGAAGCGCCCCAGAATAGTAAAGGAGTACGCGTGAGGATTGCTATAGCCACCTTTGGAACTCGCCGGGCGGATGCCCTTGCGAAAGTCGCCCAAGGGCTTTCGGCGGGACTCGAAAATCAAGGACATCAAGTAGATATTTTCGACGTAAAAAAGGATCGAGAAAAGAAGCTGAGTATGTACGGTTATGTCATCGTAGGGATTTCGGGGGATGCGATTTATAGCAGAAAAATTCCTTCCCAGGTCCTGTCGTACTTAAAAAATGCCGGAAATCTTGTTGGAAAACGGTCCTTTGGTTTTGTACTCCGCCAACCTTTTTTTGCACAAAAACTTCTTTCTCGACTCATGACCGCTATGGAGGCCGAGGGAATGTTTCTTAAGTATTCTGAGGTTCTCTCCACCAAAGAAGAAGCAGAAATTATTGCCCAGAGGCTCTCCATAGAAAAGGGCTAAAGGAGTCTCCTAGAGGATGCTGGATTACTACGGGATCCTCCAAATTCCCACCGACGCATCTGCGGACCTCATCAAAAAAGCTTTTCGCCAAAAAGCAAAAGAGAATCATCCGGACCTATGGCAGCAGAAACCTGGGGCGCAGGATTTTATGCGCGATCTCATCCGAGCCTACGAAACCCTCATGGACTTGGAGCTCCGTGAGGAGTATGACCTTCAACACCGCAAGGTGTATGGGACTGGGGGTTTCGACTACAGAGAGTTTTTACTTTCCCATCCGGAAGATAACGAAAGCCAATCAAAATTAATATTTTTTGATCTGTTACATCACCGAGAGAAAGATGCTTTAAGATTGTATGAAGGTTTGGTCAAACGGCGCGACTTCGACCTGTCTAAACACCTAGATAGGGAAGATTTTATGGATTGTGCGTTCATATTGGCCGAGGAATTTGAAACCGAAGGTCAGTTGGAAAGTGCTTACCACTTGTTGCGTACGATTGTACATTTTGAAATGCAAAAGCCATATTTTCGGCATTTTTTTGAAGAAGTCGTTCAGAGGATACGGGTTTTGGTAGGGGTAAAGATGATTGGGAAGGTCCCCGTACATGCACACCTTGAGTTTGTACAAACACTCATTCGATTTCAAATTAGTTCCAAGGAAATGGCCTATTACTTTAAAGTTGGTGCGGAACTCTATTCGAAAATCAACGACTACCCAAAGGCAGAAAGGTATTTGAAAGAAGCGCTAAAACTGGACAAGAATTTGACCGGTGTTAAGAAGTTACGCCAACATCTTGCCCGTAGAATGTAGATGAAGAAACCAAGGAGTTGAAACTATGAAAAAAATTCGATGGACTTACCTGACTTTATTTATGGTTGGATTGGTTGGAGTGGTCCATTCTCAAATAATCGACCGTCCATTGGCCACGGTACGACTCAATTCTACGACCGTAATAACCCAAAGGCAAATCCAAAGTAAGATAGCAATACTCGAAGAAGAGCTGGGAGTGACAATGGATCGAGAACAGAAAATGAGTCTTCTCAACTCTGATATCGACACCGAACTCATTATGCAAGCCGCAGCCCGGGATACTATAACCGCTACCGAAGATGAAATCGCCCGGGCCATAGCCCAACAGCGCCAATCCCTTGGTTTGGGTGCTAATGTATCCGACGCAGTCTTTAGGGAAATTATTCAAGAACAGGCTCAAATGACCTGGGAAGAGTATAGAGATCGATTGCGTCGGAGAATTATCCAGGAAAAATATGTGGCCCAAGATAATCAGGCCCTTTTGACGGCCCCCTACACTCCAACAGCTACTGAGATCGACGCCACCTACCAAGAAAACGTGAGTCAATTTCTTAGCCCTGCGTATGTTCGTTTCGACCATCTTTTCATCGATACAAGGAACAAGACAACCGCCCAGGTACAGGAACTTCGGACAAAAATGCAAGGTTTCTTGACCCAAATTCGAAACGGCGGAGCTGCAGCTTTTACTCGACTCGTTCAAGCGTCTATCGATGATCCAACTTACTCGGGAGGTGATTTTGGTTTCTTGCCCCGGGGCGAGCAGACTACCCAACAACTACTGGGAAGATCGTTCATTGATGGGGTCTTCGCACTCGAACAAGGACGATTTAGTGATCTGTTGGAGTCTAATCTTGGGTTTCATCTGGTTCGTATCACCGACAAGCGACAGCCAAAACTATTGACCCTCAGCGATCCAGTAACTCCCGGAGGAACCCTCACTGTTCAAGCTCAAATTATTCAGTACTTGCAGGCGGAAAAACAGCAGGAACGGATGGTCGAGGCGGTTAATGGAACTGCGTCCAGATTAAGAAATCAGGCAGAAGTACAAATATTTACTCAAAACATTTCCTGGTAGGCAGTTGTTCATGATTTCTCGAAGAAAAGGCCGAGTTATAGCCTTCCAAGCCCTGTATGAATGGGATTATACCCATCTTGCCCTGTCTGAGCTCTTAAAGTTCCCATGGAACCCGAAGGTCCACGAGGTTACCGAGGAAGATCTGCTCTTTAGCCGACTCTTAGTCGCAGGTACCTTAGAAGAAATTGAGTCGGTCGATAGGTATATTTCGAAACAATCGAAAAACTGGCAAATATCCCGGTTAAATAAGGTAGATTTAGCGATATTGCGCATGAGTGTGTATTCGTTAATTTTTCAAAAAGACATACCGGCCAGGGTCACGATTGATGAAGCGATAGAAATAGCCCGGGAATACGGTACAGACGAGTCATTTCGTTTCGTAAATGGTGTGCTCGACGGTATACGGAAGTCCGTGGAGGTTCAATGAACTTTCAACCCAAAGCCCGGCGATTCATAATATTTTTCTTTGGTACCTTCGTTTTAGCTGGGGTTAGCGTTTTTATTTGGCTTTGGGTGCAAGAATTTACAGGTGATAGAGATTTTCGAGTGGTTCTGCTCCAGATTGATTTGGCTCTAGAAGACGGTGAGTATGAGAGGGCCCGGTCACTTTCTCGATCGCTCATTCCTCGAGTAACTACTCCGCGCGATGGCCGTCGACTCATAAAACGGGGGTATCAACTACTCGATAGTGTTGATGACCGACAAACCTTAGGAGCAATAACCCAATCCCTCGTAGAAAAATATCCAGGAAATGAAGATATTATCGGATATCGTACGAATTACCTTTTAGAAATCGAAAAACCCAGTGAAGCAGCACAGATTTCCTCTGGGCTTGAATCTCCTGATTGGCTACCTTACAAAATCGAAGCCTATTTAAAAGGACGAATCCCCCTCGACTCGGATTTGGTACAACTACGACTACCTGGAATTGCTCTTCCGTTGGCCCCTTCTGAGTACTCAGATCCTAATGCGCTACTTCAAGCATGGACTATTACCTCGGACTCTCGGTACCTTACTAATGCTATTCTTCTCTTAACCTCAAGGGGTAAGATATCTGAGGCTCTCTCGCTTTTGGAATCTCAAAAAAGTCGCTTTACCTCCCAAAATGAGTTACTCTTGTTCAGTATGTTGTCATTTGATGCCCGGGGTGGAGAAGCAGGAATTGCGAATCTTGCCCCACTCGAGGCGGAGTTTGCCGTGCGACCGGAGCTATATCGGTTTTTAGCCGATTACCTGTTTGAAGTTGGACAGCTTGAATCCGCAAGCGGTGCTCTTGGGCCGATATTAAGAACCGATAGTGCCATGCCCCAGGATTACGTCAATAGGAGTAGGTACTTTCGACATGAGGGAGATTGGGCCGAAGCAGAGAAAATACTTCTGGAGGGTTTAGAGCGATTTCCCCAGGATCATTTATTGACCTATGCATTGCTGGCGGCAATAAAGAATCAGAATCAACCCGAGCGACTTAGAGAGTTCTATTCTCCATCCTTGGGTCAGTCACCAAACGATCCTGGATTACGATTAGCAGGTATTTTGATAGACGCAGAGGAACGAGGATACACAGAAGTCTTGCCGCAACTTTGGCAACTAGTCCAGGATTTTCCAGACTTTGAAGGTGGTTGGCGAAATCTTTTTTGGGTATTGTGGATGATCGATGACAGGCAAGGATTGAGCGATGGGTTGCAGATTGTTGATCCTGGCAACTTTCCTTGGATTAGGCAATTTGAATCTTTGAGTCTCTTGCGCCAAGACAATATCATAGAGGCTCTGCAAGTTGGGGCTGCTTTACCCCCGAGGAGCTCGCTTTCTATGTATTCGGTTCCTGGGCTTAGGGCTGGACTGGGTTCTTTTGACTCCCCCGAGGCCGAAAGACTTTTTGTGAACGGGTTAGAAAAAGGGGTTGGGTATATTGAAACTCCTGAGAGGGTTCGGGAGTATTTACTGTACTTAGGTAGCTGGTTGGAACTTCTGAGGGGGAATCCCCAGGAGGCTTCTTATTGGTACGAAAAATTAGCACAAAATTATCCGCGAAGTGTGTACAGCACTCGACTTCGCTACTGGACAGGTTCCGAAAGGTAGGAGAATGGCTTTAATAAAAGATTCCACTGAAATTGCGGGCATAAGGGATTCGAGTAGATTATTGGCGGACACCTTTAGATTTCTGCGAGATCGAATAAACGAAGGGGTAACACCAATATATTTGGACGGACAGGCACGAAAGTTTATCGAAAAGGCGGGGGGAAAACCCTCCTTCCTTGGGTATAGCGGATTTCCAGCTAGTATCTGTGTTTCGGTAAATAAGGCTGTTATCCACGGAATTCCCGATAAACGCCCTTTTCAAGAAGGTGATGTGGTTGGTATAGATTGTGGAGTTATTTTGAATGGTTACTTTAGCGATAGTGCCTATACGTTTCCTATTGGCAAAATCACCCCAGAAATAAAAAAACTCTTAACGATAACCAAAGAAAGTTTGTATCTTGGTATAGACCAGGGGGTAGTCGGAAACAGGGTTAAGGATATTTCCCGAGCGGTGTATCGACACGTCATTCCCCACGGATACGGCGTCGTTCGCTCGTATTGTGGTCACGGGGTAGGTCTTGCAATTCATGAAGATCCCCAGGTTCCAAATTATCCGGGAAGTGGCCCAAATCCACGATTGAAGCCCGGGATGGTTTTGGCAATAGAGCCGATGATCAACCTGGGCGGTGATGACGTAAAAGTGCTCGATGATGATTGGACGGTTGTTACTCGTGATGGGAGTATTTCGGCCCATTATGAACATACGATTCTTGTTACCGAAGATGGGCCGGAAATTCTGACTCTCTGGGAGTAATTCAATAAAAACTTTATGGTTTCAAGGAGATAGTATGAAGAATAAGCAATTTCTATTTTTGAGTATTTTGGTCCTGTTTGCCTTTGGGGCCTGCAGTTCGGGCCCCTCCCAAACCTCGACAGGTAATCCACCTCAGATTTCCATACCGAGCCTCCAGAACATGGAGGACCTCCAAAATTCCTTTCGTGGTCTCGTGCAGGCAGTCTTACCAAGCGTGGTACGAATTGACGTAGTAGAAGTTACGACCCAAAATCAAGATGGTCCCCAGACGAATCCCTTCTTCGAATTTTTCTTCGGCCGACCCGAGGGTGACTCCACGAATCCCCAAGAGTACAGAGCCGAAGGGCTGGGTTCGGGGGTTATAGTCCGTCGAGATGGCCAGACCGTGTTTGTTCTGACTAACGCCCACGTTATTGGCGATGCTACAGAAATTAGTATTACCCTGGACGACCAACGAGAATACATGGCCGAGTTAGTAGGGAAAGATGCACGAAAAGACCTCGCCCTTGTGTCGTTTGATACGAGCGACCAGGATATTGTCGTTGCACGTCTTGGAAATTCCGATGAATTATACGTTGGAGATTGGGTATTGGCGATGGGAAGTCCCTTCGGTTTTCAATCGACCGTAACTGCGGGGATAATTTCTGCTCTCAACAGAACCGGCGGTCCGGGGGGGAATATTTCGGACTTCATTCAAACTGACGCCGCAATCAATCGGGGGAACTCCGGTGGTGCCCTCGTCAATCTACAGGGTGAGGTAATTGGCATTAACACTTGGATAACGACCCAAAGTGGTGGATCGGTCGGACTTGGGTTTGCTATTCCAATCAACAATGTCAAACGAGCTATTGAAGATTTTATCGCCACCGGAGAGGTCCAATATGGGTGGTTAGGGGTGAGTATAGGTTCGGTGGATCGAGAAATCCAGCAAAGCCTCGGGTTAGAGAGTGGGCGAGGAGCGCTGGTTAACTCGGTGTATAAAAACTCTCCCGCTGGTAGGGCAGGTCTTTTACCCGGAGATATTATCGTCCGAGTGGGAAATAGGGGGGTAAACTCCTCCGATGACGTAGTACTTAGGGTAGGCGAGTTACCTGTAAATGAATCGGCGGATCTGCAAGTACTTCGAAATCGTCAACTTATCACTCTTCCGGTAGAAATCGTCAGCAGGGAGTCAGAGGACGCCATAGCTGGTCAATCTCAAGACCTTTGGACCGGCGCGTCGGTCTATCCTGTGACCAAGGACCTTCGACGAGAATTGAACTTGGCAGAAAACGATACAGGTGTATTAGTAACCCAAGTGATCCGCAGGAGTCCTGCGGCTATCGCCGGAATGCAAGATCGGGATAGAATTATTCGGGTGAACGGTCAATCGGTCACGAACTTGCAAGAATACTATTTGGCCCTCAATAGTCGTTTAACCGGCGATATTGAGTTCAGCTATGTCCGTGATGGGGTTGAATTAAAGATCACAATCGTTAAGAATTGACGGATGCAAAAAGAATTTGTATCCTATCAAACCGTAAGAAATAATGCCCTAAAATTGGCCCATCGGATGTCCTCCGATGGGTTTGTTCCCGATATCATCTATGTAAGCCTTCGGGGTGGAGCTTATATGGGAAACGTAATGAGTGAGTATTTTAAGGTCGTGCGACCCAAAGGAGTTCGACCGGTCTTTTATGCCGCTTTGGTAGCTCACTCGTACATGGGAGTAAGAGAACAAGAGAAAATCCGAATCGATGGATGGACATATAGTCCGGAACACCTTCGTTCGGGGGATAAGATATTGCTTATAGACGATATTTTTGATTCGGGGCGAACAATTAATCACCTTGTCGAAGTTCTCTTAGAAAAAGGAGTCCCTCGAAAAGACATAAAAATTGCGGTTCACGATTATAAGATACGAAACTACCAGGAAACCAGTTTGCCAATTCATCCCGATTACTTCTGTCGGAAACACGAAATTTTGGATCCCGCTGAGGATAATTGGATTCATTACCTGAGTCATGAATTGGTTGGCTTAACCGATGACGAAATTGAAAAAAATTATAACGATGACCCGGAAGTCGTATCTTTACTAAAAGACCTGCGAAACACCAGAACTAAGAAATAGTCCCTGTCCTTAGGCCTGGATTGGAGAATAACGGATGACGCTCCCACGATTTTTTGGGGGACAGAAAAAGAGAATATTCTACTCACCGCTCCTCATTATTCTTTTGAATATCCTAGGCATACTACCATTTTTTGGACAATCGGAAGTCTTGTTTCCACCTCCCGGGAGCTATAATGATCCAATTTTTCTCGAGCCCCAAGGAACAAACAACGATATCACAGGGTGGTTCGTTCCTGGAAATTTCTATCCCTTCGATTTCTCCGTTCCTATAGAACTTACGGCCCTTCCTGGGGAAGAGCGGCACTATCAAATAGCTCTTGAGTCTCCGGATCGGGGAGTTATTCATCCTTTGGGAACCGTCGAGTACGTTATCGACCGCCGCGCGCCGCGAATACAACCCTTCGATCCGGGTCCCGGGGTGTATTCTACTCCCCTTGAAGTAAGGATTGTTGCCGATGACCCAGCAGACAGACTTAGAATTTGGGTGAACGGTCAACAACACAATTCTTCCGACCTTAAGCTACCCGGGCGAGCGGGCCAATCGATTAGGTATGCAGTTCGAGTAGAGGCAGAAGATTCCAGCGGGAACACAACAGCCCCAATACAAGGGGTGTATACCCTTGATCGGCGCCAAGAGACCGTAGACACACCAATCCTTGAACTCCTGTCGCCGATTGAAGGGCGATTTCTGAACCCTCAACTAGTATATCTTCGCCAAAGCGGATTAGAAGGAGTGTTCTACTCGACCGATGGAACGGATCCCCTAATTGGCGGAATACGATACCACGGTCCCTTTGAACTTTCCGGTGAGTCGATTCGATTGAGAGTAGCCGGCATTGATACAACTGGAAGGGTCCTTACGGATACAGTAGAGTTTTCTGCAGGAACCCAAGAGTATCCCGAGATTGCTCAGGGTTTTGTTAACCAAACCATAAATTTAATTCCTCCGTTTGATCGGGCTACCTATACGACGGAAGAACGTAGTCCTGGCCCTTTCGATGCAAACTTCGATAGGCCCCTTCGGATTACCCCTCAAGCAAATATTCTAAGGGCTTTTAGTCTTCGAATTGGAAGACAAACGGGCGAACGAGGGGAGTTTCGGTTATTTTTCCTGCTCGAAGGGCGGACACCAGCGATTCCAGAACCGGTCTTCATGTCGGGCTCCGACGAAACTGCCCTTGGTTATAAGGGTACCCAAAATAGGCTCTTTAGTTCTGACCTGTTACTACTCCCTGGGACGGGCAGTGGTTACAGGATATCGGGGTCGAACGGAAGTTCAAATATTTTAAAAGAACCACAGTCCTTGGGAGAGTTGGCTGTATTCTTGGGATTACCATCTTTGGTAGGCACGGGTGATTCCCAGACAATTCTTGTTCAACAATTGAATGAGGGGGGGAATGTAAGCCCCCCGAGGCAGATAACCTTTAGCTGGCCTCAAAGTATTACGAATGACAGCGAACTTGAAGTTATCCAAGAGGGTGAAAGGATCGAAATTCGTGCTCCATCCCAGGGGATATTTTATAGTATTGACAATGGCCTTCGGGCTCGCCTCGATGGAGCCAGCCGCTTGAGTGTTCCCAGGGGCCTCCGACGAGAAGGCACTCTCCGTTTCTGGGAGGTTTTGGAGGACGGGACTCCCGGAAGACTTATTAATACCAGAGCCTTTGTCATCGATTCCCAACTACCTCCAGGGCCAGAAATACATGTACAAGGCAGAAGGGTAACTATCGAGTCGATTTACCCAGTACGATATCGGATACTTTCGTCAAACCCTGAGGCCCCAGGGATTATTAGAGATTTTACCCCTTACCTGGGTCCCTTTGACTTGCCGCCAAAGGTAGGGACCAACGTTTCGTACCGAGTTGAGGCGTTCTCCCAAGTTAGTGAGTCGGAACAAAGTAGTACAAGTCGAACAGTAGATATTTTTCTTAATGAAGTTCCCGCTTCTGTCCCTGAGTTGCTTGGTTTACTCAATGGGGGTTTTGTAAGAAGTGAAAGAGTAACAACGGCCATTGCAAATTATGACCAAGGTTTTGAATATTCGTACCGAATAGAAGTTGATGGACTTACCACCACCGAAGGAGTACTCGAGGAAAACAGACTTGTACTCACGGTTCCTCAAATTGAAGCCCCCGCAAGGGCTGTGGTAACCGCTTTTTCAAAGGACGACACCCGGTCTCTGGACCCGTCGGTCAATACCATCGATTTTACCATTGACCGTATTCCTCCCTCTGCCCCAACTATCCTTTCGCCCTCCCAAGATCTGGTCGCAAATAGTTTTGTTTCTGTGGTATTGGATAATCCTGAAAACGAGGACGCAGTTATTCTCTACAATATGGGTCCCGAGGATCCTCAAGAGTACGTCTATAGTGGTCCAATACGAATTGAAGGCGCTCAAAATGAAACAATTACCTTTATTCTTCGTGCCCGAACGGAAGACCGGGCGGGGAATCGGTCTGACGAGGTAAACAGACGAATTGTCATCGACCGAACTCCTCCAGGAACACCGGTCGTACGAGTACGAAATATAGACGGACAAGAATTGTCCATACCTTCTCAAGGCCCCCTCGCAGTTCGAGAGGACTTGGAAGTTGTAATTGACTCTCCCTATCCTGTATACATCGAAACGAATTCACTTGGGGGAAACCCCGCTATTCCGGGATTGGCCTCGCCCTTATACGAGGGTCCTATTCAAATTAAAGCAAATGAAGGAGAAATACGCACCATTCGTCTGCTCGCTCGAGCGAAGGACGATGTAGGTAATTTTAGCCCTCTTCATAGAGTCATTGAAATTCAAGTTCGTAAAGTTCTGCCCGATGTCCCCCCGGCGCCAGGTATTTCACGGGATGGTAATACGGGACTCCTTGAATGGCCCGGTGGCACTTCGGATATTCGGTTTCGGATCCTCAATCAAGGGGATTTTCGTTCTTATCAGGGCCCCTTTGCGTGGTCTATACCCGCCGGTACCAATGAATTGATCTTTGAATACTATGCAATCGATTTGGCTGGAAACGAAAGTCCCCGTTCGACGGTAGTAATACCCCGAAGAAATCAAACTAGCCGTCCTATAGTTGAGGGGTTGGCGTCTTCTGGCCCGTTTTTGACAATGCCCAGTTTTTCCGTTCAAACTTCGAAACCCCAGGGTCAGGTTCGTTTCGAGTTAAGTATAGAGGGAGAGCCTCGGGAAGTGACTGTTTCAAGCCCTCTGTGGAATTCCGATGTACACTTGGAACCCGCCGAGGGCGAAACCTTGGACTATCGAATGTCTTTTCGACAATTTGAGGACGGGTTTGAAGCCTCCGATTCTGTTGAGCTTAGTTTTTCAGTAGACAAGACCCCACCACTTCCTCCCGGGAGTAGTCAAGAATTCCGTAGCATTCACTACAGTTCTGTAAGATTCGCATTTGAGGTCGAGGAAGGGTCTGCCCTTTATCGAGTTGTGGAACAAGAAATTGAGGATATGGATCCACCATCTCTCATTCTCACAGATGAAGCTGTAGATCGCGAAAACATCGAACTCTACCGTAGTGCTCCAGAAGAGTTTCAAATCGATGGGGTACCGGGTAAGTCAATACGGTACTTGATTTACGGTGTCGGACAAGATGTAGCAGGAAACCTCTCGGAAAAAGCCCGGGTTTGGGAGGTAGTCATCGATCGACAAGGTGTATACGTCCATCCAGAAGGTTCAGACTCGGCTGACGGGACCAAAGATAATCCCCTTGGCTCAATAACCCGGGCATTTGAAGTTATTTCCGAGGGTGAACGAAATCGTGTGTATCTTGTTCGGGGCACCTACAACCTGGAACACACCTTCGAGGTAAGCAAAAAAGTTGAGTTTATAGGGGGATTTTCTTCTGAATGGCAACAAGAAAATCTCGAAACCTTGGTGGTCCCTTCCAGTAGATTTAACGGGACGAGTCTTGTTTCGGTCCGTTCTACAGGAGACCTGGCATTAGAACATTTGTATGTGACCGATCCAAATACCCTAGTCCAAGCGCTCCTCGATGTCGAAGGAGGCAGGGTAACCTCAACGGGTGGATTGACCCTTGCTTCACCGGGTAGTTTGGTCCTGGTCAGAGCCAATAAGGGTGCAGCTGTCTCCCTCGAGGATAGCCTTTTTCTTAGCTACGAGGGTTCCTCTGAAAGCCTTTTTCAGGTTGAAAGCAATTCAGAATTGCGACTTAAGGATTCGGAGATTCAATTTCCCGAGACCCCGGCATTCCTCATTGCGTCCCAAGCTGTTCCGAGAAACTACACCACTGTTCGGGTATTGAACAGCTCCTTATTCCTAGAAAATACTAAATTTCAAGCACCACGGGCTCGCGTGGCCACCAATGTCTACCTCGTAGATTCGAGTGCTGAAATTCGATCGTCCCAAATTCAAGTGCCCAGAGCTCAGGATCTTGGCTTGGGTATTCACGGTATTCGAAGTTCGATTAGGTTGATTTCTACCGAGATTTCCGGTAATCGGATTTCAGCTACCACAGTGCTAGTTCGCCTCGATGGTGGACGTTTAAGTGTCGATGGAGGGCAGTTTACACCTGAAGGAAGGTTGTCCGCGATTGGATTCATCGGCCAAGACGGCGAAATTACTCTTGCGAATAGCGAGGTACTTGGAGGGTCGGCGGAAGATTTTATAACAGTTTTTCAATTATCTCGATCGGTCGCCTCGATTAGCGCGAATAGGGTACTTGCCTCCTGGAAAACCCGGGAACTTATCTTTGGTTCTCTTGAGTCGGTAACTGGAAACTGGGCGGACAATTCTGTGAACTTAACCAATACTGGGTCCGTATTAGGTTTCTATCTTATTCGAGGTGGGAATAACGAGGTGATTGATAATCAACTCACCGGAACTCGCGAAGGCACTGCGGTGTATATTGCCGATCCCGATAGTCTGGTGACTGTTCAGAACAATATTTTCTCGACTTGGCAAACCCTTCTGGTTCGTAACCTGCCAGGATCGGGGTCCCAAATACGAGGAGCCAGCGTCTTTACCGACATTCGTAGCCTGGAAGCCGGCGGTGAAGACGGACAGATATTTAGCGGGAACCGAGTAGATCAAGGGTTGTAAGTAGTACCCTCCCGTTTAGTCTTGGGGAGTGAGAGCCTGCCATTCAATATAGGCATTTGTCGTATTTCCATACCATAGTCCATTTCCCGGAGCCATCATGTACAGTCCGCTAGGGGCTGCAGCGAAGCCGGAAACTGTAGAGGCATACACAGAGGTATCTAACAGGTTCGAAAGGGTACGGGTTGTTGCCCGAGTTATAACCGGTGTTGTCGATGCATCGGTCACCTTGTAGTAACCTTTTCCTTCGGTTCCGACGTAGAGCGTGTTGTTATCGACGGCATAGATGCCTCTGAGGGGGACGGGGGTGGAGTCTATTTGGATTTGTGAGCCGATCAAGGTTGGAGCAGCGAGAGTATTGTCTGTTTGATAGATATAACCTTCATTTGTAGTCAGGAAAACATCGGTACCTGAGTTAGATATTCCATAAAAGTCCCGATCTGCAATTTCTAAAACAGTATTTATAGGGTCTGTAGAAAGGTGAATTTTCGTTTTTGTCAAAACAAGTATACCCGAACCGGTATCGATAGCAGATACTGGAAAACTTTCGAGGTTCCCAAAATTTGGAACTAATACTCCAACGTTCGAAAGCACTGCCCACTGCCCATCGTCTTCCCTCGCTACAAAATATACCGTAGATCCAGCAGTCAAGACCCCCTGAGCTTCATAACCCGCCGCCAAAGTTACCTCGCTCCATGAGGTGCCGCCAACAGCTCGGCTATAGGCCCCAGTACCCGATGCATTATAAAAAACTGTAAAAATATCCGTCGCATTCATACCCACATCAACCGAACCAATGTACCCACTCGGAGGATCGATTTTTTTCCAGGTGACTGCTGGAAGTGTGTCTCTCTTAAAAATCTGCCCATTGCTCAGTACTGCGTTCGTACCATCAGTCACCAACCGTTGCACAGTATTTCCAGGCAATCCCGTATCAATCTCAACGATCTTTCGTTCGACCTCGATTCCGGCAAAAATCCCGGTAGGACCGTAGGAACACGAGGCAGAAAAAATCAGAATCAGCAATAAAATAAGGGCGGTAGGCAAATACGACTTCATGGAAACTCCTGAGAACATCATTAGAAATTGTAGAGGGCAGAAAGGCTAACTTCGAGGAAGTTGCCGAAGCGGTTATTCGAAGGACCCGGGCTGCCGGCTGCGTCGCCGTAGAGCTCGGGAATCCACCAGTACATGAGGTTGAAACCAAAGGCCCAATCACCTCCTGGATTCCAAAGCACCGAGCCCCCAGCCTTCACCAAGGGGGTCAAAATAGTTGTCTCTTTGTAACTAAGAATATTCATACCTAAACCAAGATGGAGGGGGAATTCAAAGGCCCCCGAACGCAAATAGGTACTCATCCGGGCGGTGAGGGGAGCGAACTGGCTTAGCAGATCGCCATTGGCTCCAACGTTGAAGGCCCAACTTAAATCCAAGCCAAGGTTAATGACCGAGTTTACGAACGCACCCCATCGAAGGGTTCCGATAGCACCTAAACTCAAACGAGGGTCTGCGGTACTACCTATAAGTGATTCGCTTTCGCCGGTGTTTGGATCGTAACTGAACAAGGGAATGTAGGGGCCAAGGGCAAAACTGAAGTGTTGGTCCCCCAAGATGCGGGCTATAACGACGTCATTTGGATCGGTTTCTACAACCTCTGTTTGACCAAAGGATCCGAATAAAAATCCGAATAAAAAAACAGTTGAAAATAGGATAATAATCAATGTTCGACGCGTACTAGGGGAAAAAAAATCCATCTAAACCTCGATGTTAAGAAAAAATAAGGAATACAAAATGAAAGACACTTAGAAACCCCAGGGGTTTCATACATTTTAGCATTCAAAGGTATTGAATATCAATGAACTTGAAAGAACCGCCGGGGTATGATACCCATAGTCTATGAAAGCCACAATTATCGACGGAAAAGCTATAGCCGGGAACTTGCGAAACGAAATCAAACTTGCAGTGGAGAACTTGAAGAAGCAAGGAATAGTACCCGGTTTGGGAGTAGTTTTGGTAGGAGATGACCCCGCCAGTCTCAGCTACGTTACGGCCAAGGAGAAAGCCTGCGAAGAAAATGGCATCTACAGCCGAGAAATTCGAAAACCCGCATCCCTCCAAGAAAAAGAGCTCTTAGGCATCATTCAGTCTCTTAATGAAGACCCGGCGATTCACGGCATACTTGTTCAACTACCCCTTCCTAAGCATATTCGGGAAGAAAAAATAATTGAGGCTATTTCCCCAGAAAAAGATGTCGATGGTTTTCATCCTGCCAGTCTTGGAAGAATGATGACCGGACAGGATACATTCTTGCCCTGTACTCCGAATGGGGTCCTGCAAATTCTTAAGTCCATTGGTGCGAGTCCCGCAGGCAGGCACGTAACTATCGTTGGGCGAAGTAATATCGTCGGAAAACCCCTGGCAAATATGCTCTTAGCCAAAGGAGAATGGGGCGATGCTACCGTCACCGTTTGTCATAGCCGGACTCCCGATTTGGCCGAATATACCCGGCGGGCAGATATTCTTATCGCCGCTGTCGGACAAGCTCAACTCATCACCCCAGAAATGGTAAAACCTGGAGCGGTGGTAATAGATGTGGGGGTAAATCGCGTACCCGACTCGACAAAAAAGAGTGGCTTTCGTTTGGTTGGGGACGTAGATTTTCATGGGGTTCAAGAAATTGCCGCGGCCATAACCCCGGTACCCGGTGGTGTAGGGCCCTTAACGATAACAATGCTCTTATACAATACAGTTCAATCGGCCCAAAGAGTCGGGGAACAAGCCCAATGATCGATGTGCAAAACCTTCCAGATCCTCGGAACATCCCCTTAGAAAAGGTCGGAGTCAAGAATATCAGGTATCCAATAACTGTTCTCGATAAAAAATTCGGTGAACAGCGGACAACGGCTCGGGTGAATCTTTTTGCGAATCTGCCCCACCATTTTAAGGGAACCCACATGAGCCGGTTCATCGAGGTTTTTCATGCCCACTCTACGAACGTGAAGATGGAAAATTTTGTTCATATGCTCCACGAAATTCGTCGGGTGTTGGACGCGGAAACCTCCTTTGTGGAAATAGGGTTTCCGTACTTCATCGAGAAGTCAGCCCCAGTGAGTCGGCAAAAGAGCATGATGGAGTACTTCTGTACCTACGAAGGCACGGCAACAGCAACCGAATACCAGTTTTTTGTAGGAATTCACGTACCTGTTCTCACCCTCTGTCCGTGTTCGAAAGAAATTAGCGACCGGGGTGCTCATAATCAGCGGAGCTTTGTTCGTGTCCTACTCCAAATGGGAGATTTTTTTTGGATCGAAGACATTATCGAATTGATTGAAGCTTCAGCTTCTAGTGGGCTTTTTACCCTCCTGAAAAGGAATGACGAAAAGTGGGTTACCGAGCACTCCTACGACCATCCGGTATTTGTTGAAGACCTCGTGCGAGAAGTAACAGTCCGGTTAGAAGCCCTGGGACAATTCCCCTGGTTTAGCGTAGAGGCTGAAAATATGGAGAGTATTCACTACCACGAGGCTTACGCCTACGTTGAGCGGGGAGAAAAAAAGTTCATCAAGAAGGCGCTTTTGGAAACTACTTTTCCAAGACTATGACGCTGGTAAGTCATTGCGGTGCAATGACCAACTCACACAAGAAACAAGATTCCAATGGCGCAAAAGGATAAAATATGAAAAATAGAGTTACCGAAGTATCGAACCTGGTAAAAATAAAGAGGGTCCTTGTAAGCGTAAGCGACAAGACTGGGCTCATCGATTTGGTAAAGGGGCTCGAAAAAATGATTCCGGGAGTAGAACTCTATTCGACCGGTGGAACCTATCAAGAAATCGCCCGCTACCTGCAGTCAACAGCCTCGAGCAAGAGTTCACTTATTCTGCGAGAGGTTAGTGAGTACACCGGCCAACCGGAGACTCAAGGGGGCCTCGTAAAGACCCTGGACTTTAAAATCTACCTTGGGCTTTTGACCGAAGAGCATAATGAGTCTCACAAGGCCGATTTGGAACGGACCGGTGCCCATTTTTTTGATTTGGTCGTAGTAAATCTCTATCCCTTCGAAGAAACAATTAGAGCGTCCAACAGCACTCTCGAAGACGCCCGGGGAAACATCGACATCGGAGGTCCAACGATGATCCGGGCCGCAGCCAAAAATTTTCTACGGGTTGGGGTGGTGACAGATCCCCAGGACTACGAAAGCCTTCTCAAGACCCTGGAACAGAAGAGTGGGTCTTTAGACCTGGAAACCCGTTTGACCCTGGCAAAAAAAGCCTTTTCCCGGATTGCCGATTACGATATGGCTATTGCAAAGTACTTGGCAAAAATAACCGGGGCAGATTTACCTATTTACCACGAAAAAGGAGCCACCCTTGGCTAAGTTACAAGACGCCTACCGAAAAATTAACACCGATGACTTCCCTCAAAAACTGGAAATAGCCTTTTCTTCAGCCGAAGGAAACCGACAGGCCCTGGAGTACGAAAAAGTCCTGTGGAAAATCGAAGATGAGGAAGCTGGACTGCGGTACGGTGAGAACCCGGAGCAACAGGCGGCTATGTACCGCCCGGTCAAAGGAAAGGTCGATTTTTCCGAATCGAACCAGACAAGTCTGGTACCTGGCCTGGTATGCGACTTGGAGCTCCTTCAATCGGGAAAACATCCGGGAAAAATCAACCTGACCGACGTAGACGCAGGAATGAACATTCTGCGTTACCTTTCTGACCGCCCGGCAACGGTAATCATCAAACATAACAACCCTTGTGGAGTTGCGTGGTCCCAGACCTTGGCCGACAGCTATACAAGGGCCTACTTGGCAGACCGAATTGCGGCTTTCGGTGGAGCAGTGGTGTGTAACCGACCAATCGACAAAGAAACCGCAGAATCGATAAACGAGACTTATTCCGAGGTTGTCGCTGCCCCGGATTTTGAGTCCGGGGTTCTCGAAATCCTTATGAAAAAGAAAAACCTGAGAATCCTTCGAATAAAAAATATGGCCCAACTGGCGGATTACCGTTCAGAAAGGGTTCTCGAATTCAAGAGCCTTATCGATGGGGGCATTATTGTTCAATGGTCGTTCTTGCCCCTCGCCCAAGGACCCCAGGACTTTCTTCCCGCCCGAACCGAATACAAGGGCAAAATGTACGAAGTGCGAACTTCTCCTACAGCTCAACAATTGGAAGACATGTACTTTGGCTGGATGGTCGAGGCCGGGGTCACCAGTAACTCGGTAATTTACGTCAAAAACGGGACCACAGTTGGAATTGGTACAGGGGAACAAGATCGGGTAGGGGTAGCCGAAATCGCACGAGATAAGGCCTATCGAAAGTATGCCGATCGACTGGCGTGGCTCGAACGAAAAACCCCTTTTAGTCTACTCGACAGTCAGGACTACATTGAGGATGTTTTAACCCGTACGAAAGAAGCTCGAGGTGGGCTAATCGACAGTGTCATGATAAGTGACGCATTTTTTCCTTTCCGCGACGGAGCCGAGGTAGGACTAAAAGAAGGGGTCAAGGGGATTCTGCAACCCGGGGGGAGCTTACGGGATTTCGAGACGATTGAAGCCTGCAACGAGTTCGGTGCTACAATGCTGTACACCGGACAGCGGAGTTTTCGACATTAACAAAATCGGCTATACTAAAAGCTGACGGTTGTAGAACCAAGGAGGTACCTATGCCCTGGAAATTATTGCTTACCCTCATCCTCTTTTCGCTGTTTGTGGCCTTCACTGGTTTTAATTTAGAAAATACGTCGGCTATATCATTTGGGTTTGTCACCTTTAGCGATGTACCTATTTTTTTAAGTCTGAGTATTTCGTTCTTGGCGGGGGCCTTTTATTCCATTCCTTACGCGCTTATAAGCAGAAAGAAAAAGAATCCGTCGAGTCCAACCACCGTCAATAAAGAGAAGAAGAAGTTCGGCCGAAAATCAAAACAGAATTCTCTGACTAATGAAAGTGAGCTTTCTCAAGGGGGAACTTATATTGCCGAGGCTGACACCACACCCTCGAGTCCCAGGGTTTAATTCTTTTTTGAACCCGCCTTCCCGGGATAGACCGGCTTTAATTTGCACTACCTTGCGCCATCGGGTGTTTTTCTACTTAGCTGTCCTCTTTCTACCCTTGGGGACCTTGATTTCTCAGGAAACCGGTGCCTTATTGCCTGCCCACCTCTATATCGAGCGATTAGAAAATCCGGGATTGGCTATTCAGACAGCGCGAGAAATCGCAGAAGACCCCGCCTTTTTCCCCGTTGCGACTGATCCTTCCTATCTAGAAGTCCTGGTAAAAGGACTCTATTTTCTCGAACTAAACCAAGACTATCCCCGGGCTTTGTCTATAATGAATTACCTCGATACCCTCTCGGTCGTCTTGCCTGCAGAAATGCTTGAACCTTTCTACGGAACGACAACCTTCGGGCTCTTGTCGATGCGAATACCCGAGTACTACGTGAGTTTGGGTGATTTTACAAAGGCCCGCCAATGGCTAAGCTCCCGAATTCCAGGGCTCACCGATACCCGGGAGATTCATTATGCCGCCTTGGTCCTGGCTCGGATACTTAACCTTGAAGGTAGGTTCGACCAGGCTCAACAACTTTTGGAGTCCCGTTTTCTCCAGCCCCTTCGGCAAGGGATTCTTCCTCCCTTCGGAGCCAAGGCTCTGGTGACCGGGGTAGACCTTTTCCTCGAATCGAATCAAGGTGATTTGGCCCAAGAGATGGTCGAACTGGTCCAAGAGAGGTACCCCGGCTCCCTCGAGTCCTTGCTCATCCTCCATACCCTTGGGATGACGGATGACGTGACGGGCGACGATTCAGAAGTTTCAACCTTACCGGTTCCCGGAACCTTACTCGCCGGTTCAGAAGCTTTTTCTTTAGGGTTAGTTACTTTAAATCCTCTTCCAATCGAGGCCCCCGTAAGCGAAACGCCCCCTGTGACTGTAACCGTACCTGTTCCTGGCCCTAGGGCCGAAACACCCCCGGAACTTCCAGCCCCCGTGTCTGACGAGAATTCGTCCGACCCTCGAGGGTTTATCCAGATAGGCAGTTTTTCTAGTCCGACAAATGCCGAAAGGTTCGAAGGGGTAGCTCGGGAAAAGGGATTTTCGGTGGTTCGCCGGCAGGCGACTGGGGGAGGGCCAATAAGGCTCTTAGTTCCCGTCGATGAACGAGGTTCCACGACCCTGCAGTTAGTACTGCGGGAGTCGGGAATTGAAGGTTTTTACGTTGCCGAGTAGTCGCGTTGAAAAGGCAGAGAGGACCTTACCTCTCGGGTTTAAAGTTTTCGACTCCCTTGACGGTTTTGCGTTCGAAAACATTTTCTAGTTCCCTCTGGGCCTTATCGTATAATCCCTGAGATTTGTATAATTCTATCTGCTTTTCCATATTGTCGATAACTTTTGCAAAAGCCTGGGCGGTGACACTCTCTGGGTGGGTAGCAATGTAAGGGGTACCCGCATCCCCTGCTGCGACAATATGGGGTTCGAGAGGAATCTTTCCTAGGAAAGGTACAACTAACTCTTCGGCCGCTCGCTCGCCACCGCCAGATTTGAAGATTTCTGTAATAGTTCCGCAGTTTGGACAGACAAAACCGCTCATGTTTTCTACCACACCCAGAACCGGGAGGTTCAACTTCACCGCAAAGTTAATACTTTTTCGGCTATCGAGAATTGAAACATCCTGAGGACTGGTTACGACTATTGCTCCTGCCATTGTTGGAATTATCTGGGCTACGGTAAGAGTTTCATCGCCGGTACCCGGAGGAGTATCGATAATGAGATAATCCAAATCGCCCCAAACTACATCACCCAAAAATTGTTTAATGAGACCAACCTTGATCGGTCCCCTCCAGATAAGTGCCTGATCGGGATCGTATCCCACAAGACCTATACTGGCCGCCCAAAGATTTTCGAGTACCTGGACTGGCTCGATTGCCTCATCGGTGCCGCCGAACTGTCGATCTTCGATACCCAACATCTTTGGTACATTAGGGCCGTGAATATCCACGTCCATGATTCCGACCTTGAATCCCCGCAAGGCTAAGGAAAATGCCAGGTTTGTGCTGACGGTGGATTTACCAACCCCACCTTTACCACTCATTACCATGACAATATGTTGAATGCGACTCAAGTTCTCTCGAATTCGTTGATTCTGAGCCGCTGGATTTGGACTGCCGTGCATTATAACCTCTTCTTTCTCTTGGGTAAGATTGTAGGATCAAAGGGCAGGGCGTCTTTAAACGAACCTGCCATCTCATTCATTAGTTGATCGATGCTCGCTCCACCACAGGCTCCGGAACCACATCCCGAAGGAGAAGGGACCGAAAGAGTTTCGCCTTCCCGATCCTCAAGGGCGTTCCAACGAATTCGGTCGACCAGAGGCTCAATTTCCCCCTCAAAGCCTTTGAGCACTTGGATATTCTGTTCTTGACATTGAATAAGGAGGGCAGCATCGAGTTGGTCGCAAACAATAGCCGAGATGTTGCTCGTAGTGAGATAGGCTGGAATCATTACCCCGCGCACTGTGGTTGGCAAATTTAAAATTTCAATAGAATTTGCATTTTTATCGTAGATAGTAAATTCTCCCGCCTGAGCGAGGTTCGGGGCGACATGAAAACCTGCCATTGGAATCGCATACTTCATAGGGTTATAGTACGGTAAATTGGGGCCTTGGAGCAATACACCTGGCTATGATAATCTCTCTGCCAATGACTTCGGAAAATCGGCAACGAACGTTTTTGGTCCTCGAAGAACACTACGATAGTCAGACCTCCCTCTTGCACTACGAAACTGCGTTTCAGCTTTTAGTCGCCGTAGCACTCTCCGCCCAGACCACCGACAATCAAGTAAATAAAATTACTCCTTCGCTGTTCTCCCGTTTTCCCGATCCCGAAAGTTTAGGAAAAGCAAACCTTGAAGAAGTAGAAGAAATCATTCATTCCACCGGGTTCTATCGAACCAAAGCAAAAAATATCCTAAGGGCAGGAATGATGATCTATAAGGATTTTGGTGGTATCGTGCCCGACTCCATGGATGACCTCATTACCATTCCTGGAATCGGCAGAAAGAGTGCAGGGGTTATACTCCACCACATTTACCATAAGCCAGCAATAATCGTCGACACCCATTTCGGAAGAGTAATGTATCGATTAGGACTCACCCAATCAAAAGATCCGGGGGTTATCGAAAAAGACATCGCCGCTTTGTTCCCCTCTGACCAATGGAGTGGTCTTTCCATGACCGCCAATTTACACGGCCGGGCTTTGTGCCACGGAAGAAAACCGAAATGCGCAGAATGTTTTTTGGCACCCTTGTGTCCACGCCAGGGCGTAGTGACCTAATGAGTTCGTCGTTCATCGACCTCGAGCACCTCAGGAAGGTTGCAGAAGCCGAGGGCCTTACTCTTCTTGGAATTACCCGTCCACCCGAGAAAGATCTCAAGGACACCTTAGAAAATCGCTACTCCCAATGGATTTCTCAAGGGTACGCAGGGGATATGGACTATCTCGAGAAACATATGTCCTTGAAATACGATCCGGAAAAGCTCTTGCGAGGAACCAAGTCGTTGGTTTTGTTCGGGTTATCGTACTTTCAAGCTGCTCCTTGGTCCGGGGGCACGGCACAAACTGAAACTACCAAAGGAAGAATTGCTCGATATGCCTGGGGACGGGACTACCACAATAGTTTCGGGTCTCGCCTGAAAAAAATCGCTCGAATACTCTGGGGAAAAGAGGGACAGGGTATTACCTGGCGATCGTTTGTCGATTCGGGCCCCCTGGATGAACGATATTTTGGAGGAGCTTCGGAGTTGGGATTTCCAGGTAGGCACACCCTTCTTATTAACCACGACCTTGGAAGTTGGTTTTTCCTCGGTGAGATTCTTACGACCCTCGAATATCCAGAGGCTAGTATCCCGACCGATCCTTTTGCCCCCAGGGTGGTATCGGCTCAGGGTAGTTGCCCGAGTAGCTGTACCCGTTGTATCCAGGTCTGTCCTACAAAGGCGCTGGTGGGCTCTCACCTTCTCGATGGGAATAAGTGTATTTCCTACCTCACCATTGAGCACAAGGGTTCCATTCCTCTGGAGCTACGACCTCTTATGGGCGACTGGATATTTGGATGTGACCTCTGTCAGGAAGTGTGCCCCCTGAACATCAAAGCTCAGATCTCGACATGGACCGATTTTGTCAATGTTCGGGCTGGTTCAACCCAAGATCTGAAAACCCTCTTGGCCATGAGAACCGATGCAGAGTTCCTGACCCGATTTGCCGGCACACCCCTCATGAGACCGAAGCGAGAAGGCATTGTTCGAAATGCCTGCGTGGCAGCAGGAAATTGCTCGAATCCAGAATTATTACCCTGGCTAAAACGAGCATACCTTGAGGATTCGTCTCCCATCGTGCGGGAGCACGCCGAATGGGCTATAAAACGGCTATAAAACGGCTGGAAAATTTGCCTTAAAAGACGACTTTTTTCCCTAAAAACTGATGAAAATCTTCGATAGACCTCAGGCCGTTGCGCAAAGCGTAGTCTTCAATTCCAAGGACTACCCGGTGAGCTGTGCTCGGATCGACAAAGTTAGCCGTACCAACCTGTATTGCACTGGCACCGGCCAGGAGGTACTGTATTCCATGGTCCGGCTCCATAATTCCCCCCAACCCAACTACGGGAATGTTCACAACCTGACTTACTCGATACACCGCTGCGAGACCTACGGGTAGAATAGCAGGGCCCGAAAGACCTCCGGTAATGCTCGAAAGGGTTGGCCGCTTTTTGGTTGTATCGATCCACATCCCTACGAGGGTGTTGATACAGCTTACTGCATCCGCACCGCCAGCCTCTGCAGCCCGGGCGATTTCAGAGATGTCGGTAACATTTGGACTCAACTTTATAATTAGTGGACTATCGGTTCGCTTCCGGAGCTCACGGGTTACCAATTCTACCTGAAATGGATCGGTTCCCAGGGCCATGCCGCCACATTTGACATTTGGACAACTCAGATTTACCTCGTATCCTGCCAAGGGTGCATTGAGTTCTAAAAATTCTAAACTTTCGCAATAATCTTCCAGCTGACTACCGGCCAAGTTCACGAAGACCTTTGTATCTAACCCCCGTAAGTAAGGATATTTTTTTGTAAAAAAGTCCCTGGTTCCCACATTTGCCAGTCCAATGGAATTGAGCATACCCCCGGGAGTTTCGACAATTCGAGGTGTAGCATTACCAGGTCTGGGCTCGAGGGTAACTGCTTTTGTGAAGAGGGCTCCGAGTTCACTAATGTCCAGGAGTTCTTCGTATTCTTTGCCGTAGCCAAAGGTTCCCGATGCCACTCCTACAGAATTTTTTAAAACTGCATTTCCGATTTTCACTGAACTATCGAAGTTAGAGGTCTCAGCCATGAATTGCACCCTCCCAGTCGACGAGGTCGCCAGAAAACACCGGACCTTCAGTACACACCCGTGCATAGGAGCCAGGGTCATCGATTCCCTCATCAACCTGGGGAGCGAAAACACGAATGACACATCCCATACACGCACCTACCGCACAACCCATCGTCTGTTCCATGCTTACCCAAGACTGGATATTGCGATCTTTGGCCCAGGATGAGCCAGCCTTCATCATACCATAGGGCCCACACGCATACAGTTCGTACAGTTCCTCTGGAGGACTGGCTTCTAAGTAGGAGCTTAGGCAATCAAGGGCGGTACCTGAAAATCCCCTGGATCCATCGTTGGTAGCAATCAATGTTTCTACCATTCGAAAAAGGGGCAAGATAGGAATCTGTAAGGAATTTCTGGATCCTAGGACAAGAAGGGGATTTAGACCCCGCTGAGCCAGTTGTTCGGCGAAAAAGAACATCGGGCCCATTCCGATACCACCGGCGAGTAAAAGTGGCCGTCTTCCCTCCTTAGGAAAAGGAAAGGTATTTCCCAAGGGAGCCAATACGTCAAGAGTAGTGCCTGCAGAGAGTTCGGATAAGAGGGTAGTACCATCGCCACGTTTTTCATAAATAATCTCGGCCTGTCGCCGTTCGGGATGAAAGCCGGAGAACGCAAAGGGTCTTCGTAATAATGGAACAAAACCTCTTCCGGTCCGAAGGGTTAAAAACTGTCCCGGAACGGGGGGCGATAACTCAATGGGCCACTCGAATTCCATTCGAAAATATGTGCCACAAAGATTTTCGTTCTGACGTAGTCGTAGAGATAGTTGGTTCATAACTTCCAGACCTTTCAAGATTCCTAAGACCTAAATGTGGCTTTATCCTAAAAGGATTTTTTGCTCTTGGGAAGGCGAATACGTCGCTCAAAACCCATGGTCCACCGAAGATTTTCGTACCACCCTTGATTTGTTCGTTCCCAATATTCTACTAGATAAACTCGAAGTGATGGTCGGGTAAATCGAAGAGGTGTCAGGTACTCCAATCGAGTATTCGAAGCATCATCTTTCCCTAATCCCAAAAACAAGTATGGGTAACCAAAAAAGGAGGCAATTTCGTCCCAAGGACCCATTGACCCCAAGGAAACTCCGCCGGAAAACTCAGAGAGGACACTCTCAAATAGCTCCCACGATTCATCTCTTACAAGCGAGGAACCAAGGCACATCCAATCTTGGGAACGAGGAGTAAAAAGAGTCAAAGAGGAAGTCACTAAACTACCAGCCGATGCCTCAAGGAGCCGAAAAAGCCTGTTCTTTTCCGGAAGAGCCGGAAGGGCTCTGAGAACTACCATTGGGGGCATAGTTAAACCTGTAGCCCATCCGTTGCCCCGACAGGATTCTTCCCTTATAGTTTTAAGTCTCTTTTCCTGACTGCCATCAAACCCGAGGGACAGGAGAAATACCTTTTGATCCTTCATTCCCCCTCATGCTATACTGGATTTACGTAAAAAAGTAGGGGGAGAAGAACTTGAAAGTTCAAACCGCAATAGAAAAAATAATCCAGACTTTGACCTCCTGGCCGGAAATTGCGGGTATAACCCTCATGAACCACCAAACGGATATTTATGATCCGTATTTTTTTATATCCCTGGATGTGTACTATTCTGGGACTTTGAGCAGCGAAAACACGCGTCGGGACCATTTCACCTTTACGGGAGGATTCGAAGCCGGTGCCTTGGGTCGTAAAGACCGGTTTATGTTCGAAGATATTCCCTTTAGAATTGAATATAAGAACACCGCACGTTTCGAAGAAATTCCAAAGATGATTGCGGACAGTTCAATTTTTTTGCGGGAAGGCGGCACCTACTACTTCCACCGCTTTCTACATTCCGAAATTCTCTACGAAAAAGACCAGTGGGTTTCTCGAACCCGTCCTAGCTTCTCCGAGCTTCCCGAGGATTTTTGGGTAAGTTTACGGACGACAAACCAGAACCGAATGGAGTATTACCTTTCCGACCTCGGCGCTGCGGTTATGCGTGACGACAATTTCTTCTTTATGATTAGTGCGGCAGGATTTCTTAAAAGTCTCTGTAGCACCCTCTATGCAATCAATCGGCAGTTCGAGTCGTCCTCTCGTTACGTAAGTAGCGAGGTATTTCAACTATCGAAGCTCCCGGACGCCTTTGTCGGTTCGATGGATAATTTTCTCAACAACAACGAGACTTCCATGGGGCGAAAACGAGAGGTCGCCGAGATTTTGGCCAAAAAAATCCTCCATCTTTGAAGGGTGAAATGAAGAAGTATTCTATCTCTTTTTTGGTTTTGCTGTTCGTATTTTTTGTTTCCAGTTGTAATACTCGGGTAAATTCTCTGAGCTTCTCGGTCGAAGGAACCCGGGAGCTAGGCCTATATAATCCCGGCAACTTTGTCACCGGTATTCAAAAAGACCTATTACTCATTTCCCAATCAATTTCCCTAAAAACGGAATCTTACTTTTACGTCGAAATACCGATGGATAAAGACTCCCCTCAGGGTCGTTCTTTAGTAATTGAAACCTTCACTGGGGCAATGGTAGAGCAATCGAAGTACGATTCTCCTCTTTCTCGTCATTTTTTCGAATTGCCCCACACGAATAGAAATGAAATGAGGTCGCTAAGGCTGCTGTTCAGGCCTTTTCAAAAAGGATTTCCTCTTCCAGCGGGGGGAGTTACAATAAAAGCTTTTAGGGTAAGTACAGATATTCCCCTTTTGGCACTTGGTTTAACAGCAGAAAACAACCCCCAGCAACTTATAGAGTTCACCGGCTCGCGAATTAGCCTTCTCGAGGGAACCACCCTCGACGAAACTTTTGTTACCCATGCTTTGACCGAAGAGGTTACCTCCACCATAGAAATCTCTTTCGATCCCCAAAAAGGATCCGAGGTATTTTTGGACTACGACTATTTTCCTCCCCAGGGGCGTTTAACTATCGATCCTGAACAATCTCCCGATCTACCTAAGGCTCGACTGGTCCTATTTGAACCGAGAAATGGAGAAATAGCCTCTTTCCAGACTGACATGCGTCTCCATCCGGGGCAACAAAAACTCAGTCTTCCTGCCACAACCCATGGCCTCTCACCCCAACGGTTGCGTCTAACCCACACCGAACTGGGTTTCACCCTCCGTGGCCTAACAGTTTTGTCTATCGAACCTGAACCCTTGAAGGATAGTCCGTTAGACCCCTTGCCGGCCGAATTTGGAAGCGTTCTTCGTTACCCCATCGGAGCGTGGCGACAGCAAAACTATGAACTTTTTTCCTGGACAATCCATCCCAAAATCCTCGTAATTGATTTTCGAGATCGAAATACCCAAAAACGATATTTGGATCGGCTGGCATTTTTTGTCGAAAAACGAGGGTTCACCGGGACTCTGTTGACCAACTCCCAACTCGAGGGTCGCCACGCCTGGAATGCCCATAATTATCGGAGCCAGGGCCTGGCCGATTTTTACAATGCCGCAGAAAGCTCGCGTTTTTCTCTCAATCCCGAGGAGATTGAACTTCGCGATTTAATATCGCGATGGGGGATAATCAGCCGACCGCAAGCCGGCGGACAATGGCAGCCCGGCTCGGGCGGAGTAGTAAGTCTGACTCGAGATCCCCGGGAGAGTGTTGCATCGCGGGCCCTTTTTTTGACCCACGAAGGTCTACATGGTCTATACTACATGAATCCCAAGCTCGTCGCTCAAGCCCAGGCCGAGTGGCAGAATCTATCTTCCGATGTACGAACTTATTTGACCCGTTATTTCGGATATCTCCAGTACGAAACTCAAGATCTTTACCTCATGGAAAACGAGTTTCAGGCCTACATGCTCCAACAGCCCTTACAGGAGGTTCGTTGGGTGTTTGGTACTCTCTACCGAGACCGGCTCATCCGTGCCTATCCTGGGGAAGAAGACTTTTTTCGGAGAACGGCTCCAATTGCTGCCGGGGAGTTTTTTAATGCCGCATTCCGACTTCAATCCCTCTTGTTTGAAGAATATGGTTTAGTAGGGGGGAATTTACACAGCCTTCTTCCGATCGAGCAAGAGTGACAATGGATGTACAAATATCTGGGCTAAATAGAATAAAAGATTTGGGTCCGGCTATTTTCGATTTCTTGAACCAGTTCGTCCAACCCCTTTTCTAAGTAGCTCCCAATGAGCCGCTCGAGGTTATCCCAAAAGAAACTCAGAACGGAAGCACCTCGACTTTCAGGACTCACCTCGAGCTTTCCTTCCAAGAGGGTGAGAATATCTATAACCCTTATCTTTTCTGGACTTTTTGCCAAGGCATATCCTCCCTGGGCGCCACGGAAACTCTCTACCAGACCACCCTTTTTAAGAGCAACGAGTATTTGCTCTAAATAATGCTGGGGAATAGAATAGGATTCGGCAATTTCTTTGATTTGTAGTGGGCCATTTTGGAAGTTCTTGCTTAACTCTGTCATAGCTGTCAGGCCGTAAACGCCTTTTGCAGTAATCGTAAACATACCCTAAATAAGCACTCAACCCAAAGTATGTCAACTCACAAATGGCGACCTCCACTGTTTTACCCCCTAGGCAAAGACATCTCTTTTTAATGCAGACTCTAACCATCGTTGAAGGATTTCTTGGCCTAGGTCTCGAGTTAATGTGTAATAAAATACGTCCTCAGCTTTTTTCGACGGACGGAAGCTTTTTATGCACGAGTACAGAGACCTTCGTACTCTTCTCAGTCCAAAAAGTCTTACGCTTTGTAGAATCACCTGATCTTCTAACCTTAACCGGTGGGCCATTCCTTCACAGGAGTCACAACCACTACAACCTTCTAGATCTTCTCCGAGAGATCGGACCAGCCATTGCTTCCGACATTGTCCGTTCGCACCGTATTCCTTAACCCATTTCGGATTCTCTGAGTCGGGGTTAACAAATAATAGTGCTCGGGCTTTCTTTCCATCCCTTCCACCCCTCCCGGATTCTTGGATATAACTTTCTGGGTTCTCTGGGCCAAAGAGGTGCAGAACCGATCGCACATTGGGTTTGTCGATACCAAGTCCATATGCACAGGTAGCCAGCATAATTCCCTTGTCCATTTTAAAAAACTCCTGTTCCAGTTGTCGTCTTTTTTTCGGATCGAGACCAGCGTGATAATAAAGAATTTCCTTCGGTTCTACGTCCCGTTCGGCGAACCGAAAAAAACGTTTGAGCGAAAATGCCGTATCTTCAGTTAAATTTCGAGTAGAGCAAAAAAGTATGGAGGGTTGTGCAAGGGGTTCAATGCCAAAGATCCGGGCCCAGGGGGTGTAAAGCCAGGGGGCAAAGATTTCTGGACTCACGGACGGAACGACTAAGAAACTCAAATTTGGTCGATCCATCGGAGCACGAATAATTAGTGGCGGCTCGTCGAGGAAAAGACTTTCAAATAGTATGGGGAGTTGAGCGTCGGGTACCGTAGCCGAAAATGCTGCTAATACAGGTATCTTATGACGTTGTCTGAAATGCCCCAGTTCTCGAAACTGTGGACGAAAGTCTTCTCCCCAACTGGCGACTAGGTGGACCTCATCGACAACGAGTATTTGGGCTGGGAGTTGTTCCCAAAATGTTCGTACCCCAGGGCTTTGGAGTGTTTCGGGATTCGTGAGGACCACACCACGACCTTCGGTAAGAAGTCGCCGGAGACCCTCCTCGCGAAATTCCTTATTTTGTCCGCCCTTGAGAACGAAGCAAGGAATTCCCGTTTGGGTAAATCGTCGTTCTTGGTCCGAAAGTAATGCGTTCAATGGGTAAACAACTATTCCAAATCCCTTCAAAGCCCCTAAGGGCCCCATGAAACATACACTCTTTCCCATTCCAGTTGGAAAAAGGCACAGAATATTTTCGTAGGTATCCTCGGTTCCAGGAAGGAGGCCCAAGGCAGTTAAGAGATGAAATATTACCAGTTCTTGGTAGGGCAGGAGGTAGGGGATGCCCGCCGACTGGGCTACCGTTGCTTGCCATGCAGTTTGGACAACCGATGGTAGAGCAGGAGTGACAAAAAAAGACGTTTCCATACCAGTTATTACTGGCCAAAACGTCTTCTTGATTCAAAAAAGTTGAAAGTTTTTACGGAAGCGACGGGACTTGAACCCGCGATCTCCGGCTTGACAGGCCTACTTCTAAGGTATCACGTCGTAGCTCTTTGTATCTAAGTGTAACCCATGCAATGACTTAGGGCAAGGGCTATTTTTAGGGCTCGGTAAAACACTACACTATTTAGAGATAAAAGGGCCGTTTTTACTACATATTTTTGGATACAGTAAACCGGGGGCCCAATCTCCGGCCAGTGAAAAAACCGGAAATAAAAGTATATCCGAATTTTTGTGTATGGATTCAAGAAAAGTGTATCCCCGTGGTGTTTCTGGGGACTGCTGGTATGGCTCGCGTTATTTTTTGACGTGGTGGCGTCATTTTTTGATGTAAGGTTCTGGGGCTGGGCTGGCGTCATTATGTCGTTAATAGGCGTCAATTTGTCGTTAAGGGTATCGGCTGGGGTGTCTGATTTATTAGACTATTGCCCGGGCCCCTTGGGGGGTCGATACTGGGGGCGGCCAGGTGATAATGTCCGGGGAGCTCTTGCATTTTGCAATAGAGTCCTTGCATTTTGCATAATCACAAATTGGGATCCAAAATCCCCCGCCATAAAAAAGGCCCTCCATATTGCCCCATATCGGGGTTTACGAGGGCCTGGTGGTATTCCTGGTCTACTTTTCAATTTGGGGCTCGTGGTGGCCTTCTATATCGCTCTCCGCTGGGTTTCCTGGGGCTCTTTTTCGTCTGGGGCGTAGTCGGGGGTGGAGTCGGTAACGATAGCCACGTAGTAACCACTATCACTTTCTGCCAGTCCATACCGATTCCCAAGCATGCGGATAACTGGCCCCAAACTTTTCGGCTTGGCTCCCAGAATGGCTTCTAAGGTACTTTTTTTCATCCATTGGCCTGTTTGTAAAATCGGTAACAAGGTCTTAATCGCGGTCATTACATGGGGTTTTGGTTCCTGCTGGCGTCGCTCCTCCTTGTTTTTCATTTCGCTTTTTGCTCCCTAATCCTGCGCTCCCTGGCCATAGTAGAAACCTCGATCTTCCCCCATTTGAAAAGTTTTTCGGGCACGTGGTCGAATTGGTCGGTGATAACCCTGCGGCCATCTTTGAAAACCTTTACCAAAATGAATTTGCGGGTCCAGGGGTTTCCCGGGGGTCCGTGAGTGGGCTCGGTGTCATGGCTTGGCCCGGGGTGGTCTCCCCCGGGTTGTTCTGTTTTACTCATCCTCTTAGCCGCCTTGCGCCCGCGTCGATAACGTAGCTCCGTTTTTCGCGTCCCTGGTCAATCACTCGGTAGCGTACCCTCTCCGCTAAAAAATCCGATAAGTCGCGGGTCTGGGCGATAACGTCCGCAATCCTTGTACCTGGTAAACCACGACCCCCAGATAGATTAAGTATGGTTTCTTCTGGGGCATGAAGTCCGGCCTTTTTTAACTTCTCCGTATACCCGGCTAGCTCGTTATTAAACTTATCGACTGCTATCCGAAAATCGTCTGCTGCCCTCGTGATACCTGGTATCAATTTTTCTACTTCGGTTGCGAGGGTCGCGGTTTGGTTGTCGGTCTCTTCCAATATCGCCTCGTTTAATCGCTTTTTTACGGTTTGAATGGCTCGGGGTAATTGCTCCAGCTCTGCCCGCAAGGCTGCCACCAAGGCACGTTGTACCTGGGTATCAAGTCCATCGGCGATTAGGTTCCCGAGAAGTTCCTCGGCATCGGTGATTTCTTTTTCCAGCTCGGGTCCTTTTGCTTCCAGTTGTTTGATACGGTTTTCGAGTTCGGTCGATTTCATTACACTGCCCCCTTCAAGTTATAAGAATGTATACGGGCGAACACGGCGACGGCTCGCGGGTCGTCGTGGAAAAGTTCAGCTGCGGCAACGTCCAGCGCTGTCGGTCTAACGGGTCCCGGGTCCTTGCCAGTTTCCCGGGCAATTTGCAGGCGAAATTCCAGGTCCTTCGCGTTCGCGTCCGTGCGTCCTGCTTCCTGGAAAACTTGGTAAACCTGCTCCAGTCTCGCGATGATTTCCTCTGGTGTTGGTTCGGGTTTTGGTTTTACTGGTGTCGGGATGTACGGGCGGTAGGTTGCCAGGGTTCCCAGGGTCGACCGGGTATTTTCCTGGGCCGCCTTTTCTGCCATTTTTCGGGAGCGGTATTCATCCGCCTTGCGTCGTATATCGCG